>Ga0208938_1000308_pt1 | contig 41568 bp, 34 predicted proteins | sample AD_UKC125_MetaG_FD_184434 | JGI IMG/M metagenome (GOLD analysis project Ga0208938, IMG submission 184434) | Active sludge microbial communities of municipal wastewater-treating anaerobic digesters from USA - AD_UKC125_MetaG (SPAdes) (version 2) | ecosystem: Engineered > Bioreactor > Anaerobic >... | reverse complement strand
GTGGACGATGTAGAACTAAGGGATTGGAATATCGATGAGTACCGTCATAATTTGGCTTTGGTTCTTCAGGAAGTGCAGCTTTTCCACGATACCATAAGGAACAATATAACGCTGTGGGATGATGCCACCGATGAGGAACTGAAAGAAATACTAAGAATAGTGAATGCTGACTTCGTTATGAACTTACCGGGCGGTTTGGACTACATGTTGGCTCCTGAAGGCGCCAACCTTTCTCAGGGCCAAAGGCAGCTTATAGCTTTTGCCAGGGCTCTGTACCACAAACCAAAGCTTCTTTTGCTAGATGAAGCGACTGCAAACATCGATACTGATACAGAACGTTTAATTCAGAACGCATTGCCGCGGCTAATGGCCGGGCGCACAACTGTGGTCATTGCTCACAGGCTGAGCACCATTCAAGAAGCTGATAAAATAATTGTAATTAACCATGGAAGGGTGATAGAATCGGGAACTCATCAAGAATTAATAGCGAAGAAAGGTTTTTACTATGAACTTTACACTACCCAGCTCATGGCGGGTACTGCAGGAGTGATGGAATGAATCTGTTAAACCAAATCTTGTTCTTTGTTTTGTTCATGTACTGTGTCATATTGCACGAAGTGGCTCACGGTTATGCAGCTCGGATCTCTGGTGATGATACTGCGTACTTGAGTGGGAGGCTCACTTTTAATCCTTTGGCACACATTGACCCTTTGGGAACAATTGTACTGCCACTTCTTCTTTACATTATGGGGTCTCCAGTGCTGTTTGGCTGGGCCAAACCGGTTCCCATAAATCTGTATAAGCTTGACTCAAAGGGACTTTTCCTGGTCAGCATTGCAGGTGTCTTTACCAATTTTGTACTGAGCTTGCTACTTTTGGTGCTTTACAAGTTTATTCCTTGGTCTGTTCTGCTGGAGTTGTCACTGATTAATTTCTGGCTCATGGCTTTTAACTTGATTCCTTTGCCACCCTTAGATGGTAGCAAGATTCTTCTTAGTTTCTTTTCCTTTGAGACAAGAGCAAAGGTAATGGCACTGGATCAGTATGGGTTTTTCATCATATTTGTTTTGCTTGCGCTAAATTTCTTCAACGGCTACTTCAACTTGGTCTTTAAAGCTTTCATGAGTATTGCGAACTTCATTTTGTGAGGTAACAGTGCACTTAACTGAAATACCATATGTGCGGGTATTGTGTGCTAAAAGCTGTACTTGTCTATTGACAAGTTTCGTGGCGATGTTATAATAATAATCAGTTGGTTCCGGAGTAGCTCAATCGGCAGAGCAGCGGACTGTTAATCCGTTGGTTGCAGGTTCGAGTCCTGCCTCCGGAGCCATTTTTGTTTGTGGTTTGGCAAAAATAAAAAAGAGCCCCAAAGGGACTTGAGGGCTCTTTTTGTTTAGGTATTATGCTGGGTGCGATCGGTCTATTCTCTCTTACCCAGTTCACGATCCAGCATAAACAAACCTGCTGGCTCATCCTTTATCATTTCAAGCTTCTTCACTATGCGATCAGCCTGAGCTTCCTCTTCTACTTGCTCCTTCACATACCACTGTAAGAACTCCATGGTACCGTAGTCTTTTGCTGACTGTGCAATTTCAAGTAGGCCGTAAATTGATTGCGTGATAAACTTTTCGTGGTCATAAGCGTCCTGAAAAGCTCTAAGAGGTGATTCCCATGTTTGCTGAGGCTTGTCAATGGCCATGAGTTCCACACGTCCTCCCCGTTCCACCACGTAGTCAAAAAGTTTCATAGCATGATTTAGTTCTTCCTGGGATTGAACTCTCATCCACCTGGCAAATCCTGAAAGGTTCTTGGATTCAAAATCCGCTGCCATGGACAAATACAAGTAGGCTGAGAAAAGTTCTTTGTTGATCTGTTCGTTCAATGCTTTTTCTACTGTTTCTGTAAGCATGTTGATCTGCCTCCCTTTAGCCTTGTTCTAAGGCTTTCACGATTTCTTCGTAAGGCGGTTCTTTGCCGGGGTCTTCGCTCACCCAAGCGTAGGTCACTTTACCATCTTCAACGATGAATACGGCTCTTTTGGCAGCCGTGTACTTGGGTACGCCTGCGAAATCTGTGTGAACTCCACCGTACTGCTTTGCTACTTCTCCACCAAAGTCAGACAGCAGAGGGAATTCAATGCCGTTGTGCTCTGCAAAAGCTTTATTCGCAAACGGAGTGTCGACGCTGATGCCAAGTACTGTCGCATTAAGTTCGTTAAACTTTGCCATCATGTCTCGGAACGTGCACATTTCCTTCGTGCATACGCCGGTAAACGCCCCAGGGTAAAAAGCCAGAACTACTTTACCCTTAAGTGATGACAATTTGACTTTCTGCAAATTATGGTCTACCAATTCGAAATCTGGTGCTGAACTTCCCACTGTTAGCATATTTTTATCACCTCTATTTAAAAGTTACCCAAAATCCTGCACACTTATTCTTTAGTATGCATGCGAAAATATGTTCTAAGACAGGAGGTGCTTCGTGCTTTATGAATGAGACTTTAGATGTAGTTCTTCAGTTTCAGCGCAATGAAATCACTGAAGCTCAGGTTTACGGCTTTTTGAGTAAGCTTGCAAAAGGCAAGAACAAAGAGGTTTTGAACCAGATCCGAAATGACGAGTTAAGGCATTATCAAATGTGGCGTGAAATAAGCGGTCAGGACGTAAGTATAAATTGGTGGAAGGTGTTTTACTACTCCATGCTTGCTCTCATTTTTGGCGTCACCTTTACCATCAAGCTCATGGAAAAAGGCGAGCAAAATGCCGAGCTTGCTTACAAAGGCATATCCACTCAATATGCTCAGGCAGAAGCCATTTACAAAGATGAAGAAAAGCATGAAGAAACTCTGTATGAGCTCATTGAGGAGGAGAAACTGTCTTATCTGGGTTCCATTGTTTTGGGCTTAAATGATGCTTTGGTGGAAATTACCGGCACATTGGCAGGACTAAGTTTTGCTTTAAGGGTTTCCAAAACTGTGGGCATAGCAGGGCTTATTACCGGGGTTGCTGCTTCTCTTTCCATGGCAGCTTCAGAGTACCTTTCTCAGGTGGCTGATAAAAAGCCCAATCCCATTAAAGCAGCTGTTTACACACTTATTGCCTATTTCGTTGTGGTATTGGCTCTTGTGCTTCCGTACTTCTTCATCGCTAACGCCGTTACTGCTTTCGCGGTAACGGTGGGCATTGGACTGCTTGTGGTAGTTTACTACGCTGCTTTTGCCTCTGTTATCCATGAGAAGTCTTTTGGAGGTACTTTCCTGCAAATGCTATTGGTCGTACTCGGAGTCTCTTTGATATCCTTTGGCATCGGGGAGATCGCACGACGGGTATTTGGTATTTCGGTTTAAAGAAGCAAGTAACTTGAAACGTTGCAGGATTACCAGCTATTTAAGTAGTACCAGTTGTCTTGAGGCAGTACGGGCTCGTGGTAGCGATCGTTGGTGTGGGCGTCAGTGAGTATTTCGATGGTGTCATTTCTGACTACTATCATGGTATGACCTTTGTCAGCCATCATAATGCCTCCTGCTCTTATCTCCCAGCTTTTCACTGAGCGAGCGACTTTCTTCTGCTGAAGCAAATAACGTCTCAAGCCTGAAGAGCTTGTCCATGCCCAGCCATTTGAGCTGTCTTTTAGCCGTTGCCATTTCCCGGGCTCTACAGGCAGTCCCGCGTAGTTCAAGGCTTGAGAAGCAAAGTCTGCACAATCCGTACTGCAAAGAAAATCATAGTAAGGCCACTGTTGGTTGTTCCACTTACTCTTGTCGTTGGCAATGGTAGTTCCCGGGCACATTGTGGTGGCATTACTGGTGTATTTATCGGCGTACTGCACAACTTTCCAGGGATCGTAGTACGTTTTTTTCATGGGCACGCTAGTTCCGTTCAAAACCCTCTGCATGCTCTGTTTACCCAGGTCGTACATGGTTTGAGCGGGTAGGGGTTTGAAGTCTTTAAGTTCTATTCGCTGGTACTGAGGCTGTTCCACCAACACCTTCAAGCTGTTTGAGTCAATGGTAAGTGATGCTGTTAAGGGTGCAGTCACGTACATGAATAGGTAGCTGTCATAGCTCTTACCAATGTACCTTGTGAGTTCATCATATGTTCTGTCCAGGTAAGTAACCACGTTTGTCACTTTTGATGCGGGAAGATCCTTATTTTTCTGTTTTATGAGTTGCACCTTCTGTTCCTCCGCTTGCGAGTACGGGTAAGTCTGCAACCCTAAAGCGCTCAAAGCTCCTCTGATAAAGGGTAACTCGTCCACGGTTTCGTACTTTAGTGTCTTGACAACCCTCATAAGCACTGTCGCCGTATAGACATTGTTCTTTGTGTTCTCGCTCACGAAGGTCAAAGAAACGTCGTCCACCTCGTAGAAAGTCTCATAGTTTCTCTTATATGTATCATTGACATATTGCTTCAGGGTGCCTCTTGGTGTCTGCACAATTGGCTGGTTTGACTGTGTTCCACCTCCTTCAGCTGTGCTACTATGCCAGACTGTGGTGTTGCCTGAAAGAGTGGCACTGCATCCAGATAGGACAAGTAAAGCCAAGCATAAAACAGCAACCATCTTGCTCTTCATAAATCCAGTTTATCATGTAAGGCAGATCAAAGCACTACCAAGAGCAAGCTGTTTTGATTGAATACACTTAAGCGTGCCAAGGTATATGTTTCATGATGGAGGTGAACTCTTACATGGTGAATTTTACGTTCCATACCCCTACGAAGGTTCTGTTTGGCGTTGGCAGGATAAAGGGAATTGGATCCGAAATTAAGAAATTCCAAGTGAGGAAAGTGTTGTTGGTTGCTGGTGGTGGATCCATTAAGAAGAATGGGGTTTACGATGCCGTCACTGAGTCACTCCGCGAGCACGGGGTCGAGTGGATCGAGCTTTGGGGCGTGGTTCCCAATCCAGTGCTCAGCAAGGTCATGGAAGGCATTTCTTTGGCTAAACAGAGTGGAGTGGACGGGGTACTGGCTGTGGGCGGTGGAAGTGTGATTGATACTGCAAAAGCCATCGCTTCAGGCGTCTACCTGCAGGATGTTTGGGCTTCCTTTTTGGGAAAAGAGAAGATCACGGAGGCTCTTCCCGTTTTTGTCGTGTTAACCATTTCTGCTACGGGGTCCGAGTCAAACGGTAACTTTGTCATCACGAACGAGGAAACCAAACAGAAGCTTGGTAATCATAGTCCTTTGGTTTATCCTAAAGTTAGCATCATCGACCCTTCAGTACAGCGCACACTTCCCTGGAACCAAACGGCTAACGGTGCTTCGGATGCGTTGGCTCACATCATGGAGAGCTACTTCAGTGGTGGTGGCAGTGAAACCACGCTTTACGTGGATGAGGCACTTAGTAAAGCCATCATTGATGCCACCGATAAGCTCATGCTCAATGAGGATGATTTGGAAGCCAGGGCAAACTTAGCTTGGGCAGCTACGCTGGCTTTGAACGGTGTAAGTGCTTCACAGCTCAAAGGTGACTGGGCAAGCCATGACATTGAACATGCCATAAGTGCTCTGCACCCTGACGTTGCACATGGCGCTGGTCTTGCTGTTGTATTTCCTGCCTGGATAACCTATGTCTGGAAAGAAAATGAACCCACTTTTAGGCGTTGGGCGAGAAACGTCTGGGACACTGATGACGTACTAACTGCAGTGGAAAGGCTGAAATCTACTTACAAAAGATGGGGTCTCCCCGTCACTCTAAGGGAATTAAACCTTAGCAAGGATGAAATCCCAGCCATTGCACAAAACGCTACTCAGCTGGGTGAGGTGGGGACTGTAAAGGAGCTCAACCAGGAGGATGTGGAGAAGATTCTGGACTTAGCTTACTAACTTTTAGGAGTCACACTGGAACCACGCGTGCGCGAATGCCACCTAAAAGTTGGCTGAGCGGTGTGCTTATCACGGGCGATAGCGTAATATGGTATTCAAAAGTGCCGTACAAGGGAGGAAAAGCGTTTAGAATATAACTATACGGATATGAAAGACAAAGAACTTACGCCCATGGCTGCTCAGTACTGGGAACTGAAGCAGGAAGTGGGTAACGACATACTTTTAGCCTTCCGCTTGGGTGATTTTTATGAATTTTTTTACGACGATGCTGTGAAAGCGTCAGAGGTGTTGCAGATCGTACTAACTTCCAGGGAGTTTGGGAAGGGCAACAGGGTGCCCATGTGCGGTGTTCCTCACCATGCTTTTGAATCCTATGTAAGTAGGTTGGTGAGTGAAGGTTTCAAAGTAGCTGTATGCGAGCAGATGGAAGATCCCAGAAAAGCTAAGGGATTGGTAAAGCGGGACATCATAAGGATTTATACGCCCAGCACGTTTGTGGAAGGAACTCAGGAGCATGTGTGGTTAGCCATACTCCGTGTAAAGCATCAAATGTTCGAGCTGTTGTTCTTGGATGTCAGCACTGGTGACTTCATGTTGGAGAAAATACCCGTCACTGAAGGCACAACCGCAGTGGAAGACTTCTTTTATACGTTTACCCCGAGGGAGCTCCTGGTACCAAATACGTCAGCTGATAACCCACTAATCAAAAAACTACTGGAAAAGCTCTACAGCTTGGTGGTCACCGTGGTAGATGATGCTCCCAGCTTGGAAGAGATCGGTAAACGCTACCTGATGCAGCTAAAAGCCAGTACGGAACTGCATCTGAGAAGCCAAGAGCAGGAGCACATGCAAATTCCACCTGAAGCGGTTAGGGCGTTGGAGCTTGTTTACAATCCTGTGACTAACTCTAAAAAAGGCTCTCTTCTGGAGTTACTTGACAACACTTTCACAGCTATGGGGCACAGGGAACTCTACAGGCGTCTCATAGCACCTTGGTCAAATATTGATGAAATCAATAGCCACTTAAACTTAGTTGAGTTTTTTGTCATGCATCCTTCGGTTTTGGAGGATGTGCGTATGAAGCTCAAAGGGATTGCGGATCTTGAAAGAACTTGCAGTGTGATTCAGGAAGGCAACAATGTCAAGGTGAAACACCTTTTGGACATAAAGGAAGGTTTGCGGCGTTATGAACAGTTTCTTTCTTCTGAGGTGGTAAGCCTGGTAAACAAACCTGCCCCTGATGTGACTGACGTACTTAAGCTGCTTGATGAAAGCCTTACGGGAGTGGATGCAGAAGTAGGTTCAGGTGACGTTATCAAGGCTGATTGGGACGAAGACTTCAGGGAATTGCTTTCGTTTGCCAGGGAAAGCCAAAAGTGGTTAGCTGAGTTTGAAAACAGTGAAAAGGAGACCACAGGCATAAAGAATCTGAAGGTGGGATACAACGACACCTTTGGCTACTACATTGAGGTTCCCAAATCCAGAGCCAAAGACGTGCCACCTTATTACATGAAAAGACAAACTTTGGTAAACGCTGAGCGTTTTGTGACTAAGGAACTGTTGGAATTTGAATCTCGGGTGCAGGATGCTTACGGCCGCATTGAAGAAAAAGAGAAAGAACTCTTTTCCTTTTTAGTATCAAAGCTGGCTGAAAATGTTTCAGTTCTGCGCAGTGTAGCTGAGTGGCTGGCTTATTTGGACGTGGCAACATCACTAAGCCTGACAGCAAGAAAAATGGGCTGGACAAGGCCTAAAGTCGTGCCTCAGAGAACACTCAAGATTAAAAATGGTAAACATCCCGTGGTGGAGTGGTACAGTGACGCTCCTTTTGTGCCGAATAGTTTGGAGCTGGATGACAACGTGCGTACGGCTTTGGTAACTGGGCCTAACATGGCTGGAAAGTCAACTTTCCTGAGGCAAACCGCCATCATCGTACTACTAGCCCACATGGGAAGTTTCGTCCCTGCTGAGGAAGCAGTTGTGCCTCTGACTAAGAAAATATTCGCTCGTATGGGCGCTGCTGATGAGATCATCTACGGACGCAGCACGTTCATGGTGGAGATGACGCAAATAGCGCGTATTTTACGTGAAAGTGATGAGTACTCTTTGGTGGTCATGGATGAAGTGGGGAGAGGTACTGCTGTGGCTGATGGGTTAGCCATTGCCTGGGCTGTCATCAAGGAACTCTCCATGAGAAAGCGTAAGCCTTTTGCGCTTATTTCCACTCACTACCCAGAAATAGCAGAGCTTTCTGCTGATCTCCCGGTGCTCTTCTTGGCTGCACAAGTAGCTGAGACTGAAGAAGGGCTCACCTTTCTTTACAGAATCGAACAAGGTGTGTCTGATAAAGCCTATGGGTTGGAGGTAGCGGCTTTGGCTGGTGTGCCTCCCCACGTACTAAGCGAAGCCAGTAAGGTGTTTCAAAAACTAAGTAGTCAGGAGTTATTCCAGAAACCGGAGGCAAAACAGATGAGGTTGTTTGAATAATGATAAAAGAACTACCACTGGAAGTCAGATCTAAAATTGCAGCCGGAGAAGTCATAGAACGTCCAGTGTCTGTGGTCAAGGAACTGGTGGAAAATGCCCTGGATGCAGGTGCTACTGACATAAGGGTTTCAGTCATAAATGGTGGCTTGGACGAAATTGTGATCAGTGATAACGGTTGCGGCATTCCCTTCGTAGAATTGCCCTTAGCTATGCAGCGTTTTACTACGAGCAAGATTGGATCCGTGGAGGATTTAGACAGTATTTATACACTGGGATTCCGTGGTGAGGCTTTAGCTAGTATCGCTGACGTGGCTGATTTGACCATTTTCAGCTCCGATGGTGAAACCTCAGGTGAGATTCAAGTGAGGGGTGGCGAGCTTGTTCTGTGTAAGCCCGTAGCATCACCGAAAGGTACTCGGGTCATCGTACGGGATCTATTTTTCAATCTGCCAGGCCGGAGGAAATTTCTCCGCGCTGCCTCCACCGAGTTTTCTCACATTCAGAAATTCCTTCAGTCCATGGCACTCATCTATCCCAACGTGCAGTGGACGTTTACTAGTGAGAAAGGTGTCGTTTGGCATCTCCCCTCAGAGCTGCCCGCTGAGGAACGGTTCTACAGTTTGTTTGGGCAAAAAGCGCAGTTCCATGCTTTTTCAACTCCCCAGGGGGACCTGGACATTTACTTAAATCCCAACGTGGTGGGTGAGCTTGTCTTATCAGTAAATGGTCGGCTAATAAAAGGTTCCGCCTACTTCCAAGTGCTTCGCATACTACGAGACATGTGGGAAGGAGGCGCGAACTTGCCTGTCATGGTTCTTCGACTCAAGGTGGAACCCGATCAGGTGGACGTTAACGTGCATCCTCAAAAATTGGATATAAGGTTTAAGTCTCAGGGGTGGCTCAGGGAAACCTTGCAAAAGCTCATGATGCAAATCAGGACTCGACATATTGGCATGGACATGGACATGGTTCCCGGCTATGGTGGCGAAATGTCAAGTTCAAACTCCGAGCTGTGGGCTGGTAGTTCTACTGATTCAAGTCTCCTACTGGGTGAGCAGGTGCGAGAAAACTATGCATTGTTTCCCGAAAAAGTGTCACAGAACCAGGTGGAGGGTGGCATTTACTCGAAGGGGCTGGAGATTAAGGACTATCTGTATGACACGTACATTCTTGTAAAAAGAGATGGTGTTTATGAACTCTGGGATCAGCATGCTGTGAATGAAAAGATTAATTACTGGAGACTCTCCAATCTGTATGGAGTACAGTTCTTGTTGGAGCCCTTGTTCTGTAGTTTGGATGAAGAGACGGCACAGGCTTTAGCAGATATGGGTTTCGAACTGCAGCAGGTTAGGGGAGGCTTTCTCATTAAGGCTGTACCCTCTCTGCTCCTACTTAGCCGTTCTTTGGACATTATCATCAATGATCTGCAGAGCTTAAGGGGCAACGTTGAGAAGGCAAGAGCAGACCTAGCTTGTAAATCAGCTGTGAAAGCAGGGCAAAAGCTTTCGCCCATGGAAATAGAAGCACTGGTCTCGGAGGGATTGAAAGTGCTTGATGTTAGCTATGATCCCCATGGCAGGCCAGCGGTGGTTAGGCTGGATCAGTATTTGGTGGAGAGGTTGTTTAACAGATGAAAGCAATCATTGCTTATCTGATTCATGACCGCATGGACAATGCTTTCCTGGAGTACGATATTCAAGAAATAAAGGAACTTGCGCATGTTATCGGTTATGACGTTGAGACAGTGGTGGTTCAGAAAAGAGAGCCCGATGTTAAGTACTTCATGGGAGAGGGCAAGGTAAGGGAACTATCAACCTTGGTTAAAGATTTTGGGATTGAGGTGGTCATTTTTAACGAAGAGCTCTCGCCAAGGCAAGTAAGAGCTTTGGAATTAGCACTTGAGCCAGCTGAGGTGTGGGACAGAACCCAAGTAATTCTGGAAATCTTCCGAAGGCGTGCCGTGACCAAGGAAAGCAAGCTTCAGGTGGAGCTAGCCAGACTAAACTATCTGTATCCCAGGATTTATGGGTTGGGTGGAGTTATGTCCCGGTTGGGCGGAGGCATTGGCACTCGAGGTCCTGGCGAAACCAAGCTGGAAATCTTGAAGCGTGTGATCCGGGAACGCATCAGAAAACTTGAAAAGGAACTCAAAGAAGCCGAAGCTCGTAGACAGACAACGAGCAAAAAGAGAGCTCGTAATGCTTTGGAAGTGTCCATTGTAGGTTACACTAATGCTGGCAAATCTACTTTGCTTAATGCTCTTTCCAAGACGTCCAAACCCAGTTACGCTGACGACAAGGTTTTTGCCACCCTGGACACCAGACACAGACGTGTTCTTGATCTGGAAGGAAAACCAGTCATTCTGGTAGACACAGTTGGTTTTGTGAACTTCATGCCAGAAAAAGTATTGGATGCTTTTAAGTCCACTTTGGAGGTTATACGGGATAGTGATCTCATACTCCATGTAATTGATCTCAGTAGTCCCATCATGGATGAACAGGAAAGAACCGTTGTGCGCATTCTTGAAGAATTGGGCGCAGGTGACCGGCCCGTAATTAGGGTTTACAACAAGTTAGATCTTTACCATGGTCCAGTACTTCATGATGGCATTTCCATTTCAGCGCTAAATGGTATTAACCTGGACAAACTAAAGCAAGCACTAGTTTCGGCATTGCTTGCAGCGGATAACGACGTTGTCTATTGATATTGAGTTGGCTGAAGTGCGTTAAACAGTGCCCCGTAAAACGGCATTCACAGCCAAGGCGTACTTGAGCCTCGTTTTGACAATTTCACAGGTTAAAGCATTTTGCCCCCATATGTTTCCGGTGGTGAAGAAGCTGTCTGCGTGACAGCCTCCGCCGCACAAAGCTCTTGCCCAACAACCATGGCAGTGTTTCTTGTTGAGTGCATGGGCTTTAACAAAATCAATGTGTGGTTCTACATGCTTTAGCTCCACATTTCCCATTTTATATGGCTGGACGTTGTCAAATTGGTGGCAAGGAAAGATATCTCCTCGTGGATTCACTGCCAAGAATTCAACGCCAGCACCACATCCAGTAAAACGTCTCACCACTGAAGGTGGGTTCAGGGGATTAAGTTCAAAGTGGTAAAAGTAAAATCTGCTTTCCTTCCCTTCCTTCGCTTGCCTTAAATAGAAGGCCGCTAATGCCTCATATTCCTGCTCAATAATGGGTAAATCCGCCCATGTTATGCTCCATGGCAGCCCTTCACCTATCACTGGTTCCATGGAAATAGTTTTAAAGCCTTGATCCACCAAGAACATGACCGACTTTGAAAAACTCAGCGTTTCATGGGTAAATGTGCCGCGGACATAGTAGTTCTTTCCCTGACGACGGCGCTCCACTTCTCTGAAGACATCAAGTATCCTGTCGTAGGTGCCATTTCCAGCTCTGTCTACTCTAAACTTGTCATGGACTTCCTTAGGGCCATCCAGGGATAATGTCAGATTGACATTGTAGTGATCAAGTACATCCAATTTGTCCGCAGTGAGCAGTAGCCCGTTGGTGGTTAAAGAGAACCTTACTTTTTTGTTCTTTTTGATGGCTTTTTCCGTTGCATATGCCAGCGTTTGTTCCACCATGTTCCACGCAATAAGCGGTTCACCACCAAAGAAATCAATGTCTGCCCATGGAGAGGGACTTTCCATGAGTAGATCCACAGCGTTCTTTGCCACATCAAAATTCATCACAGCTTGCTCTCCGCCATAATCGCCCTGCTGAGCGAAGCAGTATTTGCAAGCCATATTACAGGTGTGAGTCACATTCAGACATAGAGCGCTAAGGTAACGGGGCTTTTCTTCAAGCTGGTTTCGAAGCCACTCCAAGTTGGGTTCCTCGGGTAACTCTGCTTTGAGCTCTTCAGGGCAGGTACCACTCTGCACTTCAGAAAAAACATCCTTGTCAACTTCAAAAAAAGAGCCCGTTTCTTCGTGAACAACGAAGAAACGGCCCAGAAGAGAAAAAGGGTAGAGGCTCACTGCTCAGGTTCGAAGGTTACGTTACTTACCGTTGCTGACGTCTTGCAAGCTGTTTGGCATGCGCCCTTAAAATCTTCGTCCTTTTGTAGCTCGTTCCTTATGATAACTTTGACCATCGTTTGTTTTGCACCTCCTTGGGAACCAATGTTCTTACATATACACATATACATGTGTGTGGAAAACCCACACTTTTATTTTAACATCATAGAAGCCAGGAAAAATACTTGCCCAAGAAACGTTCTGCTTTTTTCTTATAGAGATCCTTGGTGAACTCCGCTGACGTTAATAGGGCTTTTTGTACGAAGTGCTTCTCTTCACGCAGGTCTTTTTGTGCGTTGAGTATGGCATCAGCTGCTCTTTTCCCGCTGCTGCCATCACGCACGGCAAACCATTCTTCTGCCACTGCTTTACGTTTCTCAAAGTATGGGTCCTTCTCCAGTGCTTGTAGGACATAATCCATGAGTAACGTTTGATCACTGGTGTGCAGTGCGTAATTACGTATAACATGTTCTAAACTACTTGGGGTGGTGCTGGGAAATGTTTCTGCTCCGGGTATGTCTGCTAGTACCAAAGGTTTTCCTGCCAAAACAGCATCAAAGATGGCTCCCGAGTAATCAGAAACTACCACATCTGCGGAAGCCAGGAGAGGCAATATGTCAACATCGCCTCCCAGTATTTCCAGTTTTGAGAACACCTTCTTTAGCTCTGTGGCATTGGTTCCATGATGGGTTTTAAGAATCACATTGAAGTTTTCTGCCATTTTGCTTAGAACAGGCAAAACCCAAGATAAAGTTGACAAGTCATCATAGGTTGGCAAATACAATATGGTTTTCTTATCTTGGCTTACCGGATATGGTTCAACTTTGCCATTGAACCAATCATCGAATTTCGGGTTGCCCACCTTCACTGTGGGCCCGTAAAAAGACAGAATGTTTCCGTCGTAGCTGCCATAAACCAGAAACTCGTCAAAAAACATGTTCCACCAACCATAGTTCCACGTGGCTTTGCTCAAGCCATATACCATGCGTACGAACACTTTATCCCGGTTTTCCCTGTAAACCAGAGGCATGAGAAAAGGGCAAACCAGCACGTCAAAGTCTTTTATAACCTGCGGGCTTTCCACGCCGTCGAAAGCGTCTTTGTCTTTGAAGAATTCCCGTGCAGATTTGTATTGCCTGGGATTCGACTCCACCAAAATGTATTTGCTGTCAACCAAATGTTTCTTAACCGGTTCAAATAAGTAGAAGTGGAAGGGTGTGGTGCAGAGAAACCCTATCTGCATATCAGAGTAAACCGAAATGCCTTTGTCAGCCGTTTCCAGCGGTTCGGGTTTAATCCCGCTCTCCATAGCCATTCCAGATGCAGTGTTCTCATCCATTTTGGTGCTCTCTTTTTTATTCCTGCCCATACATCAAAACTACCACCAATTCCCAATGCCAATTTTACTCCAAGTTCCTCCTTGTGCCTATAAATAAACAAATCCTGCTTTGGAGCACCTGTGGCAACCAACAAAACATCTGCACCACTTTTTCGGATTTTTTCCAAAGCCTGTTCTTCACTTGAATAACCGTGTTGTATGCCGGCCACGTTAAAGTGGTAGCGTTTTGCTAAATTGTCCACCGCTTTTTGAGCCACTCCTGGTTGAGCCCCATAAAAAAAGAACGACAAATTCTCACCCTTGGATAAAAGGTATTCTGCCAGTTCAATACCGGGTTGCCTTTGCAGAGTGTATCCCTTTCTTTTAGCTGCCAAGACAATACCCATACCATCGGGAATAACAAATGCGGCATCAAACAGAGCTTTGTGGAGATCCTTATTGTGCCAGCTATCATAAGCAATTTCAGGGTTTAACGTGATTACTTGTTTAACTGCGTATACCGAGGCATCAGCTTGTATACTATCGTATATTTCAGAAAAGTCGACCTTATCGACCCGAATACCGCAGAAGAAAAAGCTTTTCATTGTATATAATTTTAACATCGGAATAAACTTTGTCACATTGAGTCCGTAGTAACAACACAGGAGGTGTTCACATGAAGAAGAAAGTCATTATTATGGGGGCTGCTGGACGCGATTTTCACAACTTTAACGTGTTTTTCAGGGACAACGACGAATACGAGGTAGTCGCTTTCACAGCTACTCAGATTCCTAACATTGAAGGTAGGAAGTATCCCACGGAGTTAGCAGGTTCTCTTTATCCAAACGGTATTGACATTTACCCGGAATCCCAGCTTGATGAGCTCATTAAGAAGTTTGATGTGGACTTAGTCGTTTTCAGTTATTCAGACGTGCCTCACGAATACGTGATGCACAGAGCTTCTCAAGCCATGGTTGCTGGCGCTTCTTTCATGCTGCTGGGACCTAAGCAGACCATGGTCGAGTCCAGCAAGCCTGTTATTGCTGTATGCGCTAGCAGGACCGGATCTGGAAAGAGTCAGACCACACGTCGCGTGGTGGAAATACTCAGAGAAATCGGCAAGAAGGTAGTCGTGGTAAGACACCCCATGCCCTACGGTGACTTAGTAGCTCAAAAGGTACAGCGTTTTGCCACCTACGATGATCTGGACTACCACAAGTGCACCATTGAAGAGCGTGAAGAGTACGAGCCACACATTGATCGTGGTGCAGTGGTTTATGCGGGCGTGGATTACGAAGCCATACTCAGACAGGCTGAGCAAGAAGCAGACGTGGTCATTTGGGATGGCGGTAACAACGATTTTCCATTCTACAAACCCGATCTCATGATTACCGTTGTTGACCCGCACAGGCCTGGTCATGAAATCACCTATCATCCAGGTGAAGTGAATGTGCGCATGGCTGATGTGGTTGTCATAAACAAAGAGGACACTGCGAGCTTTGAGGATATTGAAGAAGTCAGGGAAAACGTCCGCCAAGTGAATCCAAAGGCCATTTTCATTGATGCAGCTTCTCCACTCTTTGTGCAAGACATCTCCAACATTGCAAATAAGCGTGTCGTTGTCGTAGAAGATGGTCCCACTCTGACCCACGGCGGCATGTCTTATGGAGCCGGTTACATTGCTGCCATAAAGTACGGAGCGGCTGAGATTGTCTCTCCGAAGCCTTATGCAGTTGGAACCATCGCTGAGACCTATGAAAAGTATGGACAAGTAGAAGAGGTACTTCCAGCCATGGGCTACAGTGAGCAGCAGATTAAGGACCTCGAGGAGACCCTCAACCGAGTTCCTGCTGATGTTATCGTGTCTGGAACTCCTATCAACATAAGCAGATTGGTCAAAGTTAATAAGCCCATAGTACGCGTCATGTATGAACTTGAAGAAATTGGGAAACCCACACTTAAAGACGTCATCATGGAGAAGATGAGGTGGTAATGTGTCTGTAAAGCTGAAAGGTAGAGACCTGCTCTCCATTGCTGATCTCACCGAGGAAGAGTTTTGGGAGCTTCTGGAATTCGCAAAACTGCTTAAGTTGGAGACCTTAGCAGGGAAGAGGCATGAGTACTTGAAGGGCAAGACCCTTGCCATGATATTTCAGAAGCCTTCCACGAGGACTCGTGTGGCTTTTGAAGTGGGTATGTACCAGTTGGGTGGCTACGCACTTTATCTGTCCTCCAACGACATGCAGCTAAGGCGCGGTGAAACCATTGCTGACACAGCTCGTGTCCTAAGCCGATTCGTGGATGGCATCATGGCAAGAGTGTTTGATCACCAGGACGCAGTGGACCTGGCGAAATACGCTAACGTACCAGTCATCAACGGCTTATCCGATGAAGAGCACCCCAGCCAAGTATTGGCAGATTTCTTAACAATTTGGGAGAAATTCGGCACACTCAAAGGTCTGAAGTTGGCATATGTGGGTGACGGCAACAATGTTGCTCATTCGCTACTGCTCGCTGCAGGCTTAGTGGGTATGGACATCGCAGTTGCTACTCCAGAAGGTTACGAGCCTAAGCCTTTCTATGTGGAAAAAGCAAAGGAGTTAGCTGCAAAACATGGAAGCTCTGTTCAAGTACTAAGAGATCCTGAGGAAGCGGTTACTGGAGCTAACGCTGTTTACACCGACGTTTGGGCTTCCATGGGCCAAGAAGCAGAGCACGAGGAACGCCTTAGGATATTCAAACCATATCAGGTCAATCCAAGCCTGATGAGCCATGCGGACAAACATGCCATATTCCTTCACTGCTTGCCTGCTCACCGCGGCGAAGAAGTAGTTGATGAAGTGGCTGATAGTCCACAATCTGCCATCTTTGATGAGGCAGAGAACAGGCTTCACGCACATAAAGCCATTTTGGCCATGTTAATGGGAGATTAGCTCACATGAAGGTAGTTCTTGCCTTGGGTGGAAACGCTCTTCAACTTCCAGATGGGCCAGATGGCATTGAGGGGCAGCAGTACGCAGCTGAGCGTACTGCTGCTCAGCTTTTACGGCTGGTAACGGACAAGAGCATAAACCTGGCCATAACGCATGGCAATGGGCCACAAGTGGGTACAGAGCTTCTGCGTCATGATAAAGCCAAGGACGTGGTTACGCCTTTTCCTCTGGACGTCTTGGATGCTACGACTGAAGGTTACATTGGCTATGTTTTACAGAACGCTTTTCGCAATGCGGTAACGTTGGCAAAAGAGAAGAGAAGCTTTGTTTCCTTAGTAACACAGGTAGTGGTTGACAAAGACGATCCCGCCTTTAATAATCCCAGCAAGTTCGTAGGCCCTATTTACGATTACGAGACTGCTATGCGGCTTCAAGCTGAAAAAGGTTGGGTGTTCAAGGAAGATAAGGGCAGAGGATACAGGCGTGTGGTACCATCTCCCATGCCCCGCAGAATCGTTGAGCTGGACTCCATCAAGGTTTTGATGGAAGCAGGCATCGTGCCCATCACAGTGGGTGGCGGTGGCATACCCGTTGTGGAACAAGAGGGAATTTTACGGGGAGTGGAAGCTGTTATCGACAAGGACCTTGCTTCTTCTCTTTTAGCAGTGGAGCTAAAAGCAGAACTCTTTGTCATACTGACTCAGGTCGATAAGGTTTACATTAACTACAAGAGTGATCGTCAGCAGTCCATTGAAAGGGCTAACCTTGATTACTTAAGAGAGCTTTATGATGAAGGCCATTTTCCTGCTGGATCCATGGGGCCCAAGATTCTTGCCGCCATTAAGTACTTAGAAAATGTCGATGGACAGGTGGCAATTGGGTCGTTGGAGGAAGCGGAAGCCGTAGTAAGGGGTGTAGCTGGTACAATAATTTACCGATGATGAACACTTTCTTACCGAGTGTGGGAACAATTCTGGGTGCCGTCATCGATGTGGCTTTGGTGACGGCATTATTGTATTGGCTTTTGTCCAGCATTTACGGGACCAGGGGCTATCATTTGGCACGTGGTCTTCTGATCATATTAGCCAGTTTGGCTGTTCTAAGTTGGCTGGGTAAACTGTTTTCATCTTTGCAGCTAACCACTTGGCTGTTCAAGAACGTTGCTACCATGATGATCTTTGCCATTCCTGTGATCTTTCAGCCAGAACTAAGGCGGGCTCTGGAAGAATTCAGCTTGGATCCGTTTAAGAATGTGTTCAAGCCTGTTGCCGAATACGACATAAAGCGTGTCATTAGTGAAGTGGTCAGGGCAGTAGAGCTTCTGTCAGCAAATCGCACAGGTGCCTTGATTGTTTTTGAGGGCAAAGTGGGTCTTAAGGACATCATAGAGCAATCGGGAACTATTTTAAATGCACAGGTTTCGGCAGATTTGCTTCTGTCCATATTTAATACCAGAAGTCCACTTCATGATGGTGCTGTGGTCGTAAAAGAAGACCGCATTGTGGCTGCACGTGTCATACTGCCTCTTGCTGATAGGCGCGATGATCGTATTGGAACACGACACCGAGCAGCCATCGGCATAACTGAGGAAACTGATGCAGTGGCGTTGGTAGTCTCTGAAGAAACTGGTATTATAAGCTTTGCCTATAAGGGTCACCTGACCAGGTATGTGGAGCTGAAAGACCTGCCTTTCATATTAGAATCTTTCATATCTTCGGGTGGAAACCATGGAAAACAACAGCAGGAGAAAATTTAAGTTTTCTGATAAGACAAAGTTACTGTTACTTTCTTTTCTCATTGCCTTGGGATTGTGGTCGTCAGTGGCTGCAGGAAGCTTGCCTGTGCGTGTCAGTGAACAGGTGGAGGTTCTGCAGGTTAATGGCCAAGCCAATTGGTACTACGAGGTCACACCAGCGGTGGTTGAAGTCACTTACGAAGTACCGCTCATAGGTCAGAAGGAAGCACCTGTGGTGTTTGTGCGTCTCGATCAGGCGAAATGGGGAGATCAGGAACTTACTTTGCAAGCTTTTGCCCCCATATCTGGCAGAGTGATTTCCATAAATCCAAGCAAGGTGAAAGTCCACGTGGAACCCATTGTCAGCAAGCTCATGCCGGTGAACTTACTCAACATGAAAGTGGAGCCAGGGCAGGTCATTGTCACAGGTCCTGAGACAGCTGTGGCAAAGGTGGCTGACATAAAAACTGAAAGCCCTGTTTCTGGTGCTGAAGTCATGCAGTTAAAAGCCGTTGCCGTGGATAAATCAGGTAACGTGGTGGAGAACGTTAAAATAAGTCCTGACTTACTTACTGTGACAATTCAGCAGGCGAAAGATATCGTAACCATGCAGGTTGCCGTGCTTCCGCAGTTTGATGTACCACCAAACGTTTTTCTTAAGAGTTATTCTGTGAGACCACGGGTAGTTACCGTGCAGGGTACAGCCAGTGCTTTGCAGTCTGTGGCTTTCATTCAGACTTCACGCGTGACGGTGGGTGCTGGCAGTGGTTCAGCAAAAGCATCTCTTCAGCTGCCAGACGGTGTTGAGCTACTGGAGGGTGAAAGCCAGTGGGTAACAGTGTCTTACTCTGCGGAGCGCATGGTGTCAGGCGAATTCATATTGGAAGGTGGCGTTTACAGATTTCTGTGTCCGGAATCCGTACAACTAACAGCTTCTGACATTGTGGTGACTGCCACCGGCGTTGACTACCCTCCGACTTGCATATTCCTGGGAAAAGGAGGCAACTTCTGATGCCAAATATGTTTGGAACTGACGGAATTCGTGGTCGCTCCAATAAGGAGATGACGGCTCAGCTGGCTTACAAGCTGGGGAAAGCCATTGCGATTTTGCTAAACGAAGCAACGGTGAAGAGAAGCAGACCACTGGTTGGCGTGGCACAAGATACGCGAACGTCCAGCAACATGCTTTTTGCGGCTCTAAGTTCAGGCTTGATGGCTTATGGTGCTGATGTGCTTTATTTTGGTGTACTTCCCACTCCTGGTTTATCCATGTTGACGCGCCGGTTTGGAGCAGATGCCTCGGTCATGGTATCGGCTTCCCACAATCCCATGGAGGACAACGGGCTAAAGGTGCTCAATAGCTTGGGTTTGAAAATGCAGGAACCGGAAGAAGAATTACTTGAACGACTCATGGAAAGCGATCATGAGCCCGTTTCTTGGGACCGCATTGGTCAGCTTCATTACGTCTCAAATAGCACAGAGCTTTACGGCGATGAGATCTTGGAAAAAACCCATTTGATGCTGGATCAGGTGCCTATTGTGGTGGACGTAGCTCACGGTGCCACCTATGGTGCTGCTCCCTATGTTCTTCAAAAAGCCGGAGCGCGGGTTCACACGCTCTTTGCAACTCCTGATGGCTACTGGATTAACCATGGTTGTGGAGCCACTAATTTAGGACCCCTCACGGAAGTTGTGAAAACCATGGGTGTGCCCTTGGGCTTCGCTTTTGACGGTGACGGCGATAGAGTCATGGCAGTGACTAGTAGTGGCCGAGTCTTGGATGGTGATGACCTCATGGCTATCATTGTTAAGTATCTTCTAGGAAAAGGGCTCTGGGATCCAAAGTTGGTAGTTGGAACGCTCATGACCAATAGTGGTTTCGAAGAATTTCTCAATAACATGGGTGGGGAGCTTGTCAGAACTAATGTGGGTGACAAATATGTTTCCGATTGTATGCGAGAAAACGGTGCCTTATTGGGTGGCGAACCTTCCGGCCATGTGATCTACACACCAGTGAATTTGACCGGCGACGGCATTGGCATCATGGCAACGGTTCTAAGTATTCTTTACCAAACGGGGGAGTCACCCGAAGAGCTTCTGAAGGACGTTCAAAAGAAAACTCAAAAAACGGTTAACGTGCCTTTGGGACAGCGGGTAAACGGTTCCAGCTTTGACCTTGCGCAGTTCCCTGAACTGCAGGAAGTGGTTCAGGACTTCAGCCAACAGGGCATGAGGATTGTGCTACGACCTTCTGGCACGGAACCACTTCTTAGGGTCACCATTGAAGGTGACGACGAGCAAGTAGCACAGGCTCTTGATACCATTGTGCCACTTGTGGAACGTATTTTTAAAGGGTGATTAGAACATGTGCGGAATAGTGGGTTATGTGGGTCCGAAGAACGCCTACGACGTGGTCATTGAATCACTTAAAAAGCTGGAATACAGAGGATACGACAGCAGTGGCGTGGCACTAAAAACTGATAAAGGTATTTTCATTGCGAAGAAGAAAGGACGCATATCCGAACTGGAAAAGGACTTTCCTGCTGTTCCTCAGTCCAACATGGGCATTGCTCACACTCGGTGGGCAACTCATGGTGCTCCAAAGGACGAAAATGCGCATCCTCACACCGATTGCACGGGGACCATAGCCGTGGTGCACAACGGCATCATCGAGAATTACAGAGAACTGAAAGCGTATTTAGCTGAAAGAGGGCATAAGTTCTCCTCTGAAACCGACACAGAGGTGGCGGCGCACCTTTTAGAGGAGTTTTACGATGGTGACCTTTTCTCCACGCTGCTGAAGATTCTGCCACTGCTTAAAGGTGCGTTCGCTCTTGCCATTATTAGTCAAAAAGAGGATCGCATTTTGGCTGTGAGACAGGATTCTCCGCTGGTGCTCGGGTTGAGTCGTGGTGAAAATTTCTTGGCTTCTGACATACCAGCATTGCTTTCTCATACCCGGGAATTCGTCATAATGGAGAACGGTCAAATTGCTGACATCCGTGCCCAGCAAGTGGAACTTTACGATTTCGAGGGCAATGCCATTCCAATAAAAATTACCAAGGTGGATTGGGACGAGAAACAAGCAGAAAAAGGCGGTTATGACCACTTCATGATAAAAGAGATCATGGAACAAGACGAAGCCATAAGAAGCACCCTTTTAGGGCGCGTGGATCATGGAAAAGTTAAGCTCGAAGAACTTGAACCGCTTCGTGATAAGCTGCTGCAGGCGGAGCGAATCCACATCACAGCTTGTGGGACGGCTTACCATGCTGGCATGGTTGGGGCATACCTACTAAGGCACATTGCTGGTTTGGACGTGGAAATTGAAGTGGCAAGTGAATTCAGGTACGCAAAACATCATTGGCGTGAAAACTCCGTGGGGTTGGTTATTAGTCAGTCGGGTGAGACTGCTGACACACTGCAAGCTCTTAGAATGATGAAAGCCAATGATATTCCTGTCATTGCCGTGGTAAACGTGGTGGGGAGTTCCGTTTACCGAGAAGCAGATGCATCACTGCTAACACAGGCTGGACCAGAGATTGCAGTGGCTTCCACTAAAGCTTACAGCACCCAGTTGGTGGTCTTGTATTTGTTTGCTCTGTACATGGCGAAGTTAAGAGGGCTATTAACCGAGGAAGAAGAAGAGAGCATTTTGAAAGAGCTTTGGAGCATGCCTGATAAGGTGAAGCAAGTGCTGAGTGGGGCAGAAAGCATCAGGAGAATAGCACAAGATACCTACAATGCTAAGGACATCTTCTTCATTGGGAGGCAATTGGATTACATGCTTGCCTTGGAGGGATCTTTGAAACTAAAGGAGATTTCTTACATTCACAGTGAGGCTTTTCCTGCAGGGGAGCTCAAGCATGGCCCACTGGCGTTGGTCACAGCAGACACTCCCACTGTGGCAATTATCATGCAAGAGGACATTCTTGAAAAAACCCTTAGCAATGTCTCTGAGGTAAAAGCGCGTCAAGGTGACGTTTTCTTGCTGGGTTTTGAGCATGATAGAGAAATGCTGAAAGATATCGGACGGTGGTCGTTTTTTGTTCCTGACACCTTGCCTATGCTGGCACCACTGATTGGGATCTCCGTACTTCAGTTATTTGCTTACTACAACGCTGTTTTGAGGGGTACTGACGTGGACAAGCCACGAAACTTAGCAAAATCCGTAACTGTGGAATAACAAAGAAGTGTTTTTGCGTCCGCGTGTCCACTTACGAGGTAACCTTAACTCCGACATAACGGAAAACAAATTAAAATATACATACATACATACGTGTGTGTGATGAGAACAACATCGCTCATGATGGCAAAAGCATCACGTGTTGCACATTTGACTGTGGGTTTTCCGCATTTAAATGTGCGTGCGTGTGCAAATATGAATGAATGAAAGATAATCTTTGAGAGATGGAGAATATAACAGTAATTAACAGGAGGCGAGCAAAATGGGACGCTATTACGTTACCACACCCATTTACTATGTTAACGCTGAACCACATGCAGGAAGTGCCTATACCACAGTTTATGCTGATGCCTTAGCTCGGTATCACAGGCTCATAGGAGATAAGACGTTTTTTCTCACTGGTACTGATGAACATGGCCAGAACATTCTCAAAGTGGCCAATGAAAAAGGCTTGAACCCGCAGGACTTCGTGGATCAGATGGCTCAGAAGTTTAAAGATACCTGGAAGTTCATGCATATTTCCAATGACGATTTCATACGTACCACGGAGCCACGTCACGAAAAAGTGGTCCAGCGAACCATTGAAATCATGTATGAGAAGGGGGACATCTACTTAGGAACATATCAGGGTTGGTACTGTTCCAAGTGCGAATCCTACTATGGTGAAAATGAACTGGAAAATGGAAATTGCCCAATTCACAAAACACCCGTAGAGTTCGTTTCTGAGGAGTCGTACTTCTTTAAATGGAGCAAGTACCAAAATCTCTTGGTGGAGCTTTATACGAATAACCCAGAATTTGTGGTTCCCACGACCAGGTTGAATGAGATCAAATCCTTCGTGGAGAGGGGACTAAAGGACATATCAGTCACCAGAACCAGTGTGCCGTGGGGTATTCCTGTGCCTTTTGATGCGAAGCACACCGTCTATGTGTGGTACGATGCTCTCGTAAACTACATCTCGGCTCTGGGATACACTGGCTCAGGCGAGAAAATGGAGTTTTGGCCGGGTGTGCACCTCATTGGTAAGGACATACTCAGGCATCATGCCGCTTTATGGCCTGCCATGCTTATGAGTTTGGAACTGCCAGTACCCAAGCGCGTGGTGGCTCATGGTTGGTGGCTGGTCTCTGGGCAGAAGATGTCGAAAAGTGTTGGCAACATATTCAGCCCTCAGGATTTAGTCACCCACATAGAAAATGCTGTGGGGTTGACTGAGGAAATTGCCGTGGATGCTCTTCGTTATTTCATGCTGGCAGCAGGACCTCAAAAAGATGATGCTGATCTTTCTTTGGAGGCACTTTGGACTCCCTACAACGCTGATTTGGCAAATGACTATGGCAACCTGCTTCACCGTGTGCTCGGCTTCATGAAAAAGAAAGGTATTGACTCTGCGCCAAAGATGACAGGTCAGCGCTACAGCCGAGTGGCTGCAGTGGTGGAAGACTGCCTTAATAAGTACCACGCTGCCTATGAAAAGGAAGACGTGCAAGGCGCGTTAAGTAGCGCCATGGACCTGGTAAAGTTTCTGAATGATTTCCAAGATAAAGAGAAACCATGGACTCTCAGCGGTGACGAGCTCACAGAGTTCCTGTACAGCGTGCTTGAAGCTTATCGCATTGCCACTACCATGCTCAGCCCTGCCATTCCTTCAGCGTCGCAGCTGGTGGCACATACCTTGCGAACGCAGCTTTCTCTCGCCTTTGGTCAATGCAGTGGTTTCAATCCGGATTTAACTCAACCGCCCTTGTTCCCACGTTACAGGGAAGACAAGCAGGGCAATACTATTAGAAGTGGTAGTAGCGGGGGAGAGGATAAGGGCGAAGCCAAAGAACAAGTAAATGAAACCAATTCAGGTCAGGGTCCATCGTTGGCTGAAGTAAAACCCCTGGTGGACTATGAGACTTTCAGCAAGCTGGATCTGCGTATAGCACTTGTGGAAACCGCAGAACGCGTACCAAAGAGTGACAAGCTCATAAAACTGTCTGTGGATTTAGGTCCTTTGGGGAAACGCACCATTGTGGCTGGAATTGGTCTTAAGTACGAGCCTGAGGATTTGGTAGGAAGGCGTATTGTGGTGGTAACAAACCTTCAGCCGAGAAAGCTCATGGGCGTTCTGTCTGAAGGCATGCTTTTAGCAGCCACAGGAGAAGATGGTCTGCCCAATCTGTTAGCTGTTGATGGAGAGCCTGCTCCGGGTACCAGAATAAAATGAGTAACGATTTTTTAGATAAAACCAAACACTGTTCTTTCATTGACGCCCATGCGCACTTGCAGGATCCCGCCTACGATGAAGATAGGCAAGAAATACTAGAAAAGGTAAGGCAGAAACTGCTCAGCTTCACATGGGTTGGGTATGACATGGAGTCGTCGCAGAAAGCTTTGCAGTTAAGACAACCGAAGGAGCCGGTAGCGGTGGGTGTTCACCCCCATAATGCCGTGGGCCCTTTGGAGGACGTGCTTAAAGAGTTTGAAAGCATTTACCAGGAAGCTGATGCTGTTGGCGAGATTGGCTTGGATACTGTTAGGTCTCAAACCACTCCTGAGGACCAGCTAATGTGGTTTCGTCGTCAGGTGGAAATAGCTCTTTATTACCGTAAACCCATAGTAATTCATGAAAGAGAAGCATTCCCTTATGTCATGGACGTACTGAGCAGCTACTATCCCCTGCACGTTCCCGTGGTACTGCATTGTTTTTCTCATGGTCCTGGTGAGGCTTTAGAGGCTCTTAAGAACGACTTTTTTCTGTCTTTCACGGGCAATATTACCTATCCCAAGTCAGATGAACTTCGGTCTGCTCTTAAGGTGGTGCCTTTGGATCACCTTCTTTTAGAAACGGACAGTCCCTATTTACCTCCTCAAATAATCAGGGGTAAACGCAATGATCCCACTTACGTCCAGCAGGTTTACGAAAAGGCAGCTGAGGTGAAAGATGTGCCCATGGATCAGCTTTGCCAAGTTTTATGCAAAAACTTTGTTTACGTGTTTGGTATTTCATTGACTTGTTCTGAAGTAGTTGAGTAAAAGCATTGTTAATGTTATATTAAATGTGAGAAGATTAACATAATGCCATTCGTCATCCTGTGGTGGCGAATGAGGAGGTGACACTTTTGGGAAACTTTTCTGTATCCGTGGATACCAGGCTTTGTAAAGCCTGTGGATTGTGTATAATGGTGTGCCCCAAGAAGGTATTTGAACTGAGAGCCCCCGATGGTAAAAGTGTTCCCGTGCGAGAAGGGGAATGCATTGGGTGCACCCAGTGTTTTAACATTTGCCCTGATTTTGCAATCACGGTTTACAAGAAGGAAGGTGTTCGGGCTTGAGTAGAATAATCATGGGCGACGTGGCATGTGCCATGGGCGCCATCGACGCAGGTCTGAAGTTTTATGCCGGATACCCCATCACACCCTCCTCTGAAATTGCAGAAACCCTGTCAGAGCTTCTCCCTAAACACCAGGGCATCTACCTGCAGATGGAGGATGAAATTGGCAGTATCATGGCTGTCATTGGTGCATCCTATGCGGGCTATCCTGCCATGACTGCCACCAGTGGGCCAGGTTTTTCGCTCATGCAGGAAGCCATTGGTTACGCTGCCATGGCTGAAATTCCCATAACCATTGTTGATGTCATGCGAGCTGGTCCTTCAACTGGCCTCGCTACTCAAATCGGTGAAGGGGATCTCATGCAAGCCATTTGGGGAACTCACGGTGATCATCCCGTGGTTGTATTTTCTCCAGGTAATGTCAGAGAATTTTACATCTATACCCAGAAAGCCCTTTACTGGGCTGAGAAACTTCGCGTACCAGCCATTGTTTTAGCTGATGAAGTAGTGGGTCACATGAGAGAGAACGTGGAATTTCCGGAGCCCATAACGATTCCCACCAGAACAGTACCTGACATTCCCCCTGAGAAATACCTTCCTTACGCCACTGTAAACGGTGATCCGGTGTCTTTACCACCGTTGGGGCATGGCTACTTGTGGCACGTTACGGGTTCTGCTCACGGAGAAGATGGTTTTCCCACCATAAAGCCGGATAAAGTAAAAGCCTTATTAGACAGACTTAACACAAAAACGGAAAGGCACCGTAAGGAGCTTATCGAGTACGAAACTTATGAGCTAAATGATGCGGAAACACTGGTGATCAGTTTTGCTTCCATGGGCAGAGTGGCTAAGGGCGTTGTGGTGGAACTTCGTAGCCGGGGACACAAAGTTGGATTAGTTCGTCCTTTTACCATGTGGCCATTCTTCAAAGAGGAGCTCAGGGACATTGTTAGCCACGTTAAACCTAAGAAAATCGTCATACCGGAGATAAACTACGGACAGCTCAGACTCCTGGTGGAGTGGGCTTTGAAAGGCTTTGATGTTCCCGTTTTGGGCGTAAATGTTGTAAATGGTGATCTCATCCCGCCCGAGCTAATTGAGGAGGCGATTCTCCATGGCTAACACAGGCAGCAACCAAAATGCCAATAACGAGGTTAATCTGATGCCCATGTCCGAGGCTCCTGATAAGTGGCTGAGAAAACAGTACTTACCGCACATTTGGTGCCCCGGATGCGGTATTGGTACCATTCTAAGGCAGGTCATTGAGCAGTTCACAAAACTGGGATGGCGTAATGACGAGGTTGTCTTTGTCACCGGTATTGGTTGTACTGGTAGGGCATCGGGTTATGTAAATGCACAAACGCTTCACACCATACACGGTAGGGCACTACCCACTGCCACCGGTATAAAAATGGCTCGACCTGACATGCACGTAGTTGCCATGTTGGGCGACGGAGACGGCGTGGGTATTGGTGGTAACCACTTCATTCACGCAGCAAAGCGCAACATCGGAATCACTGCCATTGTGGTTAACAACCGCATCTATGGAATGACAGGTGGCCAAGTGTCACCTACCACACCCTCAGGAGCGAAATCCAGTACTACTCCTTATGGAAATGTGGAACCAGCCATGGATGTGAGCAAGCTGGCCCTGGGAGCCGGTGCCACTTTTGTTGCCAGAGCGCATACGGCAAACCCTGTGTATTTGGGACAGTTAATCAGGAGGGCATTGGAGCACGACGGATTCAGTGTGTTGGAGGTTCTATCTCAGTGCCCGACCTATTTCGGCCGTTTTAACGGCATGCCAGATCCTGTGCAAATGCTGGAGTGGTTTAAGTCCAATACATTCATGGCTAAGAGCCCCTACGATGAAAAGGAAGGCAAAATACCCGTTGGGGTTTTCAGAGACGATAAAGAAACGCCGGAGCTGAGCAAGAGCTACCGAAAACTTTGGGAGGAATAGTGCCATGAGACGAGAAGTTTACATAGTTGGGTCTGGAGGTCAGGGAGTGGTCCTCATGGGCGCGCTTTTGGCTGAGGCTTACGCATTGAAGAACTGGAACGTGGTGCAGACAGTGGTTTACGATGCCGCACAAAGGGGTGGCTTAGCACGGGCTGAAGTGGTCATGAGTGATGGAGAGATTTATTATCCAAAGGTGCGCAAAGCCGATGTAGTAGTGGCTTTCTCGGCTGATGCTTTACCAGGAGCTAAACCGAAAATGAGTGAGCACACCGTCATTTTAGCTGATGAGAGTCTAAAAAACAAAGGCGTAGAGGATCTGGGGTTCAAAGTGATTTACGTGCCCTTTGAACGTTGGGCAAGGGAAGAGCTTCACAGTGCTCGTGTCATGAACATGGTGGCTTTGGGCTACTGCTTAAGGACCCTTGGCGACATCAGCTTGGAAGAAGTTGAAAAAGCGTTAAAAGAACGATTTAAAGGAGATTTATTCAAGTTAAACATGGCTGCCGTTAAAATTGGGCTGGAAGCAAGTGAATTTTAATTTTTGAGTGTTTATTCTCATTAGGAGGCGGTTGAACATGGAGTACGCTGAAAGCCCGGTTATCATTGATGTGAAGGGACGCATGGTCCTTGATTCCAGAGGTAATCCCACCGTGGAAGCCACCGTCGTTTTGGAGGATGGGACCATGGGATCAGCAGCTGTGCCCTCAGGTGCTTCCACAGGCAGCAGGGAAGCTCTGGAACTGCGCGACAACGGTAAGGAGTTCGGTGGTAAAGGTGTGGACCAGGCTGTTGCCAACGTAAATGAGGCTTTAGCAGAGGTGGTCATCGGCATGGATGCTTATGATCAAGCTGCCATCGACATGGCCATGATTGAAGCAGATGGTACGGAGAATAAATCCAAGCTGGGAGCTAATGCCATCTTGGCTGTCTCCTTGGCAGTGGCTCATGCTTCTGCAAAGTCGCTGGGTTTGCCCCTTTTTGCCTACCTTGGTGGTGTTCAAGGAAAAGTGTTACCCATTCCTCTCATGAACGTGATAAATGGTGGGGTACATGCTGATAGCGGTTTGGATTTTCAAGAATTCATGATTGTACCAGCTGGTTTTGAAACTTACAGCGATGCCCTCAGGGCAGGTGCCGAAGTTTACCAGGTACTTAAGACTGTACTTAAGAAACAAGGTTACCGAATTGCTGTGGGTGACGAAGGAGGTTTTGCACCCAATTTACCAAACCACAAAGCGGCTTTAGAAGTTTTGGTAGAAGCCATCAAAACAGCTGGTTATGAACCCGGCAAGCAGGTTTTCTTGGCATTGGATGCTGCAGCATCGGAGTTCTACGATGGCACTACGTACAAATACGAAGGTAGACAGCTTTCTTCCAAGGACATGCTTGCTGTTTACGAGGAAATGGTTTCGCAGTATCCCATAATTTCCATTGAGGACGGCATGGCTGAGCAGGACAAAGAGGGCTGGAAGTTAATCACTGAGAGTTTGGGTGGCAAAGTCATGTTAGTGGGTGACGATGTGTTTGTTACAAATCCCAAAATATTTGCCAAGGGTGTGGAAGACGGTATTGCTAACGCCATTCTGATTAAGCTGAACCAAATTGGTACTTTAACTGAAACGCTGGATGTCATTCGCACAGCTCACTTGGTGGGTTACCGCTGCATCATTTCACACCGTTCAGGTGAGACAGAAGATACCACCATTGCTCATTTGGCAGTTGCAGCCAATGCCGGTTTCATAAAGACTGGCGCACCAGCCAGATCAGAACGAGTGGCAAAATACAACGAACTGCTTCGAATCCAGGAATACTTAGGTGATGGAGCCGTCTATTTTGGAAAAGTATTCCCTTGGTGGAAAGCAGTAAAACGTTGAATTTGAGGTGAGTGATTTAGAATGAAAGAATTTCTCGTGGCTTCTGCCAGCGAGATTCTCAGCGGAAGCGTCACAGATGCTTATTTTGAAAGAACAGAGGAGATCCTCTCGAAAGCGGGTAAAAACCCTGAAGTTGTCATGGAGCTTCACGTCAAACAATTTCCTTCACCTGATTACGGGTTTGGGGTGCTGGCAGGTACTTACGAGGTGATGAAGCTTCTTGAAGGTTTGCCCGTAACCGTGGAAGCCATGGAAGAAGGTAGTTTATTCTTCCCAGGTGAACCCGTAATGAACATCAGAGGACCCTACCTTAGTTTCGGAAAGCTTGAGACAGCCATTATTGGTTTTGTGGCTTTCATGTCCGGTGTAGCCACCAAGGCTGCACGCTGTAGAGTGGCTGCATGGGATAAGAAAATGCTCAGTTTTGGCACTCGGCGCATGCATCCTGCAGTGGCACCGGCCATTGAATACAGTGCCTACATAGGTGGCATGGATGGTGTCAGTAACACAGCTGGTGCTCGCAGACTGGGTATTCCAGCTGCTGGTACCATGCCCCACGCTCTGGTTTTGGCTCTGGGAGGGGACCCTGCAACGGCTTTTGAGTATTACGACAAGTACCTTGATCCTTCAGTGCCGCGAATCATGCTGGTGGATACCACGGGAGCTCCCTTCAACGAAACTATGGAGGCTGCGAGAATACTTGGTCCCAAGCTGGAGGGCATACGTCTTGACACAAAGGATTTAGCTTACATTCTTTCCAGTATTAGATGGGAGCTAGATCGTATGGGGCTAAAGAACGTGGCTTTTTGGATCAGCGGCGGCATCGACGAGTACGAAATTCCCATTTATGCACCCATGGTGGAAGGATTCGGAGTGGGCACAAAGATTGCAAATGCACCCGTGTTCGACTTCGCCTTGAAGATCGTTGAAGTGGATGGAGAACCAAAAGCCAAGTTCTCAAATACACCCGGCCATAAGAATGTTTGGCGCACGGAGTCTCATGATGTGGTTTCGTTGTGGGATTCTCAGGTGAACGAAGGTAGAAAAATACTCGAGCCCGTACTGGATCAAGGTGTACCAATAAAGGAGCAGAAATCCCCTCAAGAAGTTAGAAGCTTTGTACTTTCTCAGCTTGAAGAATTACCACTGGGAGTTAAAAACATTAAGTCTCCATCAAAGTGGGAAGTAATTTACAGCGCTAGGCCCTAAAGGCCTGGCGCTGTTGTCTTAAGAAGTTATAAACGTCCTGAGTTTTTCCAGTTATGAGCAATATGTCTGAATCCTTTACCACGTAGTCACGATTTCCCAGAATAAAATCTTGAGCACTTTTAACTCCAACTATGAGAATTCCGTATTTGCTAGGCACACTTAAGTCACTGAGTTTCTTGCCTACCCAAGTGCTGGGTGGTTTTAACTCGGCCATGACTAAATCTGTGTAAATTCCCATGACGTCGTAAATATGTCCTTCAAGAAGCTGGTAAGCAGCTCTTACACCGCTTTCAGCTGCTGGCATGATGATTTTTTCCACACCCAGTTTTCTTAGCAGTCTGGCTTGGAGTTCTGTGTTCGCCCGTGCCACCACCTTAATGCCCTCTTCTAACAGTTCCATGGAAAGCAGAGCTGAAAGGTCAAGCTCAGAAATGGCAACCACAGCGAAATCCACGTTTCGTATGCCCAGCGACATAAGGTCGCTTTTTGTCATCTTGTAAAGGTCTGCCTGTGCTGCAACTACCAAATACGGTGATATCTCCTTGATCACTGTTTCATCTTTGTCCACCCCAATAACTTCGTGTCCCAGTTCTGCCGCTGTTTTTGCGAAGGCGCTACCAAATCTGCCCAGTCCCAAGACTGCTACGCTTTTCTTTGCCACAGTGTATTACCTCCTTGTTTGTTACCCTACAATTATATCCTCTTCTGGATAAGTGTAGCTTGGTAGTTCTGGCCTGAATATGTAGCCGGTCAAGATGGTGAATACGCCAACGCGTCCCACAAACATCGTAAGTATGAGAACCAGTTTTGATGCAGCAGACAGGTGAGGAGTAATGCCCGTGGTTAGTCCCACTGTTCCCAATGCTGAAAATACTTCAAAGGCGATTTGATGCAAGTGCAAAACCGGTTCAAAAACGGACAAAAGAATGATGCTAATTACTGCTATGGTCAAGTTTAGGATCAATATGGCGTTAGCGGTGTCCAAAATGGACCATTTAATGGTGCGGTGAGCCACATGTACCCTGCTTGAACCTGTCAGTACAGCCTTTATGTATTGGAATACGCTGAAAAACGTTGTAGTCTTTATACCACCTGCTGTACCACCTGGGGAACCTCCGATGAACATGAGCAGCATGGTGATTAGCAATGTGGGTAAAGTGGCATAACCGTGGTTGATAGTGGAAAAACCAGCTGTTCTTGGTGTCACACTTTGAAACAATGCTGCCAGTATTTTCCCCTGCAGGCTGAGTGGACCCAAAGTTTCTGGGTTGTTCCACTCAAGAACACCGATTAGCAAAGCTCCTGAAACTATGAGCACAAGCGTAACGCTCAGTACTATGCGCGTGTGCAGCGAGAAATAGAATTTCTTTTGCCTTATTTTTTGGAAAATTTCAGACCAGACAACAAAGCCCAAGCCACCGGCAATAATAAGACCCATTATGGTCAGGTTTACAACCGGGTTCTGGGCAAATTCACTCAGGGAGCGGTACCCGCCATGCATGTCAAAACCAGCATTGTTGAAAGCGCTCACAGAATCAAAAATGGATACCCAAATTCCACCTGCCAGTCCTCTCGAGTTCATGTAATAAGGTATGAACGTTATGCTAAGAAGCAAAGCGCCTATGAGTTCAACCAAAAGAGCGAACCTTACTGTGAAACCAAGAAGCTTCACCACACCTTGAAGACTGCTCACATTCCACTGAGAAGCCAAAGTAATACGGGTTCTTAGTCCGATGCGTGCTCCCGTAAGAAGAAGCAGGGTGAACGTTGTTATGGTCAAGTAGCTCAAACCACCGAACTGAATCAGCATCAAAATGATGAGCTGCCCTGCAAAATTCCAGTAGTCCCATGTATCTTTTACGACGAGCCCAGTAACGCATACGGCTGAGGTACTGGTAAAAAGTGCATCAATGAAGTCGGTAAAACTCCCGCCTCTGCTGGCTATGGGTAGGGCGAGGAGTACAGCTCCTACCAAAATTACAGCGGCGAAACTTCTCACGATTAGTCGTCTTGCTTTGATTGCTGCTTCCATGTTTTATCACCCTCGCAATTCTCACGGCTATACATTATAGAACAAATAGTGCAAAAGTGTTAAAATAATATTAACTACTAAGGAGGTGTTCCCATGAATAGACCGCAAATCAAGACTGAACTGCCTGGTCCAAAGGCGAAAGAGATTATCGAGCGCGACGCGAAAGTGATGTCCACTTCACTAAGCCGAGATGTTCCCCTGGTAGTGGAACGGACGCAGGACGTGTGGATTTACGATGTTGATGGCAATGAGTTTCTTGACATGACCAGCGGTGTGGGTGTCACAAACGTTGGTCACACAAATCCCAAGGTTGTGGAAGCCATAAAGAATCAGGTGGAAAAATTCCTTCACTTTGCTGGTACCGATTTTTACTATGAAACCCAAGTCACCTTAGCAGAGTCTCTAAATGACATAAGGCCCTTTGAGGAACCCGGACGGGTGTTCTTTACCAACAGCGGCACCGAATCTGTGGAAGCCTGCATAAAGCTTGCAAGATATAAAACACGTCGCCCACTGTATATCGGGTTCTTAGGTGGTTTCCATGGAAGAAGCATGGGATCTTTGTCCTTTACTTCTTCAAAAGTCATTCAGCGTAGGTACTTCTCTCCCATGATGCCTCAAGTGGTCCACATTCCTTTCCCTGACACCTACAGGCCACCTGAAGGCGTAATGCCCGAGAAAGTAACCGATTTTGTGATGTGGTACTTGAACCGCGTGTTTGAAACCATTGCTCCACCTGAGGATGTTGCAGCTGTTTTAGTAGAGCCTATCCAGGGCGAAGGTGGTTACATTGTGCCGCCCAAGGATTTCTTCCCCAGGTTGAAGCAGGAACTTGATAAGCATGGGATATACCTCATCGTTGACGAAGTACAAAGTGGTATGGGACGCACCGGAAAGATGTTTGCCATTGAGAACTTTGGTGTGGAACCGGACATTGTTTCCATTGCTAAAGGCATCGCTTCTGGCATGCCCATGGGTGCTTGCTTAGCGAAAAGCAGTGTCATGGACTGGGAAGAATCTGCCCACTCCAATACCTATGGTGGAAATCCCGTAGCGGCTGTGGCCGCCATTGAAACCATAAAGCTTCTTAAGTCGGGCTTGGTGGAAAACGCAGCCAAGGTCGGCGAGTACTTCATTAGTCAACTGCGTGAGCTCCAGAAGAAGTACGAAGTCATAGGTGATGTGCGCGGTATTGGACTTATGCTTGCCATTGATTTTGTAAAAGATCCTGTTAAGAGGGACTATAATTATGAATTAAGAAACAAGGTCATTCAAGAAGCTTTCAAGCGTGGCTTGGTGTGCTTGGCTGCTGGTAAGAGCGCTATCCGATTTGCACCACCATTAACGCTAAAAGAGGAGCATGTGGACATAGCTATTGAAATTTTGGATGAATCAATAAAGGCTGCGCTGGGATAGCTTCCTAAGTTTCACATACGTGTGTGTTTTTAATAGGAGGCGATAAACCTTGGGGCTAAAAAGAACCTCTTTGTATGAAGTGAATAAGGCACTGGGGGCTAAGTTAGTTGAGTTTGCAGGTTTTGAGATGCCCTTGCAGTACACGGGCATAATTGATGAACACATGGCTGTGAGAACCAATGCTGGCATGTTTGACGTTTCTCACATGGGTGAACTTTATTTCAAAGGTGACATTGATGCCATAAACAAAGTGGTCACAGCGGATCTGGCAAAGCTTGAGCCTTTCAAGGCTGTTTACACCATGCTCTTAAATGAGCATGGTGGCGTTGTTGACGATCTCATTGTTTACCGCTTGTCCGATGACGAAGTCCTGCTCGTGGTCAACGCTGCGAACACCGAAAAAGACTTTCAGCACGTATTAAAGTACTTGCCCAAAGAAGGTTCTCACGTGGTATTCCAGGATGTTTCTTCGCAGTGGTTTGACATCGCAGTGCAGGGTCCAAAAGCCGTTGACATTGTGAAAACATTCTTCCCCCAGGTGGAGAACTTGTCTGCCTTTGAATTCGTTCGCGTACCAGAACACGGACTGTTCATAAGCAGAACTGGTTACACTGGTGAAGATGGCTTTGAGGTTTACGGCCCCATGGAAGATGCCCCAACGTGGTGGAATAAGTTCATGGAAGTTGGTTCGTCAGTGGGTTTAAAGCCAGCTGGTTTGGGTGCTCGTGACACTCTTCGCATTGAGGCTGGATTGCCTCTTTACGGGCATGAACTGAATGAAGAAACCTCTCCCCTGGAATCCAATTACTCTTTTGTCATTGATTGGGATAAGCCGGAGTTCATCGGGCGAGAAGCCTTATTAAAACAGAAGGAATCTGGCATTCAGAAAAAGCTCATGGGACTTGAGGTCAGCACGAGCGTTGCACGTGAGGGGTACAAGGTGTTCTCGGACAATGAAGAAGTGGGTGTGGTTACTTCAGGAACCATGGCACCTTTCCTAAAAAAGAGCATTGCCATGGCATTCCTACGTGTGGATAAAGCAAAAACGGGTACGTCCGTAGAAGTTCAAATTCGTAATGAGTTAGTGCCAGCCAAAGTCGTGTCCAAAATGTTCTACAAGCGAGGGAAATCGCTGTGAGGTACGTACCGCATACCAAAGAAGAAGTCAAAATCATGCTTGAAGCCATTGGCTTAAAGAACGTGGACGAGCTTTTCAGTGACATACCCAGTGAAGCACTGCTAAAACGCCATTTGCATATTGAAGGTGGCTGGGATGAAGAGCAGCTAAGGACATACTTTAGACAGGCTGCCAGTGGTATTCCAACTGTGAACAACGCTGTTTATTTCCTTGGCGGTGGCGTTTACGATCATTACGTGCCTTCAGCCGTGGATAAGATAATCTCTTTGCCTGAGTTTTACACCGCTTACACGCCCTATCAGGCTGAAATCAGCCAGGGAACTCTTCAAGCCATGTTTGAGTATCAATCACTCATATGTGATTTGACAGGCATGGAAGTGGCTAACGGCAGCCTTTACGATGGAGCCAGTGCGGTGGCTGAAGCAGTACTCATGGCAATGCGCGTTAATGGGAAGAGACGGGTGGTGGTCTCTGAGTGCGTTCACCCGGACATTGTGGAAGTTCTCAGAACTTACCAGCTGGGTCATGACTTTGAAATACTTACTCTGCCCCAAAAGGAAGGCATAACGGACCTAAGTCCGCTTGAAGATTTGGCAGATGTTTCCTGTTTGGTCATGCAAAATCCAAACTACTACGGTTTCTTAGAAGACATGAACACGGCTTCACAGCTGGTACACAAAGCAGGTGGTTTGTTTGTGGCTGCCGTTGATCCCATTTCTCTGGGTGTTTTGAGAAGCCCTGCTGAGTACGGAGCTGACGTGGTGGTAGGGGAGGGACAAAGTTTGGGTAACCACCTGAACTACGGTGGGCCGCACTTTGGTTTCTTTGCAACGAAGATGGACTACATTCGTTACATGCCGGGCAGAATGGCTGGGCAAACTGTTGACGTGGATGGAAGGGTGGGGTACGTGCTCACCCTACAAACTCGTGAACAGCATATCCGCCGTGAGAAAGCCACATCGAACATTACCAGCAACCACTGGCTCATGGCTCTTGCTTCTGCCGTTTACTTGGCTCTCATGGGTGCTTCTCTGCCCCAGCTGGGACAGAGCATCTTAAATAGAAGTACTTACCTGGCAGAGAAGCTTGTTTCCGTGGGCTATCCACTGTGGAAGCGCCAGTACTTTTTCAAGGAGTTTCCCATAAAGGTACGCGATGCTGAAGCTGTTCAGCAGGCATTGGCTGATGCAGGGTACTATGTCGGTCCCGTCATTGATGAGCACACGCTCTTGGTGGCAGTAACGGAAAAGCGCACAAAAGAGCACATGGACAAGTTAATTGAGCTCATGGAGGGTCTGCAATGATGAACAGTAGAAAAGGCACATTGCCCTTACTCAAAGAACTTCACAAACCTGGAAGGCGCGGACCTCAGGTACCCATGGGTGGTTTAGAAGACCGTCCCGTGTCAGAGCTTCTTCCCAAAGAGTTTTTGCGCGAGAAGCCACTAAGCATGCCTGAGCTTACGGAAGTCGAAGTAGTCCGGCATTTTGTCAACTTATCAAACTTGAATTACGGTGTGGACAATGGGTTCTACCCGCTTGGTTCCTGCACCATGAAGTACAACCCCAAGATAAATGAAGAAGTTGCAGCGTGGTTTCAAGACATACACCCGGCTTTGCCTGAAAACAGTGTTCAACCACTATTGGAACTGCTTTATACGTTGCAGGAAGATCTTCTGGAGATAACTGGCATGGATGCCATAACGCTACAGCCTGCCGCAGGTGCTCACGGCGAACTCACTTCTCTTCTCATGGCAAAAGCTTACTTCAAGGACCACGGTCTTTTGGAGAAGGATACAGTGATCATTCCTGACTCAGCTCATGGAACTAACCCGGCTTCTGCCACCATGGCTGGTTTCAAAGTGGTTACTGTGAAGTCCGATGAAGAGGGCTTGGTGGATTTGGAGCAGCTTAGAACGCTTGTAAACGAACACACGGCGGTTTTCATGCTCACCAACCCAAATACCCTGGGTAAGTTCGAAAGAAACATTCTGGACATTGCTCAGCTCATCCATGACGTTGGTGGGTTCATGTACTGCGACGGTGCGAATCTAAACGGCATGCTGGGTTGGGCAAGACCCGGGGACATGGGGTTTGATTTTGTCCATCTTAATCTGCACAAGACCTTTAGCACACCCCATGGCGGTGGTGGTCCCGGTTCAGGTCCGGTGGCTGTGAAAAAAGCCTTGGAACCTTATTTGCCAAAGCCGGTTTTGGTTAAAGCCGAAGATGGCACATACCACTGGGACTTTGATAGACCTCGCAGTATTGGGAAAGTACGTTCCTATTTCGGTAACATTTTAGTTGCACTGAAGGCTTTGGCTTACATAAAGTCACTGGGTGGAGCAGGACTGCGTGAAGTGGGCACCATGGCAGTACTAAATGCCAATTACATGCGCGTTGCCATGGAAGGCACGTTGCCCACAGCTTACCCCGGCCTGTGCAAGCACGAGTACGTTGCCACAGCAGAGGAGGTAAAAAAGCGTTACGGCGTGAAAGCCCAGGACATCGCGAAACGCTTGCTGGATAAAGGCTTTCATGCGCCAACCATGTATTTTCCACTCATTGTGAAAGAAGCACTCATGATCGAACCAACCGAGACCGAAACAAAAGAAAACCTGGATGCCTTTGTGGAAGCCATAAAGGAAATTGTTCAGGAGGCTGAAACTAATCCTGATTTGGTCTTGAGTGCTCCTCATGACACCCCTGTTAGGCGACTTGATGAGGTAAAAGCCAACAAGGAGTTAAAAGTTCGTTGGTGAAGATGGAGCCCCCTTCTCTGGGGGCTCACACTCTTCTTTTTACAAACACAAGTGTTTGCGCTATCTAACATCTGTCTTTCTTCTTTGTGTGGGTGTTTTGAGCATTGTAAAATACTTTCATGACAAACAACATCTGTGTGTGTCAGTTTGTTTCTTGTTTGCATGACTGCGTGACGAGGTGATAAACAATCATGGCTGTGATAATGAAGGGAAAACCAGTGGCGGATGCCATCTATGAAGAGCTTCAGCCCATGAAGTCGCTGAACCTGACTTTGGGTGTTATTAAGTACAAAGATTCTGATGCAGGAGGTTACCTCAGCGGGCTTTCCAAGGCAGCAGAACGCCTCAATGTGAAGCTTCACATAAGTGAGGTAGAGCAGTTCACACAGCTTACTGAAAAAGTGATTGCCCTGGGTGACGATCCACAGATCCACGGCATTCTATTGCTAAAGCCCTTCCCCAAGGAATGGAACTTCAGACAGGCTTCCGACCTCATACCTCCTCACAAGGACGTGGATGCTCTGCACCCGGTGAATTTGGGTTTGCTGGCACAGGGCAGAGGAAAACTGGTTCCTGCCACTCCTCAGGCAGTGCTGAGCATTTTGGATTTCTACAATGTTCTGCCCTTGGAGGGCGCAAACGCCTTGGTTATTGGCAGAAGTGAGGCAGTGGGGCTTCCCATGTTTTTGTGCCTCATGCAGCGTAATGCCACTGTGACTGTGGCACACAGTCGTACCAGGGATTTACCTTCTTTGTCCAGCCAAGCTGATCTGGTGGTAGTGGCTGTGGGAAAGCCCAATTTTCTTACCAGCGATCATGTAAAACAGGGAGCTGTGATCGTTGATGTGGGTACCAATGTGCTGGAGGATGGCAACAAAGTAGTGGGTGATGTGCATCGTGAGCAAGTGGAACCGCTGGTGAGTGCCATCACACCAGTGCCGGGTGGTGTCGGTTCTGTGACCACAGCTTGCCTTTTTAAGAATCTTTTCCTGTGTTATCAGGAGCAGGTCCGTTAGAAGAATTCCCGCCAGCGTTGTTGGGTACACTGCTCATGCTCTTTATCACGGTGTTTACTGGTGGCCTTCTAAGTTGAGTCACATTTCTCTTTAACAAGGAGTACTTCTCCGTGGACAAGAGGGCATAAAGCAGTGAGGTCTTCAGTTCCGCTGTTTCCCACTGTGAATTTTCGGTGGCATCATGAAAAGCCTGCAGTACCTCAGTGCTCATACGAGTCAGTGCTTCAATTCTTTGGTTGCGGTGTACAATCCATCCCACATCGCTCTGCGCAATGGCGCTCACGCCAAACTTCTTAGCAGTGTGGATGAGAAAGCCAATTTCAATGCCGTAGCCTGTGTAGAAAGGAATGGATCTTAGCAAGGACGTGCGAGCAGCTGTGAATCCTGACAATGGCTGGAAAAGAAACAGTAGTTCAGGCATTTCCATGCTCAGCAGTGGCCTAACCAGTATTTCTGTCACTCTGCCGCCACCGCTTTTAAGTGTTTTGTCTTCAGGTCCACCGCGGTTGAAATAGCCTTTAACAAGCTGCAAGTCTCTTCGCATGACCAATGGTCCAACAGTACCCAGCACCATGTCCTCGGTAGGGTTCTTTATGTCAGCGTCGAGAAAAGCCACAATGTCAATATCGTCCAGAACAAAAATGGATTTCCACAGAGCTTCTCCCTTACCACGAAAAGCGCCCAGTTCAGGGTGAATCTCTCCGCTTCTGAAAACTTCGGCGCCAGCATTCTTTGCAACTTCGTAGGTGCTGTCCGTGGAGTCATTGTCAATGACCACGATGCGATCCAGAACCCCTTCCGCTTTTAGCGGCAGGTAGCACCGGACAACTTCCGCAATGGTTTCTTCTTCGTTGAAAGCTGGTATGACCACAGCGATTCGCTGTTTTCTTTCCGTCTTTCTTTGCTTTATCCATTCTTTGCCAAAGTAAGCTCTTGGGAATGTGTTTCGCACAAAAACCGTGGTGGGATCCTGTGGTGTCTGCATTATCCTCGGACGCTGTTTTGGCTTCTGCATGCGCTGCCTAACCAAAATAAAGTTGGTTCCACCGTTGCCATTCTTTATTAGCTCCACCAGGTGCCACAGAAAGTGGTCAGCATTCATAGGGTAAGGCAAACCCAAAATGGCTAAGTCCAATTTAGGCAACTGCTCCATAATTGCCACAGCAGCATCTTCCGTATTCAGGGGAATGAAGTTTATTTCTTCCAGCTCGTCCTGTTGTAAACTTCTATCAAAAGAAATGTCATCTTCCGTTATTTCCGTGGTTTGGGGTTTGTACAAGTTGATCAGCTTAGCGTTTTGAATCAGCCCTGCTTCTTGCAGGGCAGTTCCCACCGTATCAAACAGTGCAATGTTCGCTCTACCTCTGCTGAATATGCCAACTTTTTTCTTTTGCCTAAGGCTGTGCAGTCCAAGTAGTAGTAGATTATCGCTGTTTTCCATGAGCGCGTTCAGTGTATCCACATCCAGGTCCGTGGTAAGCAAATCCACGCACACATAGGAATCAACCTTTTTACTTAATAAGTCCAGTGCTTCCTGAGGCGTATTCACGCGCCTCAGCTCTTTTTTGGGAGAAAGGTTGTAAAAGAAGTTTTTCAGTGTTTTGTTGGGTTTTCTTTTGCTTACATATATCATAATGTGCATTTTACACCTCCGAGTTATCAGATTAGTTTTTTTCAGGGTTAAATTGGCTTTCTCCCATGGTCAGGGCTTGTGAGCGTGCAGTCTCTTGACAAAGTTTGTCTTTTGCCTTATACTTAACAATGCCTGCCTATAGTGAGATAGGCACGGTGAGGCACAGCGCGGGAGCGAGGTGTCATAAAGCAGAACACCGAAAGGTGAAAAACCGGGGACAGGAAGAAGAGGAAGAAGCGGTCGGAAACGACAAAGCGCATCAAGATAAGATAGCGCAGTGAATCATAAAGAGTAGGGATTAGACCTAAAGGAAAAAGATGTATGTATGAATAATACAGATATCACGGAGGGTTTGATCCCGGCTCAGGACGAACGCTGGCGGCGTGCCTAATGCATGCAAGTCGAGCGGGCTACAGTCTTCGGATTGTAGTTTAGCGGCGAACGGGTGAGTAACACGTAGGTAATCTACCCTTCAGAGGAGGACAACCTCAGGAAACTGAGGCTAAACCTCCATACGTTCATATGCAGGGATGCATATGAAGAAAGAGTTACCGTAGAGGTAGCTGCTGAAGGATGAGCCTGCGGCCCATCAGGTAGTTGGTGAGGTAACGGCTCACCAAGCCGAAGACGGGTAACCGGTCTGAGAGGATGTCCGGTCACACTGGGACTGAGACACGGCCCAGA
>Ga0208938_1000305_pt1 | contig 41820 bp, 51 predicted proteins | sample AD_UKC125_MetaG_FD_184434 | JGI IMG/M metagenome (GOLD analysis project Ga0208938, IMG submission 184434) | Active sludge microbial communities of municipal wastewater-treating anaerobic digesters from USA - AD_UKC125_MetaG (SPAdes) (version 2) | ecosystem: Engineered > Bioreactor > Anaerobic >... | reverse complement strand
AAAAAAAAAAAAAAAAAATAAATATATATATATATATTTATTTTTTTAAAAAAAATTATAATTATAAATATATTATAAGCTTTATAGCTAATCTTTAGTCGTATATTACTTACGTAATATACTCCTAAAGATTCTTTTTTTCCTGAAAAAAGGACAAGCATAACTAAAAATCAGGACACAAGATAAGCTAGACTAAGTTAACTTTGCACCTATACACTGGTATTCCTTCGTCATACCAGTGTATAGGTGGTGCTTCGCACCTTTTTCTGGAGTAGGAAAAGTAGGAGTTAGAGTTTACTACCAGCTGTTTTAAACTAACTTTGAGGTTTCTGCTCAGAGGTAGGGTAGGCTTGCCAGGTATAGTGTAAGCTTGAATTGCCAAAACCATTCCCCTCGGAATTAATTAAATGTTTTATATAATTAAGCAGAAATTAATAGGTAACTAAAAAACGCTATAGGATAATGTTTTCGACAATTAATTAAACTTTTTATATAATTGGTTCTCTGACTTTGAATTCTCTGGATCTACTGAGCAGTTCTTTTTCATCCATTCAAATACTTCGCTCTTACGAAATAGAATTCTTCTTCCCAGATGATATCGAGGAAAATCTGTTTCTCTCAGTAATTTGTTTACCATTGAAGTGCTAACCTTTAACATTTTAATAAGTTCCTCTTTGGATAGCATTTCATCATCAAGGATGTCTAATTTTTCGGACATTTAATATTTACCCCCTTTTTAGATTTTTTTCTTATGTCCACTTTTAAGGACTGTCTTATTTTTAGGACATTAAACATTTACTTTATTTTTGATAGTTTCTCTTAAATCGTGGACTTCAAAATTAGGTTCTCTCATACAAGTTCTCATTCTCTTTTGAGAATGGCGTTTTAAGATGTAGTGGAAATCATCCATAAAATCAATGATAACTACATCTTCTTTTCCCTCAGTTTTTCTAATTCCTCTTCCTATTCTTTGGATAGACCGAATAGTTGATTCACCTCCGCAAGCTAAAACAATAGAGCTGATGTTAGGTAAATCAATTCCCTCATCCAATATTGTGCTAGCTATTAGAATAGGAATCCTTCCCTTTTTGAATTGATTGAGATAAGATTGTAGCTCATTCTTATTAGTTCCTCCGTGAACAAAAGGAACACTAATCATTAACTCTTTCTCAAATTTCTCCTGCAGGATCCTGCCATGCTCTATTTCTCGGATTAAAACTAAGACATTTTTTCTCCCCCAATCAGTTAAAAGATGTTCTACCATTTGAGTAATTAATTCATTGCGAAAACAATTAGTTACAATTCCATTATAGTAGACATCTTGCCACTTATGACATTTATTAAATTCATAAACATCCATTTCTCCACCATATCTCTCAGAGGGAGCAAAGATTATTTTTGGTTTAACCAAAAAACCATCTTCAATTAGCTCTGAGGATGAAACTTTATAAATTACTGGACCAAAAGCTCCAACGATATAGAGATTAGAATTGTCTGTTCTATCCAGTGGTGTTCCTGACAATCCAAATCGGTAATAAGCATTACACTGATTAAGAACTTTGAGATAGGAATTGTTAGATACATTATGGCACTCATCTACAAATACTACTTGGAAGTAGTTATTGAGATATGGCTTAACTGCAGAAAGATGCTTCTTAAGACTTTGGATTGATGCGACTGTTAGTGCTCCTACTTCATATTTTCCATTACCGAATACTGATACTTCTACTCCTAATCTCTTTTCAAACCGTTCTTTGGTCTGCAGGAGGAGAGCTTTTTTGTTTACAATAAAAAGAGTTGGTAATCCTAAATATTGGGTAATAGCACAGGCTACTTCAGTCTTACCTGCTCCTGTTCCCATATCTAATATGCCTCTTGTTTGTTGAACTGCTGCTCTAGTAGATTCTATTTGGTAATCTCTTGGATCAATACCATTTAATTTAATGGGATTCCTCATTGGCTCAGGAGCTTTTCTCTCATCGATAATAGCACATTTGATATAGTGGTTCTTTAAGCAAGTTTGGACTAGAGGAGCTAATCCAGTTAGAAATTTACCACTACTCCATTCAAATAAGGATATAAATCCATCCCAGTTTTTATTACGGTATTGAGGCATATACATATAACCAGTGGGACGATAAGATAAGTATTCTTTTACCCAGGACTTTATATTGTTTATAGCCTCTCTAGTCATAAAATCTGGAAATTCTAATCGGCTATAAACATTATTGATTCTTATAGTTATTCTGGTTATCTTTGTTTCCTGTTGGTTATTCATAGTTTTCCACCTACATTAGTATAGCACAAGATGCATCAAAATGCAAGTGATTTATACTTAATGAGTAAAGAAAATTATCGGGGAATAAAATCATTCTTGTAGGGGTTGACATTAAGTATAAAGGTTGATATAATAGAGCAAAGGAGGAATAAGAATTGGATATTGATTATGCTGAATTTATTAAAGATATTTCTAGGTATACTAAAGTTAGTCCTACAGCTCGTTTAGTTCTCATTAGCCTTCTACCGCATACTATAAGAGCTAACGATAAAGGACAACTGGTAGTTCCTATTGTTGCTAAAGTTATGGCTAAAAGCTTAGGTATGACTCCTAAGAATTTTTCCAACATTATGACTGAATGGGAAAAATTTGGAGTAGTAGAACGTTTCTTAAATCCCAATCAAGTGATATATTTAATCAATCCTGCTGCTCTTAAAGAGGAATATAATGTATGTTAATCAATTTATATAATGTGGAGGAAGAATTAACTAACAGTTTAAATATCTTGGCTTATGATAAGAGTGGTGTGTTATACCATTTGATGTATATAATTTTGCCGAATTTAATTAAGCATACTGCTGGTAATATGTCTGGTATTATGCAATTAAAAAATTTTGACCAGTTAGTAAAACTTTTATCTCATGGATCTTGGTATTTTACTGTTAACACGAATTTAGTTCTAAGACAGAAACTATTAGAAAAAATTGTTAATGCTACTCCCTATGGGATTAATTATTCAGGAATGCAACCTTACGAAGAGGTAATGTTTAAAGGTTGGTCATTCTTATCTTCTGTTGATGTTCCATTTTGGGTAAACTATAATATTTCTTATGGGAATGCTCCTTACCACTTTATCCTGAGTCACTCAGGTTTAAATAGAGATACCGAAGCTAAAGTGTATGCGATTGCAAATTCAATTATTCCTCCGTCTTTGAATTTGAATGAGCATCTGTTTGACAAGGAGTTGAGGAAGATTTTGCACCAGGCAATAAAAAAAGAGCACCAAAGTAGCTAGTGCTCTCTCTCTCCAAATAGGAAGAAAAACTAGAGGGGCAGCTGTAAAATACCTATTTGGAAACTGTTAAACTAATTTAATAGCTTTACTGAAATCTTTAAGGTAGGAGGAAGAAGTGGACCACTTTACAGGTCCACTTAGTAATTCCTCCATAAATCTAATAGGGATAGTTCGAAAGGAGAAAGCAGAGGGAAAGAATCGTTTAATTAAAAATAGAGCATCATCGAAACATTCACTATAGGATAAGTATTTGCGGAAAGTAACTTTAGCAGAGTAAGCAAAGCCAGGGAAGTATTCATAAGAATTTACAGTAATGTATCCGTGAATACTAGAACCTTTAATTCCTAGAGGGTTATAAGCCCACTCTTTAGTTTTTCGGTCTATTAGGGGATATTTACCATAACCATTTTCTATTAGAGCAATAGCAGGAAAGATATGATAATCAATACCTATCCTGTCTTGATACTTAAGGCTTAGGTCTTTAATAGCTCTTAGCTCTTTAGTAAAGTCAACCAAGATGAGTTACCTCAATTCCACCTTTTCCCGTTCCATAAAAGGTTATAATAGATAACCCTACAGGGGAGGGGTGATATCCACCCTTCATTCCATACCCACCATAATCCATAAAAGCAGAGCAGAGGATACATCGTTGCTTGCGAGTAATAACTTTTTTGTTTTGGAAGTCGGGAGTAGCAATTAGTCTTTCTAAGTAGTGAACTCCATGCATGTGAGAAATCAAGACTACATCAGAAGCTACTACATCAGCAAATTTATTTAAAGCATTAGCTTTACTACCGTGAGTAGCTCCACCACCTCTTCCGTGAGTAGTGTATACTGAATAAACAAATGGCTTTTTATTTTTAGGTTTCTTTCCTACTCTTATTTCTAAATATCCAGCTACAGGATGATAGCAATCTAATAAGTTAAATACTAAAGCTAATTGACGATTGTAGTCGTGCCCTTCACTTCGGTTTCCCCCATCGTGATTGCCACTGTTAATGAATAGGATCCTATCTTTAATGGGAGTGAGAAGTTCTAAAGCTCTATCAAATTGGTCATCAGGTGAGGTATATTTTAAGGAGTAGATATCACCCTTACTTTGTTTAGTAACACACTCGATAATATCACCATTTAGAATTACATACATATCAGGAGACTTAGCTATATATGCAATGGTGTCTTCAATGAATTGTTCATTGGTTTCTTTAGACCCTATATGAAAGTCTCCTAAGCCTACTAACTTAATTTGCTCCCGATCCAAAAAGTCGTGGCACTTAAATTTGAGGTTAAATTCTACATCAAATCGAGGAGTCAAGACTACTCACACCTACTTAGCTAATGGACTTCGCTGATATGCTGCAGCTACTTCTCCTTCAATTAATTTCTCATCAGGAACAGGATAGCCTGCACTCTTCATTGCTATTTTTACCCATTCGATTGCCATCTTTAGCTTCTCTGTTCCTTTGATTACGTCAGGACTATTCTTAGCTATGTCTTCTACAAATAATACGGCATCTTCAGCAAATTTAGTAATTGTTACTGCAGTTTGCTTTTTCTCTTCGGTAGTTAAGTATTTATTAGCCAGCCAAGCAAATACTAGAGTGAGAAGATAGGGGATTACTTCATTTAATATAGCACTCCAATCCATAGATATGCCTCCTATATGTTGTATTTATTATAGTATAAACGGTTTGGGTTTACTTTTATTCCTCATTTGAAAATAATATCGAAAAAAGATAAGAAATTGGCGATGATACCAGTAACAAAAACAGAAAGAATTAACCAAAAGAACTTTTTATAATTTTCTACCCAGTGATACATTTCATCATAACGTTCAAAGCGAGCATTACATTTATTAATTAGGTCTTTATCTTGGTCTCTTAAGTATCCATTCTCTGTTATTTTCTTAATCATAAATTCTTCTAATTCTTTTATCCGTTCATCCTCTTTTTCTTTATCCTTTTTATAACTCTCTTTCCATGTTTTATCATCATTTTTAAATTCTTTAAAATCATCTATCAATTCCTCTATCTTTTGCTGCAGGAGAATAATGGAAGTTCTGACATCTTCTTTACTAATATCAATATCGGGCATATTTTCACCTATTTCTTATTGGGATTAATGTGGAGTCCATAACCATCATAATAGAAAACCCAATCATCCCCTGGAGGAGCACCATTACTGAATTTAATTCTTAGTTCATAGATTCCTTTTATTACTGATTCCTTCCAGTAATAATCAAACTTCTGTAGTTGAACTTCTAAGTCTTTAGCAATAAGAATACTAATAATATCTTGGTTATATAAATGAGAGTAGTAAGATATTTTAGTTCCAATTTCCTTACTACTCTCCTGTGCATATACTTCTAATTTCTCAACTACTTTTAGCCAAAGGCTTCTCTCAACTTCTATACATTTCCAAACTAAAGTGTGGCAAAATTCAGGGTTGAGGTACCAGATTAAATCGACTACTTTTAATAAGAAATCAATCCACTTAGTAGCTAAATTAACAAACTCCTCTTCAGTAATCTCAAGAGGAGTTATGTCATTTATAGCAAAGTAGAGTTGAGAGAATAAATTAGTTAATTGTTTTTTATCATACTTATTAGTAATAAGTATGATTGGTTTTAAGCTTGTTATAGTAGAGATAAGAAGAGCAATTAGCTTAAGATATCTCATCCAACTCTTTTAATTTATTATTTACCATAAGAGATAAGTTATATAGCTGACTAATCTCTTCTTTGGTCAACTCAATATCATAAGCATCCTTAGCTGATAGGGCATAGTTAGCATATTCTAAAGCATCTTTTATAGCCCTATAAGTATCCATATTTCACCTCTTTAATGGTGAAAATTAAATTTCACCTTTTACTCGGTTCCTATAATTCCTGCTTTGCGAAGAGCCGCTAATATAAGATTAACCGCTGTAATAACATCTCCAAGTTCGGCAGAGGTATCTAGGTCTGTAATAACTGGGCTCTTTAGATCATTGGCAAGTTTCTTTGCAGTTATAGCTCCATCTAAAATATCTTCTGTTCCTATACCACCTTTATCATAAATAGCAGCAACGTAATCTTTGATCTGAATAGACATTATAGAACCTCCTTATGGGATAGTTTTTTATTAATTGGAATTCTGTATAAATTTCTGATTCTGAAATATTTCAGAGTAGTAAGGATTTCCTCAGCGGTGGTTACAAAGTAGGTATCTCCACCATCAAATAAAGTATATCCACCATCCTTATCTTTTCTGATAACAGTAGTGTAGGTTTCTATAAAAGGAAATCTCCAAGTAAATCTATAAACCTCAACTAAATATACTTTACTATCAAATCTTCTCCATAAAGAATAGGCTAAGAACCAATGATAGCTGGTTATATTTCCCTGTCGTTTATTAAAAGCTTCCGTAGGATTTAATACTTCTTTATCGGTGGTAAATATCCAGTTGGAAAAAGTAGTATGATGAAGTTGTTGAACACAGGTGCAGGACTTTAGCCACTCTAGATATTCTTTACTGGGGATGAAATGATTTTTCTTTAATAGCATATTCCGTCGGGGGTGCAGTAGTTTTTAGGTGAAGAATCTCTATTCTTTTTCACAGGAGTTGGGGTAGGGCTAACTACTGTAGTAGTAACTTCCTCTAATTGAGAAGTTAATCCATCAGCAGACAAGGTATAGATAAGCATTACATCTATTATCTTTACACTTCTTACTGCTAGGTAATTTTTAGGAGTTTGTTCAATGATTGAATAGGTATGTTCAGGAGTTATTGAAATATAAGTTTTGTAAGGAGCTAATCCTCTAAGCCAAGCATAAGATATAAACCAGCAGAAGTCAGTTTCATTACCAACTTTACTGTGAAATAGTTGGTCGGGGTTCTGCATACCTTCTAGTTGATTATCTAATTCACAAGTGTAAAGAAAGCTCTTAATATCTTCCCAATATTTAATATCGTTTAACCACTGGGAAAATTCTCGTGATTCATCAAACGTAGGTAAAGCTGCCCAGCAGGGAGTTAAAAAGCAAAATAATAAAATCATTAATATAATTAGTTTTTTCATTTTTCCTCCTTTAATAAAGTGTTTAATTTAAACTAAACTCAGGAGAAAAGTTAGATTCAATATAATATGCTACAGGCTCCTGTAAAGCCTTAACATAAGCATAACCGAAGAGTTTGGAAGCTTTTATCGTCGAACTTTTATAGAGAAATAAAAAGATAGTATCAAATCTGCTACTGGTAAACTGATAAAAGAGCTTAGGGGTTTCTTCCATCTATTTTTTGGGCAATAGAATAGAATATGTCTGCTAATTGCTTTTTAGTTATATATTCTTCTTTCTCATTATTGCTAGTAAAATATTCTAATGGCTTAGTTCCAGTTAAACAGTTCAAATCTAAATCACCATTGTATCCTTCTAGTCTTCCTTTGCTGGTATATTGCCAGATATCACAAGGATAATCAGGTTTCTTCTGTGGAGTTCCATCATTAGTTCCATAGCGGGGAATCCAGATAGCATCAAATTCTTCTACTTTGAGGTTTAATGATTGATATAAATGATGAGCAATATATACTCCAACCTTTTTAGCTCCTAGGTCTCGCAGAGATTTTTGGTATATAGATATGTTTTCTCTATTTAAGTAAGCTTCTTCTACATCGAGAAACCAGAAAGTAGGGTGGAAACTTTTAGTGAGACCATAAAACCTTTTAGCCTCTTCAATAGCTTCGGTTTTATCTTTACATAAGACATAGGCATAAGCTGCAGTTGGTATTTCCCTCTTTTGGAATTCATTATGATGGGTTTTGTAGTGATTATCTATAATATCTAATCCATACTGGGTTCTGATAATTACCCAGTCAACCTGTTTAGATAAAACATCATAATCCATCCTTGAAGGTTGCTGATGGTGGGATATATCTATAATAGCCTTATTCATCTTTCACCTCTTTGTAACTAATTGTTCTTATTTTTCCTGTTCTTTCTTCCAGCCGCCTCTTTAATTTAGGATCTACACTTTTGCCATTTATAACATCAACCAAAATATTTTCTAAGTCTTTAACTCTTTCTTCTAATTTATTTTCAATAGGTTGCATACTGAATATGTCCTTCCATAAATAATTGTTCTAAAAAACTATTAATATTTACTTTCCTATTTATTATGCAACTTGGATATTTTTTAGCTATGTAATCTTCTAAATTAGAATATCCATCTCTGTAATACCATAAGTCAAAAATTACTACCTCATTTTCTTTTTTTCCATAAGAAATAGCATGTGCTATCTCTTTATTACTAATGGTTACATAATAACTTTCATAACCTAAGTAATCTAATAAATAAGCAGTAAAAATAGCAAAGTCATCACAATCCCCATGGAATGGTTGTTTTTCAATAATATTTCCTGGATGATTGACATCTGATATTTCAGTCATAACCATTTCTGCAGGAGTAAAATAATAATTACTATATTCAGTCAAGAATTTATCACTAATATATTGGGCATTGGATTGTTTTAGCCATATTTCAATATCTTTTGGTTCTATTATCCAAGTAGGAATTTTAATATAATCTTGAATGTAAGTTGGAGTAGAGGTTGGTTCAGGAGTTGGTTGAGTAGAGTATTGATTACATCTTGTGAGGATAAAGATGAAAAAAATAACAAATAATAATAATTTATTTGATTTCAAAAGCATTACCTTTCTTATAGAAGTAATCCTTAAATGAATAGGGTTGAATTAATTATGTGAATAACTTTATTTTTTATTTTAGAAATAGAGGTTATGAGTATAGTGTTAATATAAATAGTTAATTGAGGAGGTGAAAAGAAAATCTAATTACCAAAACCTATACTACTTAGATCTATCCATTTGCTACCATCATATCCATAATAGCGATTAGTAGTAGTATTAAAATAAATAAGACCTTTTACAGGGTTAGTAGGAGCAGTAGGTAGATTTTCTATTACCAACCTTAAAGCTTGATTAGCACAAAAATCTAATTTACTTAATACTTTCATTTTTTTAACCTACTAGAGTAACAGTGTATTGATCAACTGTTGGAGGTTGGGCAAAGTTAATAGTTATAGTATTGACTGATGTAAATTCTACATCGGTAATTACTTGTGCATAAGGAGTACTGGTTTCTCTAATTGTTACAGCAATATCTCTAGTATTTAAATTATGGGTAAGAACAAAGCTAGTGGCAGTTCCATCTCCAACTGTAGCTGTATATTTTCTAGCAATATCAAAGGTTTGAACATTCTCAGGTGCACCTTCAGTAACTTGCCATTTATCAAGAGATTCATTGAATAATATGGCAGCATTTCCTTCTGTAGTATTATCACTTTTTAATCGCTTTACTTCTATTCCGCCATCACTATTTAGAGTTGCAGAAGTAATATCAGCGTTTAGTTTTATAATATTATCACCAATATTAACTTCATTGGAATTAATAATGGTTTGTGTACCCTCTACAAATAAGTTATTTACCTTTAAATCAGCAAAACCAGTATCATCATTATTTCTGATTTGGATCTGTCCATTATCATTTTTAATTCTAGGTCCGTCAGTTCCAATGTAAAATGAACTTTGGGAAGTTCCTGAATCAGTATTTTGACTATGTTTTTTAGCTACAGCATCAGCTAAGTTAGTTTCAGTTTGAGTATAAGAATCTAATAATGCTTTATTACTATGCTCGTGAGCAGTAATAGTTACTTTGTTATTTGCCGCATCCGTAGTAATAGTTATTCCAGTTCCATTAGCTAGAGTTAGAGTATCAGTTTTAGTATCTGCTTCTATACTAGTTTGTCCTGAAACAGCTATAGTAGAAAAAGCATTCTGATTAACTTCTGCTCCTGCTTGTATCCCATCTAATTTGGTTTTATCCTCTTTAGACATAAGTCCTGCAGAGGAAGTTGAGGCATTAGCTATAGGATCAGTTCCACCTATATGAGTAGAAGCGTGTGCTGATGGAGTAAAAGAGGCAGGAATATTAGTTAAATTAGCATAAGAAACTTTACTAGTCCCATCCGCTCCAGTATGAGTATGGTTGCTAGCAGGTAATTTATTATCTGCTCCTTCTCCAGTAGTATTAACAAGAGAATCTATTTGATCATATGCTAAATCTCCAGTATGGTATTCACCACTTAAAGCATGAGCCTCAATACCTTCTTTGCCTAGATCCTTCCAGCTAGTTCCATCCCAACCGTAATATTTATTATCTGTCGTATTGAAATAAATTAATCCTTTAACTGGATTAGCTGGTGCTGTTGCTAAGTTTTGAATTACTGCATTTAGTAATTGGTTACGAGTTAGATCCCAATTATTTAGGAATTTCATAAGTTTACCTCCTTCTTAATTTAAATATGCCTTACCACTAAATTCACCAGAAAAATGTATAATTATGGAGTTATCATCTATGTATTCAATATCTCCTCCTACTACTGAATCAGCTGTATCCACTATAGTAACTGAAGGCTTTCGCCCCAAATTGTGAATAATATACCAATCTTTACTGGGTAAAGTTTGGGCATAGATAAAATATTGTTTAGAAGCAAACTCATCTATTAGCTCCATATTTTTAGCAAAATCAGCTACAAAGCTACCTGGAGTATCACTAGTATCAGTTTTAGTTAGTTTTAAGGTATTAGTTTTTTCCATTAAATCTCTCCCGCTTTCTTTTTTAATGAAAGATATACTCGTTCTATGTCTGGTGAACCAGTAATATGGGTCCCATCATTAAATATTAGAACAGGTTGAAAAATATAATCTATATCTCCAATAACTAAGTCTTCCTCAGTAAAATTATAAGTTATAATGCCTAAAGTTCGTGGTTCTTTTACTTTACATGTTCTTTTTAGTATTTCTGTTCCCCGTTGAATATACACATATGCCTCAGCGAGGTCAGTTAGATCTATCGGTTTTTTGGTGGAATCATATAGATAAATCTCTAATAAGCTGGTATCTCCAGTATAAAGCATTATCTTACCTCGCTTTTTAATTTCCTAATTCTATTTAACTCACTAGTTATTATTACTCGTAATTGTGTACTAGAGGATATTTTTTTAATTAGTAGTGTTACTTTACCACAGATATCTACCCAAGATAGGGTATTAACTTTATTCCAAGATAGACTATTAATAGTATTCCAGGAGCTATACTGTCCTTCTATTACTTGTTGATTAATAGGAAAAATAGATTTTAATTTTGTTATCATAAGGTTGTAACCTTTGCTTACTAGAATAACATTTCATACTCTTTTTCCATCAGGCATTCTCCATACTCCCCCAATATAGCTAAAGCCTGCTTTTTTAACTGCCTCTTTATCTTTTAGAGAAGCCATAGGAATGATGTCTCTATAATTAACTAAAAAGTATTGATTATCTTTTTTATAGATAGCCATAGCGTGAGCTTCTGATAAAGGAAATTTGGTAAATCTCCAAGCAACGATTAGATAGCTTTCTAAACATAATGCTCGGCATAGAGCGTCAGCGATAAATAAGTGGATATCTTCACAGTCGCCCTTTTTGTTGGCAAAGAACTCGGAGGGTGTTTGCCAGTAGTCGACTTTGTTAAACTGGTTCTTGTCACTAACATAAGTAAAGTCATTAGCAAAGTTAATTATATCCTCCACTGTTCTTTGCTTAGCTAACCATTGAGCATAATGAGGAGAGGGTTCGGTTATCTTGGCTTTAAATCTAAATAGACACATTTTATTTTACCGCTGTGGATTTTAACGAAGTAACATCTACCCTTATCGTTTCAATATCATCTTCTAATTTCTCAACCCGTTGCTCTATTGGTGGAGGAAGTGTTGCAATTATATCGTTCACTACTGTAGACGTAGTTTCTGTTCCTCCTACACGTTTAACCCACTCACCTATTTTAGCATCTTCCCCCTCAACCTTAACATACATAAAACCATCCTTTTCGGCTAATACGCTGAATTGTAGTTTATTTACTTCCCAATCGTTGTGTGTTATAAAGTTTTTTCCGCTATTTGCGGATGGCACTTTTGCGTATTTGGTAGACATTCTGTTTCCTCCCTTCCTATACCATTTGATTCTAAGAATTGAATAACATTTTTATCAAAAGCTTGATATACTTTATCAAGGCAACCTCTTTTTCTACACTCTTTTATCCCCTTATCCAGCTGTCCAACCAAATTCCATCGCTCTGGTGGTGAACCACTATCACCCATTGCAATTAATTGGTTTATCCACCGCTGGGTGTATGAGACAAGCTGATGCTCGTTGACATCGTCGGGGCTACAAACTATCTGTAACCCATCTTTTATATCCTGCCACTCAATTAACTCCCTAATTCGTTCCTTAGCTATTCTTTCCATATTTAACCTAATAAATTCTTTCCGCTCAATTTCAATCTGCAATAGTTCCCTTTCCAGGTCGTCTTCTTCATTTTGTAGTTGCCGTTGAAGCTTTAATATTTCAATGTTGTTCTTTCGATATTCGAAGCTAAGATTAAACAACTCCTCAAACATAACTGATTGTTCTCTAATTGCCTGCCAATATTTGCTATCAGGTGTAGGAAATTTAACATCATTAAGAACCGATACTTCCATTTCAGTGCGAGTGCGAAAAACTTGGGAATGGGTATATGCGTGTAAAAGTTGTGGCTTAATAGCACTTAATTTTTCTATATCGGCATTTGAAATTAAATTTGAAGATTTAATAATGTCTAAATAGTCCATATTTTCCTCCTTCATAGACGAGACCATTTAGTATACTCTTCAGTTGCTGCAGAATTACGACCTGTAGTTCCACCCATACATAATCCAGCGTTTTGTGTCCCCGCACCAGCAAGTTCATGTCTTGCAGTTATTAAGTTACCACCACTTGACCAGGATGTGCCGTTATACTCTTCAGTTGCTGCAGAATTACTACCTGTATACCCACCCATACATAGACCAGCATTTTGAGTACCAGCACCAGCAAGTCCCTGTCTTGCAGTTATTAAATTACCACCACTTGACCAGGATGTGCCGTTATACTCTTCAGTTGCTGCAGAATAAGTAGTTGTAGACCCACCCATACATAGACCAGCAGTTTGTGTACCAGCACCAGCAATCCCATACCTTGCAGTTATTAAATTACCACCACTTGACCAGGATGTGCCGTTATACTCTTCAGTTGCTGCAGAATTACTACCTGTATACCCACCCATACACAAACCTGCATTCTGTGTGCCAGCACCAGCAAGATAACGCCTTGCAGTTATTAAATTGCCACCAGCAGACCAAGATGTGCCATTATACTCTTCAGTTGCTGCAAGATAATTACTACCCTTAGTAGTACCACCCATGCATAACCCAGCATTCTGTGTGCCAGCACCAGCAAGTTCACGTCTTGCAGTTATTAAATTACCACCACTTGACCAAGAAGTACCGTTATACTCCTCAGTTGCTGCAAGATAATTACTGCCCGTAGTAGTACCACCCATGCATAACCCAGCATTTTGTGTACCAGCACCAGCAAGCCCATATCTTGCGGTTATTAAATTACCACCAAATGCCCAGGAAGATATTCTAACCCAGTTATGCAACCAATTTTTTACTGGTATACCTACGTTTGCCCTACTTCTCATCATTTTGCTTACCCTATTCTGTTAACGTAACCGTGAACAGAAATTACATTTGCGATATCGGCAAATGCTCTTACTACCAACGAATTTTGTAGTAATAACCCCGGCACTACAAGTATTAACCCCGACTCTGGCGGGATAGCTAATCCTATGTTTCCACCGGTTATCACGCCCCATTCAATAGTTAATCTAACATCTTCTCCCGATGAATTAACTGCATAAAGCCATATTTCATCAAGCGATGAAGTGCCTGTAACCGCCGTGTGAATAGTTGTGCCAGGAGAATCCGTTGCAGTGACTAATATAGCTTTCCCATTTGTAGAACCACTCAAAAGAGTTTTAGTAAAAGTTGCCATTATTTATCCTCCTATCCAAATATCTGCGAGCCTAAAACGACCTGGTCAAGAGCAATACCGTGCGTATCTACGTAATTCTTTGTCGCAACGTCTTGTGCTGAAGTAGGGTCAGTAACATTGGTTATTTTATGAGAGTTCATATTGATGTCGGCGGTCATTGTTCCGAGTGTGGTATCTGTTCCTTGAGTATGTTTCTTAACTACTGCATCTTCAATCTCTTGAAAAGAAATAGGTAAATTATTTATAGGAACCTTACCCGTGCTGTCTAATTTTAATACATTATTAGCACTATTTCCCGGATACAGTCCTCCGACTTTATTAGAATCTTCAGCCAAAGGAACTCTAGTGACAGTAGTAAGTCCTGTAGCAGTACTATTAACCACTACTACTCGATTAGCTAATCCAGAATAAGAGGATGGTGTATCAGTTAATTGAATAAATGAAGTACTATGAGGATTATTTATATTAGAGGTATGATTAGCTATCGAGTCATTGATGTTCTTTAACTGAGCATCAATAGTATCCATTGCTTCATGATATTCATCATCCCAGTCTAAATCTCCTTTAGCTGGTTTAGGAAGGTTGAAATGAATTGTATAGGTATTAGCCATTAGTTATTCTCCTTAAACAGTTAGCATAATGCCAACTAAGTTAGTAGCAAGTGGCTGCTGCACTCGGTTATTAGTAGTAAGTTCAATGCGAAAGAGTATGGAGTCAGCAGCAGGGGAAATAGTTTCTTCATAATAATTCGTTTTCCATCCAAAAGCTTTAGGAGTTACTGAAGTGGGAGTAAGAGTAATCCAGCTTGATCCCCCATCAATGCTATATTTTAAGGCAGCTGATTGTCCACTAGACATTGGAGTGTATACATCAAGGTAGCATTTTAAAGTGTTAAATGTTTCAGGAACACTTATAAGCTTAGAGATATATACTGCATTATCATCCTGATCAAAAATTATTCCCTGTATGTATTTAGATAATATCGGTGATAGGTAGGGATTAGTAGTAGTAAATACGGCTCGAAGTTTAATACTCGATTCTCTAGTAGGAACTGATACTAAATCTATACTACTGAATGGAATCCAAGTAGTTCCATTATCTGGCGAGTAAGACCAAGCAATGTTTGTTCCCTCAGGTATAATACACTCAATACCAGTGATAAATTGGGTATAATTACCACTTTCAGTATTAGTAGTTAAAGTAGCAGGAGAGGTAGAAAACTTTGCTCGATAGAGTTTGAATTTTATATCTGTCATTTGGTGTGCGGTCCAGGCTACACCATTAGCAGACGAAAACATAGTTCCGTGAAAATAAGGTTGGCGGTTAATAGGAGCTCCTGTTAATAGGTCTGTTTGTCCCATATCAGCAATGAATATTTCATAAGCATCACTATCTGAGCCGATAACGAAACAGTAATCTTTATCTGCTTCTAGGAATACAGGCGTATCAAAAGTTACGGTAGTAACCGCACTACCATCTTCAGAGAGAGTAATCTGAGAGGGGTAAACAAGTTTTTGGGCTAATATCTGTTCTCCAGGATACCCATTGTCTACATCCCTAATCTGGACTAGAGCAGGAATGTTTCCTGAATCTTTAGATTTAAAGTAGATATCTAGTTTAGTAATATAGGATGGTTCAGTATTATAAAAAGTCTCAGCTAGTGGCTCTCTCCTAGGACTAGACGATGGGCGTGGAGGGGGAGGAGGGGGAGGAACTACTATATAATTAGTAATAGTTTTAGTTATCCGTTGATTGTGGATTCTCTCGTAAAGATATCTAGTTCCGTAAGCAGTAAATGCTGCTTCTGCAGATTGGTATTGATTAGCCAAAGCAATTTTACGTATTCCTGTTCTAAATGTATTTGCTGGAATAGTAAAGGTAAGAGAAAGGGTTCCATCAGATTTTGATTTGACTGTTCCAGTTTGTGTTCCTGCTGGTGTGTCTCCTGTGGGAGTAGCTGGCAATGGAGCTTCGTCGAAATATACTGTTAAATTATCCTGATTGGGATAAAAATTAATTCCACTTAAGGAGAGAGTAGTTGTAGGAATATATTCCATTTCTTCATTGCGGAGTAACTTATCTACAAACCAAGAGGAAGTTACTTGACTAGTAGTTTCTGTTCTACTCCTTCCTGATCTTACGGTTATATTTTGTGTGTTAGTAACAACAATAGTTTGTGTGCTTTCTTTGATTATTACACTTTCAGTATAAGTTTTAAATGATGGTTCTACACTAATAATAGCTACTCGATCATATACTGAATAAGGATTAATGTTATGCACACCTGAAGCTAGTGGTTGACTTATATATACTTCATCAGTATATGGAAGAAAATAATTAGTACCTTTTAATACTGCTGTAGATGATTCAACATCAAAATCTAAATAATTAATAGTCTCATAAGGACAACCAAATACTTTGTTAGTAGTATCAATGCCACCGTGCCATTGAGGATGAGAAGTATTGGCTCTTAAGAATCCTACAAACCCATCACTAAAGATATTTTTGAGTTGAGTAGGAGATACTCGGTAGAGATTTGGGTCATCTAAATCTTTAACAGCTAAATTGTATTCTATATTTTCTAATCTTCTTACGACTTTATGTAAATCAGGCATACTTAATCTTCTAACGGGATAGTTCTCTACTTCAACATCTGTGGAATTAGGAGGCATATAAATTTCTGCTCTAGCTAACACTCCATTAGGAACTGAGGGAGTTGGAACTCGATTGATATCATTAGGTGTTCCTTCTGCTATAGATACACTTCCCTCTTTATCTATATAAATAATATCTTTTCTAGCTAAGTAGTAGTTATAAGCAAACTCCATCTGTGTTCCTTCAACTAAATCCTGAATAATAGCTGGATTAACTAATCTGATATAATCTAGACCATCAATTGTAACCACAGTGTAGTCAGCATCGGGAGTAAGTGTTCGTCGTTCAGTATAGTCTACACAGTAAGCATCACCTACAGCTGGAGGTGTGTTTGGTCCAGTTCCTAACCAAGTAATTTGATCTCCATTCTTGGTATAGTCTTCCCCTAATACATATTCAACAGCAGGATTTAACGAATATACTCTATGGATTTGAACTAAATCAGGCAAATTCAAATCGTCATAAGGATTAGCAGAACGATAGAAAGTTCCTTCTTCTACTAAAACATTACCTTTAACATGAGTAACACTAGCTACTGGTTGATTAGCAAAAGGAAAGTCAGTTACTCCTGCTTCAACAGTATGGTAACTATCTATAGCACTTTTAGTAGCAGTACATTTATTCCTTATTATTTTAGTAGGATAAGGTTTAGTTACTTCATAACCCAGAACATAACATTTTCCAGCTTCAATAGTTAATTCAATTTGATCAGTGCCGTATGGTTGGGAAAAAACGTCTAACCCATCTACTAAATAGTTTTCTGACTCGTCGTAGGTTCTCCGAGCTAAAATGTTATACAGCTCTGACATCTCAGGACGAGTAGTGGTAACTTGAGGAACTCCATTAACTAATTTATATAGTTTTATCTGAGCATTATCATCTAAAACAACAGTAGCTTCAATCTTTAAGCGGTGAGCTCCTGGCTGTCCATAAGCTTCAGAGCTAGGGACTTTACCTCTAAGAGAGCCATCGATTTCTTCAGTGATTATAGTTTCAGTAATATTAACCCCAATTGTTTCTTCTCCTGAACCTGTAATAACTAAGCTAGTTTCAGGACTGGATACAATAAAACCATTGTAGTATATTTTTCCAGCAGTGATTTTAACATTAGTTCCATCTAAAATAATTTGACATCCTTCAATTACTGAACCATTTTTATATAAAGTATCAGCAATATCTTTGAGCTGAGATTGGACCATACCTTGAATAACTGTAAGCTCACGAGCTTGAATATACCTCTCTGGAACACCCAATACTCGTTGATAGCCTTTATCTCTCTCAGCACTAGTGGTATCAAAATAAGGATCATTGGTTAAATCTACCATCGGGTGTCCTCCTTAAAAAGCAATCAATAGATTAATCGTTTCTCCGTGGTTGGCATAACAGTAGTATGGAGAACGATTAGTAAGATGAATGATAAGTCCAGGATCTTCTATTTCTGAAGGAAGTAAAATACTTTTAGATTCATTTCCTGCTGTGGGAACAACATACGTAAATACTCCTATTTGCCTATAATCAACAGGTCCACCAAAATCAGCAGTAGAGAAAGTAGTTTGAATGAGAACTAGTCGAGATTGGATATCTCGGGCTTCCTCTAAAGTAAGAGCTCGATATTTGTCTCCTAATATTGTAAGTTCACCATTATCATCATTAGTAACAAAAGTAAGTCTATTAGGTCGTTTATAGATAATTAATTCTTCTAAAGTAGTATCAGTTGAAGATGGGGCAGGAGGATTTTCTTCATCTGCCCAAGGAGTTGTTCTTCCAACTCCTACGAAAGTATTAGCAATAATTATACCTTTTCCTATTGCTGTTCCTCGTAAATTTGGAACAATATGTTTTTCTGCCATTATTCTCTCCTAACCTTCATATAAAATCGATTCAAAAAGTATTGATCTACCACCAAACGGAATATTTCCAAACTCATCATCACCAAAACCATACTCTCCCCAATCTACCACACTATAGGAAAGTAAATATTCCCATAAGCTTTCTGTTACATCTTTACCCAACATTCTCCCATCAGTATAACCAAAGAAATCAGTGATATAACTAACTTTAATTTGATTGAAATCTATCTCAGATAAGGAATGTGCTTCTTCAGTAATATCAAACTGAGGATAGGTGATATAAATATTAGATTGAGTATTAATGAATACTTTAACTCCATAAGCTTTAGTAAGTTCATTAATTATTCTAGTTAGTCCTTCATCAATTTGAATAGGTATTTGGATATCAATTACTGCCCAAGTCCAATAATCCCAGCCAGATAAATAGGTAGTATCAGTAGTAGCACCAAAATCTAATGAACGAAGTTTAACAAAAGGCTCAAATACAGTTATTTGATTTTTATTTAATCCCGTATAGGTGGCTATACAATCTATAATTCCCTCTACAGTTTGTTTAGGTCTAATTACCTCACCAATAATTCTTTGTTTATAATGGTCATCATCTTCATTAGCTAATCTACTTACTCCAAAGTAGCTTCCCCAGTAATCTACCCATTCTCCTTCTGCTGAGGTTAGATACATCATTTTTTTACCTGTTTCTGTATCTATCCCAGCTTCTTCTATTGCTTGGCGAAGAGATTCAGTTATGTTATATAATTCATCAGGTTGGGTATCAGGTAACTCATCCTCAGCAGGGTTAATAACATCATCCCAAGTAGAACTACTTTTATTGGGAATATGTAGGAATGGAGGGTAGTTCCTCCATATCTTTTTAGTAAGTAGAGATCTCACAAGTCACCCTCAAGGTAAGTAGTGATAGTAACATTTCCTGGTCTAACTATGGAGTAAGAGGAAACTATTAATCGTTCAGCAGGAGAGATAACTTCTACATTGCGAATGGCTGATTGATTTAAACTGAATATAAATCCCATAAGATTATTAGGAAGTAAATCTTCTCCTACTAACATATTATTTAAGTAATTGATAATTCCATTTTGTACTTGGTTCTTTATGGCAGTGCTGTTCTGCATATTAGACAAACCTAATCTAATAGAAACATCTACTGGTATTCTAGTAACAGGTGCTATAACTACTTGGATACCTGCTGCTCTATATTTTTCAATAGCTTCTCTAGCTTTATTCATAACTTCATCTGATACAATACCCGTAACAGTAGAGATATAAATTTTAACTATCCCTGGAAGGCTTTCAGCAATAGAAATAGAGGTTATTTCAGGAACTGTAGATAAAGCATAGCGAAGAGCTTCTAATGTTCCTTTACTTAGAGAACGGATATAACTTACAAAACGAGCCTTTCGACTAGCATCAGACTCCATATTCCGTCCATTAGTTACTACTTCAGGATTAGTTACTGATTTAATTATGGGGATATTATCTACCATAGTAGTGATAGTATTAGCTGCTACATTACCCACACTCCCTGCAGTGGTGCACATTACTAGTAAATCTTTTGTAGTATCGGCAGCATCTATACTTACATCATTAACGGTAGCAAAAGTTATACCTTCTGAAGTAGCAAACCTAGTTCCTTTAGGGATAATAAAAGCTTCGTGAGGGGTAAAAAGAGTAATAATTAAAGTAGTGGTAGAGCGAATGGCTGGTCTTCGTTCAAAGCCAAAAGTTAAATAAACACTCTCTCGAATAGCAGTTTCAATAGCTGTTTTAATAGAAACATATAATTCTTCAATTTCAAAAGCAACTGCTTCAAAAAGAGTGCGAATAGTAGAGCCTATGGAGAAGTCAGTTAGGGTTTTACTAATTGACTTATAAAAAAGAATCATCTTAAAAACAATTTGTTCCCAAACTTTAGCTTTGTATGGCATACTTATCTCCTAATCGGTCTTAAACTGGAGGACAAAATTTTCATCAGTATAAGTAGTTACAGTGCAGGTAACCTGAGCAGCTTCCCCATAGAAAGTAACTTCTATATCAGAAACATCTTTAACTCGGGGATCTCCTTTTAGACAGCGAGCAGTTTCTATTTTTAATAGTTCAGGAATTTGATAAGATATAGCTTTACCTATATATTGATAGAATCGAGAACCATATTCAGGATGTCCTAATAAGCTTCCCTCTGCAGTAGTTACTCTTCTAACTAAAGCCTGCTTTAAGTTATCTAATCCTGCTACTAAAAGTAAATCGTGGTTAGTGCTTTTCTTTAACATTCCAAATTCAGTAGATAAATTATCTCCTGCATAGATATCAATACCATAAGCATTAACAAAGTTTACAGGAGTTTCTCTAACTTCTGGAGAGCCTTCTATGGGGATATAAAGAGTTTCTCCATACTTTTTAACTTGCAGTTTATAGCCCCCACTAATAGAGGAGGGGTTAGTAACTGTAAGGTTAGAATTATTAAAAATAGTATTTATAGTAGAAGCAGGAAGATTATATTCTTTACCTGTTTCCGTAGCGGCTATGAGAACGGGATTGCTGTTTATCTGACCAGCTGTTATTTTTCCTTCTTCTTGAGTAATATAGCGGTAAATGTGAGAATCTAAAGTGCAGCCTACTAAAGTTCCAATAGGTATAATTATATCTTCAGCAGCTACTTGATTAGTAGAGAAAATAACATAACCACTAGCAGGTTCTTCAGTATCAGTATCAGGGGATACAAGGTAGGGATATTCTAAATGATTAAATTCAGCTAATACTTTCCAACTAGATAGGTAGGGATGTTGCTGCCAAATACTTTCTAAAGTATCCCCCTCTTTGATGATATAGAATTTAACTTGGGGGTTTTCGTAAGAAGGCACTATCTTATCGCTCCTGGGAATTGCATTTGATGAAGATGATTAATTAGTCCTGCTGATGCCGTTCCTCCGGTAAATATACCTTGAGAAATTAAATCTTGATAAATCTCTTCTAAAGATTTATCTTTATCTAGGATTAAGTCATTTTCATAAAGCATATCTTTAGCTAACTCTTCTGCCTCTTCTCTAGCTCCAGGAGGCATTGATAATACATCAGTAACTACTCTTTCTAATCCCAATACGTGTCCATAAGCAGCTAGAGCCTCAGCTTCAGTAGTATTAATATCTAAAGAAGGTGGTTTATCAATAGTGGGATAAACTTTTCGCTCTAAAGTTCCAATGAGGATTTTCTTTTCCTGAGCAATATCACTGGGGAGGTTCTGTAAAGTAGGTAGAGCATCAGTGAGATGACTGGAAAATATTATTGTGCCATATTTTCCAAAGTTTACTCCTAGCTCTCCTTGTAATTGTGCCATACGAATAGTTCGGAATAACTCAGAAGAGGCATAACTACTAAGAGAAGTGCCAATCTCTTCCTCAGGAATTAATACAGTATTGAGAGCTTTGAGAATCTCTTCTGCTTGTTTAGTTTGTTGTTGAACTTCATTGATATCTTTAACAATCTCCATTCGTTCTATCTCTTGATTGACTAACTGTTGTTCTAAGGGATCAGGGGTATTTTCATCTGAAGATTGAAGCTTTAACCAGTAGTCTGTTCGTAATTTTTCAAAAGGATAGAGGAGATTAATAGTAGAATTCTTTAACTTATTAGCTACTTCGGGATTAGGATTTTCATTCTCCTCATTGTAAGCCTGTTGGAGAATGGGGAGAATTCCATATTCCATATTAGCAGATTCTAAACTAGCTAAATATTGGTCAACAGTATTCTGAATTGTAGGAACTTCTATTCTTATAGTATTAGGAGGAAGGGTGGGATCTACTCCATTAACCATAAATACTGCTCCAGTAGATTGATTTTGGAGTATTGCTCCCATTTCAGTAGGTTTGGAATTAGCTAAATCAGGAGAGATATAAGCTAGGTTAGGAATAAAAGAAGCAGTATGTTCTTTGATATAATTTCCAATATCAAAAGTTCCTATTTCCTGAATATTAAACAGAAGAACTTCATCTCCATATTTAAATATAAAAGGTAGGGAAGTAGAAGATGGAGCTGCTGGAGTAGGAGATGAACCTGCTTCATCTGGATTAATAATAGCATCTACAATCTGACTAGAGGGAGTAGGACTTAAAGGATAGAGATTTTTATTTTCTTCACTGAGCTGAAGATATTCTTCTACTCTATCTCTTTCTTTTGCTGCAGCATCAAGTAGACTTCTAACTACTACTAAATTAATTTCATAAGTATATAATAATGGTTTAGTTGCTGAACGAGTAAGAGAAAACTGCATAGGAATAACTTCATAATAATCTTCATCAGTGAAGTTATAAAATTCCATAGTCTTGGTAGGAGGAAGTCCAGGGATTTGTCCATCAAAATAATTTAATACTACTTTGTCTCTTAACTCTTTGAAAGTATCTAGAGCAGTATTTCTAACATTACCATCTTTATCCCTAACAAAATTATTTTTAGCAATGCCTTTGATGTTAATAGCTGTTACTCCAACCCCGAAGTTATCAGCAAATACCCCTCCCTTAGTTTGCACAATATTAACTCGGGCAGGGGTAATAGCAGTATACTCTTGAGGATTAAGGGCGAAGAAAAATTCTTCGCCTGTGGAGAGTCTAAACATCATACGCTTAGCCATAAAATTTTACAGTAATCCTCCTAGAAGAAAAAATGAGGAGAAGAGACCCTCGTGTCAATTATCTATTTTTGGCATACTCCCTCTAATTGAGAGATCATGGTATCAACGAAGCTGCCTGACTTACAGGACTTACTGCTTCTCCTCCGAGAGTTGATGCCCCAACTCTTTGAAGAAAAAATTGAGGGTAAAAAGACACCCTCGTGGTAATTACCTATTTATAATATCGAAATATATCTTTATTATTCTACCGTCAGCCACCAATAGATACAGTTGTAGCTCCACCAATTATTACCCCACCACAAGATACTCCATCACCTAATCGAGCAGCAGGACGTCCATTGATAAAGACAGAGCTTGAACCACCAGCTACTACACAAGGATGAGTAGTAGCATCACCTAATCGAGCAGCAGGACTTCCTTCAATAAAAACATTACTAGACCCTTGAGCAATTTGTCTAATTATAGGGACTCCTAATTCTATACATCGAGTACTATCTCCCACTCGGGAAGCATTAGCCATTATGTTTCTCCTTAATTAATCCTAACTGTTGCTCCTTGAATATTTACTGTTCCTCCTGCTTGAACAGTAATACTTCCTGGAGCAGTTAGTTGAGCATTTCCTCCATTTAAGACTACTTGAGAACCGTTACTATTCTTCATTTCTGCCAGGCTTCCTCCATTTAAGACTACTTGAGAACCAGCATTATTTTTTACTTCAGCTAAACTACCACTAATAAGCACTTGAGAGCCTGACGAATTCTTCATTTCTACCATATCTCCCCGTAGATAAACGTGGGTATTTATAGGATTAGATACTGCTATTTCATCTAGTTTCATCCAAATCTGAGATTTAGTTTTATTTTGAGCTTGAATTACATCATCTTCAATTCGAATATAAGAGTTATCATTACCTTTTAGCAGTATCTTTCCAGGGAGGATTTCTATTCTATCTTTTTTATTATTCTTAATTACTTCTAATATAATCCGTTCATCAGCTAAGATGATATTTTCTATTACTGTTCCTGTAGGTTTTTCTGTAGTTCGAGTAAAAACTAATTGCTCATCTTTAAGCTGAATCTGATTATTTATTTTAGGAGCAGAAGGAGATTGTGCACCATTATTATGCTGTTCAATTAGCACTCCATCTAGTTGAAGTTGAAAAGAACCTGCTTTTTCTACTTTAGTAACAGTCTTTTTAACTTTAATATGATACTTCTTAGCATCTATATCATTGTATAAATTAGAATAATTTTCAGGAGTAGCATTCTCATCTTCCTGAACTCTAATGAGTTTCTCTCGAAGTAACAATACTTGAGAATCAGGAGTAATCTTAAAAGTAGTAGCTCCTGTAGGTTGCCTATCATCGTTGACGTGTTGAAGCTTTACATAGTAAGGAAGTTCAGATATAGCAGCTCCTTCACGGTCTTGAATAGATTGTTCACTAATATAGGTAGTGGGGGTATATTGCTCAGGAAAAGGAATACCTGTATCAATACTAGTAGGTTCGGCTAATAAGTTAGTTACCATAATACTGTATAGAGCATTGGTATAATTAGGATCTTCTGCCCAAGATCCTGTATTAGGATAGTTGGGATTTTGAATTTCCACAATGAATTGAGCCCAGTTGTCTCTAACTTCCCAAGCAGTAGGGTGATTCTTTTTTAGATTATAGATATAACTTTCTATAGCTTCCCACTGGTCATTAAATAAAGCATAACCATTTTCTTCTCCTGCTGGTCCTGTAAACCTCATACCCCATAAGTTATAACCGTGGGGGTGTTCTCCCCAACCAGTTTCCTGAGCTGCTTGAGCTATAATAACTCTCCAGTCTATACCATATTTAGTTTCCATTGCTTGAGCATAGGGTTTTAAGTAATCAATGAAGCTTTCTTTGCTAGCCATTAGAATCGACCTTTGGATTATGATAGTTATTACAAGATATTTCGTCTTCTTTAGTTTTAAAACGAATATGCATTTCTGATAAATCTATTGAATCAGGAGTTTCAAAACCTCCAGGGATAGGTTTCATAGGTTGAACCGCTGAGCACCCACATTTACCTAGACCCCCAACTTTACTACAGGTAAAGTCATTTAGAATTCCGCTTTCTGTATTAGGTAAAAAGTTAGAAGCTAAAGAGGATAAATTGAGTTTTCCATTTACTATTCCCAGAACCATTCCTGCTAAATTGATTCCACTACCACCTATTAATCCTCCAAATACTGATTGAAGTAGAGTAGAAGCAAAGAATTTAGCAAAGTCAGTAGGATTAAAAGTAGTAACAAAGTGCACTATATTAGATATAGCTCCAGCATAACCTCCTACTTCATTTATTATGCTTCTAATACTGCTGGGAATAAGACCAGAAAAGACAGACAGAAGGTTAATAGAGTTATTTCCTATAGACTCAAATAAATCTTTTATGCTTCGTAAGAAAGGTATTTTAGTTAATACATTATCACCTATACTATCAAACTCAGCTAGAGATGTATCTAAAGCTCTAAGGATATTTTGGAAAGAGTTACAGCCTCTATCATCTAAGGAAGAGTTCAGATTATTAATTATATTATCTACCTCTTCAGATAATTTATCTACCTTAGTTTCTAAATCAGGAACTTCTAAAAAGAGATTGAGAAGGTCTTCTAACGATATATTAAGAGGTTGTTTAAGTTCTTCAGCCATAATTATCTCCTATTAACAAGGAATAGTAGTTCCACAATTAGAACAGATAGTTGATGAACTGCAGGGAGAACAACTATTAGAAGTATGACAGTTAGGACAAGTTACCCAATTAGCACCACAAGAGCATCCTGAGTTATCACTAGCACCACAGCAACATCCTGGACCTGTATAGTCATCTTCAGTATGAGGATCTCCTGTTAATATTTTTTGCACTTCTTTATCTGCTCGGAGTTCTTCAGCTGCTTCTGCTACTGTTTTTGTTCCTGCTCTAATATCTGCTAAAGCTTGCTGAACTACAGGTAAATCTTTTAAAGGAAGAGCTTCTTTTAGCGTAGTTAATTTTTCTTTTATGTTTAGAGCAGAGGCATTCATATTCATTGCTTCGTGGGAAGCATCAATTTTTCCTACTTTAAGATAAAAGCCTTCCTTTTCTGATATAGACTTTCCTACAGGAAAAGAGATTTCTACTTCTCCATCTTTATTGATTTTCTTCCACACCATAGAAGGATAAACAGTTAAGTATCTATCCTCCTCAGCTCCTACTCCATTGTTACTTTGTTCTTTTCCTGTAGGGACATTACCAGTAACATTAAGAAATCGAGAAGCAGGATGTAGACAACCAATAACTACAGGACAAGCATAATCACCTTCTAAAAAGACAATGAGAACATAATCTCCTACTTTAGGAAGCTTTACTTCTCCATAACCAGTTAAAGGATTACCTATAGTCTTTCCATATTGAGTTTTATCGGAGAACCAATTTTCAGTAGGAACTGCTCCTGCCATAGGAGTCATAACTGGGATACGGAGTAGGGGAGCATTCTTAGGGTCTTGTGGAATAAATCCTAAAGCAGGTAATTCCCCAGTCTTTAATAAGAAAGCATCTACCGAGTAATCCATAGGATAAACTCTAACTACTCGTCCTAGATATACTCCCCCTGTTTGTAGGTAGGCAGGTATTTTCTGTTTATTTTGTATACCATTATCTGGTTTAATCATCTTACCTAACCTTTCCAATTACTCGTCCTCGAGATACAGATAGGGTAGTAAGGAAATTTCCAAAGTTAATAAAAGTATGTCTTACTCCGTGAATGTAAAACTCTAACGTTTCATTTCTCTCATCAGAGTAATAGATAAGTCGTTCTCCTATCCTAATACCTGCTCTTCCTTTAATAGTTATCTCTCCCTGATAGTATTCAGGTTGTTTAATAAACCACTGACGGAGAACTTCTGATAATCCATTGGCATAACTTACTATTTTATTAGTAGAATCTTTTAACTGCTCTTCATTGTCTCCTGCAGGGGAGGGGAGATAATCAAAACTCATAACTGTAGCTCTAGTTCCATATCTTCTAATATTATTGATATCAAAAGCAGGTTTGGTATGGAGAGAGGGATCTAAAGCCCAAGCTCCAGGAGAAGCCTTATCTACTAAAAAGATATTGTATGCTCCTTCATCAGATACCATAATTTCTTCTTCATTAACATCAGCATCATATATAGTATGCGTATAGAGAGATTGTAAGAGGTTACCAGCTTCAGGAGGTAGCTTAGTAATTTTATTAGTATCTGCTACATCAGCATTGGAAAATTGATAAAAGAAAGGAGATGGTCGAACGGTTAAATTACAAACTGCACCAGATGGTTTATCACTAGTTCCATAATCTATTATGATTTCATTAAAAGGTTTTTGCAGCACTTGGTTAACAAAGCTAGCTCCTGAACCAGTAAAAGTCATATAGTTAAGTCCATAGACTTTTAGTCTTTCACCATTGAGAGTAAAAGAACTGCTATTAGGATTGAACTTTAGGAAATCAGAAAGAGGTTTTCCAAAATAAGGAATATTAGTGTATTGATAATCATTAGCACAGTAATTCTCTAAATAATCTCTGATAAATTCGTGAGGCTCTCTGATTAAAGTTTCTAATCTCTTGGATTCATCTTTTGAATTAATAAGTTCAGCAAATAAAAACCCGTAATGGATAGCTCCTGGAGCACTACTACCTAATATATTTTTAATGGTATCTATAGCTCCTAAATAGTTTTGATTAAAGAAGATATATTGCTCAGCTAAAAGGGTAGTTAAATCACTACCTGCTACTTCTATATATCTTTCTACTTTAGGATTTTTACCATCTTGTCCACCTGATACTTTAACGTGCTTTTTAACACTTTTTATTACTCCAAACATAACAGGGGTCATAGCCTTATCTATGCCTGGTCTCATCATAGTTATGAGGATTAAATCACGAGAGCGAATCTTTTTGTCCCAAGTAAGACCATCTTTGTCTACTCTATCTACCAATCTTACCGTAAATACATTGCTTCCTACTCCATTTGTTAAAGTCTGGGTAGAAGCATAGATGATATCATTATCCATATCTATACCTGCTTCTAAATCACCAGTATAGTCATAACGAAAATGTCCCCACCCTCCTACACCATACAAGGAGCGAAAAGGTAGAGTATCCTCATAAGGTTCAGTAGTAGTAGGAAAGAAATAAACATAACAGAGGGGGTTATATACTTCCATCATTTTCCAGCACTCCTATTTCGAGTAGTAATAATTTGAGATTCTTCTATTTGCTGCATTATCTGACTAGCTATACGTTTAGCCATCTCTTCTGGTGTTTCTCCAGGTAGGGGAGTAGCATTAATGGTAAAGTTATAGTAGGTAGTATTATTAATTGGGGCAGAATAAAGAGCAGTGTCTTTATCCTTTTTCTCTATTATGAATTCTGATAGAGGAGTAGCTGGGGAAGTCTTATTTGTTGGAGTTACTTCATTAGGAGCAGGAGTTGTAGTAGTAGGTTCTTTAGGAACAGCTTGAGTAGTAATGGTATTCTCTTTAGATGGTTCAACATTAAATGTTAGGGTAGATCCTGAAGGACTAGCGGTTGTATTTTGTTCCTTTATAGATTCTAAAGCTTTTACTGCTGAATCTATATTATAAGGATATTTACTATACCGTTCTAGTAATTTTATAAAGTCTTCTCCGTATCCTTCTTTTAATGCTAGTTGGTATGCTTGTTCAAAAGTTTCAGGAGGAATCTTTTTAAAAGCAGAGGCATAAGTTTGTTCAGAATAATTACCAAGACCTAACGTTTTGGTTTGCTGCATAATTAAAGCGTTCCAGATAGTTTCAATATCTTTAAGTTCCTCATCTGATTTACCCTCTTTTTGTAATGAGGGTAAAACTTCTTCATTAAACTGCTTAAGACCTTCCTCTCTCTTTTCTCCTGCTTCTTTCCCTTTTCTATATTGATCAAAGCCAAAGTATAGTCCTACAGCAGCTGCTACTGCAGGAATAACATAGGAAAGAATAGTAGGTAGATGAGCTAATATGGTTGGTCCTAAAGCTGCTCCTGTAGCTGTTCCTATTGCAGTAGGCAGGGATTGTTTAAGGACATCAGTTAAAGTTTGAGGAGTCATTCCCATATTCCGCAAAGCAGAATAAGCCATTAGAGCAGCTCCCTCTCTATCAATGTTAGGAAGTTCACTAAAGGCTTTAATTAATTGATTAAAAGCTCCTCTAACATTTCCTTGAACTCCTTCTGCTAAAGCAGAATAAACTTCATCTAATAGAGGAGATAGTTGCTTTTTTCCTTGTATAGCAATCTGAAGAGGAAGCTGTCCAGCATTTTTAGTTAATTGGTCATAAATGCTATTAGCTTCTAGGAGTTGATAATACTGCATCTGTTCTACTTCAGTTCCTTCAGTCATTACCTTTACTGCTTCCTGATTTCCTTGAACAACAGCATTTACTAGAGCGGTTATGTTTTCAGGAGTAGCCTTTCCTGATTTTAATTGTTCTTCCAGAGTATCTTGAATATCAAAGAGAGCTTGAGCAATATCAGGAGAAATATTTCCTTCTCTGGCTAGTATGGCAGTAGCATAAGCTTTGTTTCCTCCCGCCATTTCACTAATTTGTCGAAGCAGAGAGAAGAGAAATATTTCATTAGTTCCTCTATTCTGCATAAATATTCCTTCTCTAGCAAATTGAGAAGCAATATTAACCATCTTTTCCATAGTATTAGTTCCCCACTCTGGAGCTTGATAATTAGCTCCTAAGTAGAGTAGAGGCGTAAGAGCAGCTCCTTTTCCCATCAGCGACTGATTTAGTTTAGCTAAGTTTTCTAATCCTACTGCTCCTTGCAGTCCTGGAGCTCCATAGGTAGTTAGAAAGCCTACTGCACTGAGAGCATTCTGCACTGATTGAGGAGTAATTTCTGCTGCTCCACCAAAATAACTTTTAGATAGAGTAGTAAAGATTTTTAGTAACTCATCAGTTCCTATAGCTTCAGTTAAATCAGCATTAGATATAGCTTTAGCAATGGATTCAGCAAGCTGGTTATAAGTCTGAGGAGTTCCCCGCTCAGGCATCATACGGAGCATACCTGCTACAGGTTGAAGTAGCTGTTCAGGACCTACTCCTATAGTTCGAGCAATATTAGTAAGAGGAATTATCCGATTAGTTAAATCCTCCATAGTAGTGGAGCCTAAAAGAGCAGTGTAATTGCTCATTAAAGTTCCAGCTAGCTCAGTAGGAATGGCATGCCCCCACATCTCTTCCATAGCAGTGTAGAACTCTTCAGGAAATCCTTCTGCTCCACCAGCCCTCATCAATCGTCTCATTCTCCCCGCCATAGTCATCTCTAAAGGATAATAGAGATTCTCATTGATAGTCATTCCTCGGGATATGATATTAGCTAAAGATAGTCCTGCTTTATCTACAATGATATCAAAAGCATTGAATAGTCCTCCTACTGTTCGATTGAGAGCATATTTTCCTACACTGCGAGCTGCATCTCCCCAACCCCATTCTCCTCCCCCTCCTGTAGTAGGTGGTGGTGGGGAGGGAGGAAGGCTACTTTCAATAAGCTTCATATATTTCTCAGTTAATAGACTAGCTTGTTGAGGCTTGAGACCTTGATTTAATAATAAAGTATGAATTTGGGAAGCAGTTTTAGCTCTAGCTGTTTCAGCTATATTCTCTTTAATAAAAGTTTCAGTTATAGTTCTATCCTTACCTGTAGCTACATAGATATTTTCTAAATTCTCTAAAGCATCTTCTACCGCTTCTAATCGAGCCTCAGCCGATATAGATAAGAGATGTTTTAAGTCAAAAGCTTGCTTTTGAGAATCTTTCCTTCCATCTCGGGATTCTTTAAGCAATTGAGCAGCAACTTGGTATTCTCTTTCTAACCATTTATTCATCATTTCTAAAGAGCGGTTAGTAACTTCAGCAGTTTGTTTAGCTTTAGACTGCCCAGCAGTTGAAGGTGGTTCTTTAGGAATATTAGTCTGTTCAGCAGTTGGTGGTGATTCTTTAGGAATAGTAGAGGTTCCATACTTCTTTACTTCTTCTGCTGTAGGAGTAATAACTTTTTTAGGTGGTTCTTGAGGGATAATAATCTGCGGTGGCTGCGGAATAGTGATTTCTTTATTAGGAGTAATAATAGGTTGAGGAGTAGGAGGTTTTAATAGAGGAATAGAAGTATAAGGTTTATCACTCCATTGGGGAGCAATGTTTTCTACTGTAGTAGTAGGAGGAGGGGGATTGAGAATTTTATTTAAAGTTTTAACACTAATACCATACTTTTTAGCTAAAGCAGTTTTAGTATATTCTCCTGTGCTGTAAAGCTTTCTAATGTTCTTAGCTTGCTTATCAGATATCTTCTTATAAGCAAAATTCATTACATCATTTTGAAATATCTCTTGATTTAAAAATTGGTCTATAAATTCATATTGCTGGGGATGAGACTTCCTCATTCTCTGCGGATTAGTCATATAATAGGCATACAGGTCCGCTAAAGTCTCGTGAGGATTAGTTTTTTCGTGTCCAAAAACTCCCTGAAATTCCTCTCCTTCCCAAGTTCCAATTATTCCTGAGCGAAGAATTTCTTCAAACCGTTGAGGAAATAGGCTTTGAAATCGGGTAAAGATACTATGTCCTAGCTCATGCTGGAGAACAAAGTTTTTAGCTTTAGGTGGTAAGTTAGCAAACTCTCTACCAATTCCTATTTTATTTTGACTAATAGTATAATTAGCTACTGCTTCATTACCAGTTTTAAAATCTACTTGAGGAGTTGGTCCAAAAAGAGTTTGTTTTGTAGCATCAATAATAGTAGCAGTTGGTGTAACTTTACCAGTGGCAGGAGGTATAACTGTAGAGAATCTATCAAAATAATCAGCATATCTATTCCTAACTTCAGTATCAATCTGTTTTTCAAAATCAGCTAAATACTTAGTAATATCCTCTTGAGTAGTTTTAGATAGTTGTGCGGCTATATCCCCTCTAGTAGAGCGAAGTAAGGCGGGAATATAGGTACGAGTAGCAGGAAGAGGAACAGCAGCAAATAGTTCTGAGACATATTTATCTATAGATTCATAATGCTTTTGAATAGCATCATTGAAATTTTTTACTAAATGAGAAAATCCTGCCTCTACAACAGGAGTTTTAATATTTTGAACCATATCCAGAGCAGATACAATATTTTCCATCTGCTCCGTAATAGTTTTTAAACTATCTCCTAAGCCTCTAGAGGCTTGAGACTGATTGAGCTGATTCATTAAATATTTAATATGCTCAACTCGTCTGGGATCTATTCTTTTAAAGTCATCAAAAAAAGAAGCTAGTCCTCCCTGGACTAGCCCCTGTAAGGATTCGAGTATGGATTCTAACTGATAAAGACTAGAATCAACTCGAACATTGATTTCGTGCTGGTTACTGGGCAATCATATCACCCACTTTGATTAGAGTTCGTGCCAAATGTCATTGCTTTGCTGTTGTTGTTCTGCTAACCATTTATCAAATTCAGGGTCGGTAAAGGTTTCAGTTACTTGTCCTTGCACTTGGGGCTGCCGTTTCTTCATATCGTTGTTATACATTAAAATCAGCATATAAACTTGAGTAGAGGTAAGTCTTTGAAAATCAGGATTGGTGGGGAGGATCTTAAAATGATCCATCACCCACCAGAGATTTTCAAACAGGGGAAGCTTTACAATTTCAGGAACTAATTCCCTCAGGTTGGCGAAAGGAGTTGATGTATCTTACAACCTCCTCATGCACTTCGTGAATTACTTCCCAATCGCTAAAATTCATTATGTCTTTAAACCAATCAGGTCTTTCTATTAGTAAAGTTTCTAGAGTAGCTATTTCAGTAACTAATTGTTCATAAAGAGGATCTTCTCCAGCAGTTAGCCCCATCTTAGAAGTCATCTTTCGAGATAAAGCAATAATATTTAAAGTATCTGCTACAGTTTGGTTTTTACATTTGAACTTTCCTTTATAACCATTTTTATCTATTTCAAACTCATGAGTTTGCTCACTATCAAGGAGAATCTCTTGCCCCACTTTTTCTAGTTTTTCTTTAGTCATAATTGATTACCCCTTTAAGTTAGGCATTAACAGGAGGGTTGTCAATATAGCTTCGAGCTTCAGAGTATACAATAGTAGCTCTCTCTCCTGCAATACCTGCTGCAGCTACTGTTTCATCAGAAGAAGAGAATACACAATTTTCATAAGATCTAATTAATTCCTTAGTGTATTTATCTCTAATTTCTATTGTAAATCCTGTTACACTATGGAGGAGAATAAGACCCTCTTGAGATAAGGAAAAAGGAATCCCAGCCCGATGAAGAACATTTATTAAATCATCATTACGAACTAGGTAACGTTCAAGAGTAATAGATCCTGAAAATCTCAAAGGAACAAACTCTTGAGGCTTCATAGAACCTACTTCCATAATTTGTTCTATACCAAAGTCTCGAGTTCCTGATATACTCTGAGCTCTTCCTACCTCTTGATCATTTAATTTAATTATTACATCATGTCCAGCAAGAGTTTTATGAACATTCCCAGGTAAGGGGTCATGATAGGAATAATATTGATCAGCATAAGTTTCATATAGATTGTCTGCCATTTAGTTCCTCCTTTATCTATATCGAAACCGTTGATGTCCAACCATAGGCTGGAGAAAAGGTTTCTTCTACTATGATATAATTCAAGGGGATAACAGGACTAGCTTCGAAGGATACAATTGCTACCCCATTTTCCAGTATAACATTGACATTGCGGTAAGCAGGAACAGTATCACTACCAACTAATCCACCATTTTTAGACCATCTATCTAAGGTTGATATTACCGTATCTCTAATAGATTTTTCGATTCCGTAATACATAGGCTTACCAATGTAGCGGTCTTCTAAAGTAGTTCTAATATCTTGAGTTAATAGGTCTATAACTTCAGCACAATTTATTTCAATCCTAGCTAAATTCTGGTCTGATAAGTGAGTAGTAACTCCTCGCACATAGCGGTAACCTTTTCTAACATCATATTCTACTACTGTTACCCCACCTGTTATCAGCTCGTCAATCTCTGCTTGAGTGAAGTTCTGAGTAAGTCCTTCTATTGCTACTGGTTTAAAAGTTAAACTATCTTTAAAATTCATTCCTATTAATGTTCCAGCAGTTATAGCTGCTAAGTAATAACCAGGTAAAGAAGTTAAAACTCCATTAATTGATTTCTTAATTGCTGGTCCTACTAGAATAGCACGGTGGGAATTGAGTGCCATTGCTCGAGCTTTATAATCTGCTGCAGTACTAGCAGGGTCTAAGCCAAAGATGGCTCGTCTTTCTTTGCGATGTCTAACACTACTCATACTATCAACGTGAGCCATAACTGCTGATTGGATCTCTGAGTCAGTGCTGGTAACTACAATAAACCTACAATCATAACCTTCTAATAAAGCAAGAGCAGCATTGTAATCATCTACAGTAGGAGCTGACCCTTCACTACCTCCTGAAAGAGGAACCTCTTCAGTATTGGCTGGGGGGAGAGTTGCTGAATGTGTAGCCTTACTAGCTCTAACAATTTTAGATTTTTCTAAAGCATAGATAATAGCTCCTAGTTCAGCAGTAGCAGTATAAGTAGAAGTTTTGATACCTTGGTTTACAACAGCATCTAGGTAGCTAGTAGGTAAGTCTCCATCAGGAATATAAGGGGATAGAGCACAGGTGTAATTAGGAAGAGCATTTATAGCACTGACTAATTGTCCTACAGTTTTATAATCATTAGAGGTCAAATCAAAGACAAAACCCTCTTCAGGATGGGCTGTTACCGTACAAGAGATCTCAGTAGCTACATTATTAGTATGAGTAATGGTTAAAGTAGCAGCATCTGCAGTTCCTGTATAAGTAATAGTAAAGGCATCACCTAAGTTGTCAAATACTTCTACAGGGATATTATTATAATAATCGTGAACGGTAATTTTCTTTCCTGAAGAAGTTCCATCAAATACTCCTACTCTAATATAGTTACCAATGTTACCATAGTCTAAGGCAGTGATTTTTAAAACAGGGGAAGACCCATCATCATTTAAGGTTAGATTAGCTTGAGAATAGCCACTACCAACTACTCTAATAGCTAAAACATCATAAGCTCCTCCACCAGAGCCGCTAGGAGAATACATTAAGCCAATACAATCAGCTAATTCTCCTTGCTTTAAAGTAGCTAACATCTCTCGAGGGGAAGTAAAGTGATAGACTTCGAATGGTTTTCCTCCTCGACAAGTTCCTATAGCAGCTATAATTCCATTAGCATTGGGATTAGGAGCTACCATAGCACTGACATCAGCGATGGAGTATACGCCAGGTTTCTTTATATTAACTCCATTAATAACAATTCCTGCCATTCATCTTTTCTCCTTTCAAACGGGATGAACTTCAATATTTTGTAAAGCGGGTAAAGGAATCGTTCCTGTTCCTTCTTTAGTAAAGGTGAAGTAAAGGGCTCTACGAAAGATAAAATCAGGTTGATCTTCAAAATTAACTGGTTCTAAATCTTCACCCGATAAAGATTGATTTTTAAATCCTATATCAGATAGAGCAGTGCGGTTGGACATAAAGATAAATTGAGCCAGCCGATAAAGAATTAACACCTCCTCTATATTATTAGACAGACATTCAATTCTATAAACAGACCGAAACATAGCTCCTATAGGTTCATAATACTTTGCAAAGTAAGTATAGTTAGCCGTATAGGAGGCTGATGGGTCATAGTTACCAAGTAGACGTCCTCTTCCTGTATAGCGGTTATAGGAAAATTCATAAGGAGATAAAGCTACACCATTACAAAGTATAGAAACAGTATCTATAGGTTTATGAGTTAGTTGAAATTCAGGAACTTCTATAACTTCATTAGTAATTGTTATAGGAGTTTGGTAACTAGTATCAGCTGGATCAGCTATATCTCCAATGTAGTTAATGTCTTCTTCTTCACCTTCTAGAAATATTACATAAAGAGGAAGGCTAAATTTAGACCGAGGATAAGATACTAATACTTTAACAGGAAGCTTCTCTACTATATATTTAGCTCGTTTGATTACGTCAGCATCGTGAGTTAATAAAACTTGGTCTATCTCTTGAGAATTATTTTTAAAGTATTCTAATCCATCTTTTAATATAGAGCTGAGTAGGTACTCAACTACCGTAAAAGCCATATCATCCTCCTGTGATTTGGTTCATCAGTCTATCTAATTCTTCAGTTAGTTTTTTATTTATAGCATCTTTGGCTCGTAAACCCTTTCTACCCATAATAAAGAAATGGTTTTTGTTTGTCTCATCCATTCTGCGGAAGACCACTAAATGGGTATATATCATTCTTTGCTTTCCCGCATTTGGTCCTCGTTTAATGGTTTGCACTGTTCCGCTAATAGCTCCCCCCAATAAATGTTCTGCTTTAAGTCCTGTAATTGTTTCATATCCTCTTTCTCTCCAAGTAGCTGCCATTTCTTTATCAAATCGGAAGCTGGGTCCTTTAAATTTAGTAGGGATAGTTTTAGTAGTTGACTTATAGGGAGTAAAAGCTACTGCAGTTCCTCTTCTATTGTATTCTGTAGCTTCACGAAAACGGAATGCTCTCAGGTTTGATACTAGGAACAGGTGAGGAGATCCTTCTGGTGGTTTTCTTTTATAGTCATACAAAGTATAAGAGCGATTTCTACCTAAGTTTCTAAGTAAGTAGTATTTGAAGGGAATATCATAATATACTTTCTTATCTTTTTTTGTTCGTTTAGCTTTAGATGGGTCTATTTTATCCCAGAGATAGAAAGATTTATAACCATACTCTAATCTCCTCATAAGCCCTTCACTAGTATCTATTCCAATAGTGAAGCCTAAATTAGGAGAATGGTCTATAACTTCAATATTTCTTCGATAATATTTTCCTTCTTTGGTGGATAATCTAGAACTAATTAAGTTATCTACCTCTTGAAGAGCAGAATTTTTAATCTTAGTTATCTCGCCTTTAAGTCTTCCTAATTTTCTTCTATTCTTCTTTAAATTCTCAGGTAAAGAATCTACTGAAATCTGAAGGGTAGCACTACTCATTGTCAATAATCCCCTTCTTCTCTTCTATTAATAAATCTTCTCTTCTCACTAAGTATTGATTGGGGAGTTTAATTACTTCACCTGAACTATTTTTAATTCCTCTAGCTTCGTGAAGCATAGTCATAACTAGATATTGCAGAAAGGATTTATAACGAATAGATACTGTGCTCCCCTCAGGAATGGTAGGAGTTGTTAAAGTAATAGTTCGGTCTTCAAAAGTGTAATCTACTTCAGGATCACCAGCAGTAAGCTTGCCATCAGCATCTATATAGTAGAGATATTCCACTTCGTGAATAGGAAAGTTAACGGCTATAGTGTCCCCGTCTTTAGAATAGCTTTCAATATAGGTAGTTTCAAAATCAGTGATAATGATTCTATCTCTAGTAGAAAGCTTAATAGAAGAAAGGGTAGAGACAGTAGCTACTCCAAAAATCCACAGACCTGGTTCAGCAAAGGAAGGAAACCCCTCCATACTGGTAAAGAGAGCTAAGCTCTCTTGAGGTTCTAAATAAGTAAGACCTCGTCCATAGCAGTAGGGACAGTGAGGATTAGGTATTCCTACATCATTAGCACAAGGACAAATAATTGCTTTTTCCCAAATCATAGGAACTCCGTGCTGTTCTACGAATTGGTCAAACTTCTCTAAGTCCTCATTGCTTTGAGGAGGGTCTAATACTCCTGAAGTAAGAAAAGTAAAGTTCTTATAAATCATAGAATAGCTATATCCCTACCTCTAATGGTTTCCAATACTTTCTCATAGAAGAACTTAACATCCGCTCGATACTGTCTAATTCGAGGATGATCTTGCAGTATAGAAGTAGATTTAGATACTCCATCTACTGAAATACTAGAACTACCTACTCCTGGACCAACTACTAAATCTAAGAAGGTTTCACTTATTCCTATCACTGCTTCTTTGGCTATGATGTCTTTAAGCACAAAGGGAACTTTTCCTTTTTCAAATCCTGCAGTGTATTCTATCTGCCACAGTTGTGGAGCATAAGTCCAGCGGCGTAAGAAGACTGAGAGCCAGTCTCCACCTCTGGTAATCAATAAACTACCCAATACTCCGAAAGTAGGGAAGATTTGCAGCTGTCCTTCTTCTTTATTAACTCTTAGCCATTCATTGGGAAACTGAAAAACATTGTAATCAGCAAAGACTATCTTTAAACTCTTCAATTCCAATACTGGTCTATGATAAAGAGTGAGATAGCCAAAATTAGAATAGTCTTTCACATAGTAATCTTGTCTATCTACAAACTCTGTAGGAACTAATATTAAATCAGTAGCTAAAGATACTCTATCTTGAGCTGCTAGAATATGTGTTCTATATAACTCCAGAGGGATGGGATTACCATTTCTATCCATAATATCCCACCCCCACAGATAGTTATTCTTTAACTCTGTAGGGGTAATAACTAATCCAGCATCTGGATCATCTGCAGGTGGAGTAGTAGGTTCATCCTCAGGTGGAGTGATAGGATCTAAGTCATCACTCATTTGGCACTCGTATAGGTAAAGCCATAGAGATTGGCTTTTACCGCTCCTGTTCCAGTCATAGTTAGAGTATTAGTTTTCTCTAGATTAAGCACTATACAGGTAAAAGGAGAATAACTAATTGTTTCCTTAACATCTATCTCTAAAAGCTTATTTCCATCACCTGTTAAAGTGGCAGTAGATGATGTTCCTGAAAGGAGACAATCAGTTATTACTAAGTAGGTATTCTTCATTACTGGAAAGGTATAGGTTAGACCAGCAGTTCCTGAAGCAGTAATAGCTACTCCATCTAATTTTTGATTAGTTAAATCAGCTATAGAGAGGCGAAGTCCAGGTAGTTTTATCATTTATCCTACCTACCTTTTTTCTTTGACTTGGGTTTTGCTTCTTCCTTAATCTCTTCTTCTTCCTTGATTTCGTCTAATTCATTGATTTCTTCTAATTCTTTAATTTCTTCTTTTTCTTCTAAGTCATCTATAGATATGGATTTTACTTCCCGTAAATCTACCTTATTGGCAGTAGGGTGATTCACATCTGTGAATCCCTTTATTTTAAGCAATGCTTCAAACAATTCCTGATCAGGGATATCACCAATCCCTTCTTCATTAAAGCGAATGGTTTTTCCACTGACCAAGAGCTGTCTATTCTTCAAATCGATGTTTCGAATAAGCATATCTAACCTCCTAAAGGGGGCACCAAAACAATGCCCCCTCCTAAGTTATTAAGCAGCTAAGCGACCGATGTTTTTAACTTTTACCCATTTCCTAGGAGTAGTAAGAACCATAACTCCGTAAATGACTAATGCCCATCGGTAGCTGGTATCAATCTGAGCTAAGTCGATTTTCATCAGAGGAGAGAGCTGACGGAAGTGTATAATATCAGGAACCATTTCACCTAAGAAAGCTACTCTAGTTCCAGGCATAACGGAATTGGTATCATTCCAATTAGTAAGTCCTGAACCACTTTGGTCTTGGCAAGGAACAGAAGCTATCCAGTAGTATTTTCCATCGGTATTATCATCTTTGCGGTAAATATTGTAGTATTCTACATTGTTAGTAGTAGGAGAAGCAGCATTAGTGATAGTAATAGGAATGTGTTTAGTTACATCACCAGAGGCTAAAGTTACATCAACATTTCCTAATACTCCAGCAGATTCACCATTGAAGTTGCAAGCAGTAACTTTGTAAGATACAATTCCACCACTGGGGAAAGATTTAGCAAAGTCACCATCTGCACCAGTAGGAGCTCCAATGGTTACTGCAGAAGGGGGAAGCGGAACATCGAGATTGGTATTAGTTAATGGGCATTCTCGCAATGGCGAACGAAGGTCAGGAGATTGTAAGAAGAAAGCAGGGCTAACTCTGATGGTTCCTGCTTGGGTAACCATACTTCCAATTTTTACTCCAGCAGTATATTCACCATCATTGGTTGGTAACAGGATTTTCTCTTTGGGGAAGAAAGTAGTATTGAGGTCCTGCCAAGTAGCATAGTCTAGATACATCTGATTAGGCATACCATAGTTATCCAACACTACCTGAGCAATACTATTAACTGCTCGCTCAGTTAAAGGCTTATTTCTCATATCTACTTCTACTTCAGCAAGACTCCACAAACCATCAAATTCTAAGCCTTCTGAGGGTCGTCCACCAACCTCGTGCCCTAGTTTAGAGTTCCCATAAAACATAGACCACTCTAATTGACGAGCAATAACCATAGCTCCATTCCTGTTTTCCATAGTCACAGGGTCAGTAGCATAGGTTCTAGCCATCATCATCGGGTGGGTTACTCGTCTACGGGTTCCGATATACTTAACAAAAGCTACCTGACGTTCTAATTGAGAAGTGGTTTCACTAGGAAGCATACCTTCTCCCATGAATCCACCTTCAGCAGTTCCATAACCAGTTAATCTGATATATTGCTCTGCAGTAGAGTAAGCAGGAATTTTAGCTATGTCATTCCAAATTCTAAAATGCTCATCACGATAAGTAGTGATGTGCAGGGTATTATCTACGTCTTCAGCACGGATTGCTGCTCCATCGGTCATAGCCAATGGGTTAACTTCATATCCAGCGTATAATGCTTTCTGAAGTGCAGCAAGCTCCTCTACTGAGGACATGCCAAATCCTTCATTAAACTGGAAAAGCGGGTTATTCATTGATTAAGAGCACCTCCAAATGTTTTAATCTTTGTATTCAAGAACGGCTTTTTGAATTTTCTCTGGTAGCACTTTAAATCCCAGTTTCTTATTCGCATCCCAGAAAGCTAGATCATAATCAGATATTACGCCTTTTTGGAACAGAGCAGTTAATCGCTGGGTAACTACTGATTTAGAAAGCTCTTCTCCTTCAGGAGGGACTTCCTGATTTTTGAATCTCTCAATAGCATCTAATGATTTCTTAGCTTTAGGAGTATCTTCTATCTGTTTGATTCGAGCATCTACTTCAGCTTTGAAATCTTCAATGCTTTTATTTAATTCCTCTTTAGTTTCAGTAAGGCTTTGGTCTACTGCTTTAGTTATCTCTTCAAAAGATTTAACTAATTTAGCAAAGCCTTCTACGTTCTTAGCATTAGACTCTTCTAAGGATTTATTAATCCCAGCTAACGACTGGTCTACTTGTTCTTGTAAGGATTTGAAGAAGTCTTCTACCTTATTAAATAAATCATTGAAGGACTTTTCTTCCTTCTCTTCTTCTTTTTTCTTTTCCTCTTCTTTTTTCTTTTTTTCTTCTTCGTCCTCTTCTTCTTCCTTATCTAAGGACTTTGCCACAGGCTCATCTAAATTAAAAAAAGACTTTAGTTCATCAAGGGGTTTTTCAAAAATACCCATTATGTCGTTGCACCTCCATTAATTTTTATACACTTCAATA
>Ga0208938_1000304_pt1 | contig 41839 bp, 36 predicted proteins | sample AD_UKC125_MetaG_FD_184434 | JGI IMG/M metagenome (GOLD analysis project Ga0208938, IMG submission 184434) | Active sludge microbial communities of municipal wastewater-treating anaerobic digesters from USA - AD_UKC125_MetaG (SPAdes) (version 2) | ecosystem: Engineered > Bioreactor > Anaerobic >... | reverse complement strand
GTGAAGGTCTACCTGAAAGCGACCACCGAGTACGAGCCCTTACGCAGCCTTGCCGATCGTGAGCCCCACCTGGCTCTGCACGTGTTCATGAATCCCGACGGTGTGTTCTCGCGCAACACCCGCGACTGTCTGCGGGAGCAACTGGATCGCGACCTGCCCGACGCCGAGATCCCCGACGAGGTGGTCGACGTCCTCAACGCGACCAATCTGGCACTTGTCTGGGCCAGTGTGGCCGGCGGATACGACGCGCACATCGAGCGGGTGGTGGCGATCCTGAGGACCGTGTTGGGTTCATACGTCCCCAGCGGGTGAGCGTGGCGGGTCCACTCTGCGCGTTGCGGATGCTCTTGTCATGATGGGGGAGCGGACAACGAGGCGGGGGCGAATGAAGAGGGACAACGCGCTGAGCATGGCGCAGTTCGACCGCGCGACAGGTGCGGTCGTCGGCATGGCTGTGGGCAACGCCCTCGGCGCCGGATACGCCTTCGAGCCCCGACCGCGACCCGACGACGTGCACCTGCGCGGCGGCGGCCTGGGATCGTACGCCGCTGGTGAATGGGTCGACGACACGGCCATGGCCATCCCCATCCTGCGGGTGCTGGCGGCTGGCGGTGACCTGACCAGCGCCGAGGCGCAGAACGAGGTCGTCGCGGGGTGGGTGCAATGGCGGGCCACGACGGCCGACGTCGCACCAGTCATCGCGGCAGTACTCGACGACTATGACCCGGACCGGGGAGCCGCCTCGGTACTCCAGGCGGCGTTGGCCCGCTATGCACAAGCACCGGCGGGTTCACCGGGCAATGCGTCCCTGATGCGTACCACTCCGGTCGTTCTCGGTTACCTGCACGACCCCGACGAGTTGGCCCGCGCATCGCGGCTCTACAGCGAACTCACCCATGCCCATCCCGAAGCCGGGGATGCATGCGTGCTCTGGAACCAGGCACAGCGCCACGCGATCCTGCACGGTGAGTTCGACCTCGTGGTCGGGCTGCCTTGGATCCCCGTTGAACGCCAGTCACTATGGGCCCGCGTGATCACACAGGCCGAAGTGGGGATGCCCGAGGACTTCGCAGTTCGCAACGGGTGGGTGAGCCAGGTGGTTCAGACCGCGTGGTCGGCGATCACCCACTGTGAGGTTCCGGGTCCCGAACATGTGGAGGCGGCACTGCGTATGACAGTGGCGGCTGGTGGCGACACGGCCACGGTGGCCGCGGTGGCCGGTGGCCTGCTGGGGGCGCGGTGGGGCGTCTCGGCCCTCCCGCTCGAGTGGCGCCGGCGGGTCTTCGGCTGGCCCGGGTATCGCGACGGCGACCTGCAGCGCGATGTCTTCAATGCGCTGTCGTCGCAGCCGTGGCCCGCCGGTGTGGGGTCGGGGCCTGGCGTTGTGGTCCCCTTGCCCGCAGATGCTGCGGTGCTGCTCGGCGACGTGGCGGGTCTGCAGCAGCTCCCACCGGAGGTCGATGCCGTCGTCTCGCTGTGTCGCCTCGGCAGTGATGGGCGTCTGCTGCCCGCCTGGGTCGCTGACGAAGGTCACGTCAGTGTGTGGCTGCGGGACTCGCCTGTTGCCGCCGACAACCCCAACCTGGAGTTGGTCGCGCGTGACGCAGTGGACATGATCGCCCGGTTTCGCGATCAAGGACGCACAGTATTCGTCCACTGCGACGATGCGGCATCCCGCACACCATTCATCGCCGCGCTGTATGCGGCCACCCGCGACGGGTTCAATGCCATGACGGCCTTCCAGGACCTTGCAGACGTTTTGCCGCACATTCGCCCGAATCCGGCCTTCGAGCGGTGCTTGTCCCAGTGCGGCTGACAACCGTGTGAACTTGATCACGAGCGTTTGACTGCCGTTTCTCGCTCATGACAGGCTCGGAGCAGCAGGCCTATCCTCGGGAGGATCATGCCCCAGCGACGAAGTGCAGGGGGCTTGTGATGACGGCTTCCGACGAGGCGGTGCGCGCGAAGATCGTGGATGCCGCGGCAGAACTGTTCGCGAAGTACGGTTTCGCCGGCACCAAGGTCACCATGGTCGCCAAGGCGGCGGGCGTCTCCAGTCAGACCGTTCGCCGCTTGACGGGCGGCCGGACGGAATTGTTCGAGGAAGTCATCACGACGCGGACCCGATCCTCCGCCGCCGAGCGTGTCCGACTAGCAGTGGAGCGGCCCGAAATGATGCCGCCGCTGGCAGTCATGCTCGCCGTCTCGCAGGAGGTGTACGAACATCCCGCGGCGAGTTGGGACATCCTGGAACTGGAGGCGCTGACCCGCGCCCATGTCGACGAGCAGGTCCGCACCATCGAGATCGAACGTGTGCAGCAGCGCCGCAAGAATGCGATGGCGCTCGTGGCGCAGATGCGCGCCCTGGGCGGCATCGATGTAGAGGTGTCGGACTCCGCTCTGGCGCACTTGGTGATGGCCATGGGGTTGGGGCTGTCGATGCTGGATCCAGTCGTTGAGGACAAACCGTCGCTGAAGCAGTGGAACGCCACGATCGCCCGGATCGGAGCAGCCATGCTGCCGCAGGATTTGACCCTCATCCCCTCGTACGAAGCGGGCAAACCGTGGCGGGTTCGGGCGGACGTCCCGGACCAGCCGGGCACCCTGTCTCGCCTGATCCGGGCGATGGGCGCTTTACACACGTACAGCGTCGGAGTGTCGGTCATCGGCCAGCAGGACAACTACCGCACCATCGATATCGCCTTGTTCGCGCCGGAAGCTGTCGGGCCGGACGTGCTGCGGGCCGCGGCGCAGTCCGTGGGCAGGAACGTCTACGTCGGTCCTGGGTCGCTCGATGACTCCGTGGATCTGCCGACCAGAGTGCTCGATGGCGCCACCGCCGTGGTGGCCCGGCCCGAACTCGCCCCGCTGGCGGCCAAGCGGTTGGTGGAGGCAGACGAGGTCGAGGTCACCGACGCCACCGAAGGTGAGGACGACGGCCCCGACGTCATGCGTCTGCAGTGGACCCCCGACCAGCATGTCGTTCTGCAGCGCAGTTGGGCCCCGTTCGCCGCCGCGGAACGCACCCGCGCATCGGCCTTCTTGCGGCTGTCGGCGGCCATCGCCTCCGCCCTGGGCAGCGAGGATGCTGCGACCTGGGTGGAGCCGATCAAGGGGGGCCACGTCTGGATCAGACTGGCGCGCCCGGAGGATTCGGACGCCGTGGCTGCGATGCACGATCGCTGTTCGGAGCGCAGCCGCTACCAGCGCTACTTCTCCTTGGCCGACTGGCGGGGAGTGCGCCTGCAGCGGCTTTCCGGCGGGCACCGCGGGGCCACCTTGGTCGTGATGAGTGAGGATGGCGCGATCGTCGGGCTGGGCAACGTCTTCCCTGATCCGCCCGAGGGGTCAGGGGCTGCGGAGATCGCCCTGATCGTCGAGGACGACTTTCAAGGTCGGGGCGTGGGCCGCAAGTTGCTGCAGGTGCTCATCTACTTCGCGATGCGGTTCGGCTTCTCGGCGGTCGTGGCCAGCGTGCTGGCTGAGAACAAAGGAATGCTGCGCCTGCTGGAATCCAGCGGACTCAACTGGACGACACATGTGGAGGAGTCCGTGGCGGAGATGCGCGCGCCACTGCCGATCCGCAGCGATACGACCAGGGGCTGAACCAGCCCGCTTGCGCTACGCCGATTCGGCCGTGACCGGGTCAGTCAGCCAGTTTCTCGATCTCCGCCTGGTCGACATCGTGGCCGACCCAGGTACCGACGCGCTCCTGAAGTTTCTTCTGCGCCTCGGCACGCTTGTCGGCTGGAGCCGCCAGGGTGGCATTCCAGTCCCGGCTGACCTCGAAGTGCAGTTCCCGCTCCCGCAACGCCGCCTGCACGCGCACCATCTGTTCGTCAGAGCACTGCAGGCCGAACACGGTCCGCACGGCTTCTGGGGTCTCCCGGCGGTAGTCATGGCCGCCTTCGTCGAAGACGCCCGGCGTTGGCGACAACGCATTCTGCATGTCGAGGAAAGTGGCGAAGAACGTCACGACGGGCTGCCATACGGTGCCGCGTGGCGCTCCCGGCGGGCGCGACGCGTCCGGACCAAGCCATGCGGGTTGGCGCCAGAGCAGCGGCGGGCCGAACTTCGGGATCGGGTCGTCGCCGTTCTGCAGGAACAGGTAACGGACCTCGGAGCGCTGCTCGGCGCTCAGGCCTCGCCAGTCCCGCACTGCCCGGGACAGAAATGTTGCGCCCGGTCCGGGGGATGGCGCTTCGGACACCGTGCGGGTGCCCCACAGTTGGTCACGCCACTTCGTTGCGAAGGGAGTCCCGATCCACACGGCCGCATCCAGCCCGATCCCTGCTGGCCCGGTGGTGCCCGTACCCCGGAACATCTCTTGACTGACTTGGCTGCCCAGGCTCTCTCCGAACAGCACGAACTTCGGTCGCCGGGCGGGCTCCATGGCCAGCATGCGCTCCACGATGCCGTTGACGACCATGCGCGTCTGCTCGGTGCCCATGTGGACCTTGTTCAACGACAGCGCCGATGGCAACACCGAGTACTGGATGCAGGCCGAGGCGCAGTCGCCCCGGGTCAGGAATTCGAGGGTCTCGTTGGCCACGTAGTTGACGTAGCCGGAGCCGGTGGGGGAGAACAGGGCGAAGACGGAGCGCTCGAGGGCCCGGGTCCGGTCGATCTCCGCGAGCAGCAGTGCCGCGCGATGCTCGTCGCTGCTCGCGGCCGGGAGGGACGCGTAGACCCGGATGGGCTGTTGTGCAGGCTCCTGCATGACCGCTGTGATCTGTTCGGGACGCAACACCTCGCTGAGCCAGCGCGCCGACTCCCGCGTCTGCTTGTCCCACCCGATCACCGATCCCGGCCCACCGGTCACCTCAGCGATGTCAGGTGCTGAGGTGTTGGCATCGTCGGGGGCATTACCTGACACGGCGAGCTTGCGGTTGACCAGGGTGACTGCGCCCCAGCCGGCCCCGGCCAACAAGGCGAAACTCGCCAAGCGTCCCAGGGTGCGGTGGTCGGCGGCATCGCCACCGAGCACCGCAGCGGCCAGCCGTGCAGAGGTCGCGCTCAGCTTGGCCTCACCGTGCCCCGCGGCGAGCAAGAGGCCCGTGGTTACCGTCGAAGCAGCGATGGCCTTCGGGGCGGAGACGGCGCGCACCACGTCCTCATGGGCCCGGCCATCGGTGCTGTCGAGTGCGCCTGCCTGCCCGTGGCGGATACTTGCATATCCCGCGCCGGCCAGGGCCAGTGCGGTGCCGGCTGTCGCCACCGAACGGTGTCCGGGGATCCAGCGGGCTCCTGCAGCCACGAGCCCGGCTGCTGCAGCCGCGCCTTTGGCGGTCGCGGCGAAGCGAGCCAGTGCCCGGCCCGGGCGTTCATGTTCCTGAGGTCGCAGTTGACTGACCAGCGCGGCGCTGGCCGCGAGTGTCAGCGCATCGACGGCCACACTTGCCCCCAGGCCCTCTTTGCCGATCCGCCGGGCGACTGCCCGCAGCAGCGAATGGCCCGAGGTGCCCCAGCCGTAACCGGTCGCCGCGGCGACCCCCGACAGGATGGCCTGGTCACGAGTGCCCCGTGAGAGCAGGTTCGGTTCAAAACTGCGTCCGGTCATGAAGGCGCCCAGCAGCACGCCCGCCTGTGCACTCAGGTCCAACGAGTCAGTCACTTCGGTTCTCACCCAGGTCAGTCTGCCAGGGGACCGGCGGTCAGGTGTGGTCAAGCAGGTGCCACGCCGGTTGCTCACGCGGGTTGCACCGATTCTGGCGTGCAGCCCCGCGCTCGGCAGATACCGTTCACCACATGGGATTTGACGCACAGGCATGTTTGATCGGCGCGGGGGCGGCTGGACTCGCCTCTGGCAAGGCGCTCGCCGACCAGGGCATCGATTTCGACTGGTTCGAGAAAGGGTCGTACGTCGGGGGGCTGTGGCAGATCGACAACGACAACGGTGGAGCCGCGGCGTACCGCAGTCTGCACCTCAACTCCTCACGGCCGCGTACCGAATATCCCAGCTACCCGATGCCCCAGGACTGGGCCGACTATCCGCCCTACCATCAGGTGGCGCAGTACTTCGAGGACTTCGCGGACCATTTCGGCCTTCGCGAGCGCATCACGTTCAACACCGCCGTCGAGCGGGTCGTGCCGATCGACGGTCTCGGAGAGAACGGCTGGCGGGTCACGACCAACGACGGGCGCACCCGCAGTTACCAACATGTGCTCATCGCGAACGGGCATCACAGCAGCCCCAAGATCCCGCACTTCGACGGCGAGTTCACGGGGGAGTCCTTCCATGCCCATGATTACCGCGACGCCGACGTGTTCGCCGGCAAACGTGTGCTGGTGATCGGGGTCGGCAACTCCGGCATGGACATCGCGTGTGATGCCAGCCGCTCGGCGTCCTCGGTGCTGTTGTCGACCCGCCACGGCGTTCACGTGATCCCCAAGTACGCCCTGGGCAAGCCCGTGGATCAACTGTCCTCACCGTTGATGGCCTACGTCCCGTTCGCGGTGGAACGGCTCGCGTACGAGACGATCGTGCGCCTGTCGACCGGCCGGCCACAGGACCGGGGTCTGCCCGCGCCCGACCACCGGCTACTCGGTGCCCATCCGACGGTGTCCGCCGAACTGTACGACCGCGTGGGCCACGGCGATATCGCCATCCGAGGCGACGTGGCAGCCTTCGACGCAACCACCGTTCGGTTTGTCGATGGGACCTCCGACGAGGTGGATCTCGTCGTTTACGCCACCGGCTACAACATCACCATGCCGTTCCTCGATCCTGAGGTGTTCGACCCGCAGGACAACCGGATGCCGCTCCACCTGCGCATCGTGGCCCCTGACCGGCCCGGCTTGTGGTTCATGGGTTTCATCCAGACCGTCGGGTCCGGTATCCCGCTCACCGAGTACCAGGCGCTGTGGGTCGCCGACATCATCGCGGGGGAACTGCCGATGCCTGACCAGCAAGTGATGCGGCGCTGGATCGCCGATGACCAGGCGGCGATGGCGCAGCGTTATGTGCGCTCCCAGCGGCACACGATGCAGGTGGACTACTGGCGCTACATCCGCACGATGAAGCAGGCCCGCCAGCCCGGCGGGCCGCTGGCCCGCGTCCCACTGGCCAACCGCTTGCCGCTGGTGGGCGCGCGATGAGAGCGGTCCTGGCCGACCTGTCCACCCGCCGCTATGTGTGGACCGCGGCGGCCGGCAAGGTCCGTGACAACGCCGGCTGGGGCCCGGGCGGACTGATGCGCTTGACCGATATCCCCGAGCCCGAACTGCCGACCATGCCGGGGTGGCTGCGGATCGCCCCGGAACTCAGCGGCATTTGCGGCAGCGACGTGGGACTTGCCCACGCCAAGAACTCGTTCGTCATGTCCGCCTTCTATGCCGACGCTCGAGCCGTCCCCGGCCACGAAGTGGTCGGCGTCGTGACGCAGGGCGCAGGGCGGTTCAGCGAAGGGGACCGGGTCGTGCTCGACCCGATCCTGTCGTGCGTGCACCGCGGCTTCGCCTCCTGCCGCACCTGCCGGGAAGGCCGCCCCTACGCCTGCGAGCGGTTCGACGAGGGTGGGGTGATCGGCTGCCAGGCGCCGGGTCAGGGTTTCTCGGAGTCGGTGGGCGGCGGCTGGGGCCAGTCGCTGATCGCCCATGAGACGCAGTGCATCCCGATCGGCAAGGTGGCCGAGCATCGCGCGGTGCTGGCTGAGCCGGCCTCCATTGCGCTGCATGCGGCGCTGCACTGGCAGCGCACCGGGGATCGCGTGGTGGTGATCGGCCCCGGCACGATCGGTCTGCTGGTCGTCTCGGCGTTGCGTATGCTGCATCCGGACCTCAACATCGCGGTGGTCAGCCCTGGGGATTTCGGAGCCCAGCAGGCACTGGCCAGTGGCGCCAGCCGGATCCTGGCCCCCGGCGCCCAGGCGGTGGAAGCCCTCGCGACCAGTGATGGCGGCCGCGTCATCCGACCCCGGATGACCAAACTGCCGATCCTCGAACAGGGTGTCGACGCAGTGTTCGACTGCGTGGGCCACACGGACACGATCGACCTGGCCCTGCACCTGCTGCGACCCGGCGCGATGCTGGTGCTGGTCGGTGCGGCTGGCAAGCAGACCGTGGACTGGAGTCTGGTGTGGAGCCGGGAACTGACCGTGCAGGGCACCATCAATTCCGGACCGGAACCCACCCTGAACGGTCGGCGCACCATGGCGCAGGTCGCTGAGTGGCTGGCTGACGACGACTACCGTGTGGACCACCTCGTGACGCACACGTTCGACATCGACGACTGGCAGGAAGCGCTGTCGGTGGCGTCCGCCGGTCCGCGCTCACATGCTGTGAAGGTGACTCTGCGGCCCGGGTCTGCGGCCTAGCCGTAGTAGGGCTCGGCCCATCCCAGGTAGGGACCCCAACGGTCGATCGAGCTCCACGGCATCACCTTCACGCGACCACCGGGCATGTTCGTGACGACCTTGCCACGACCCACATAGGTGGCAACGTGGCCGGCGGGGTTCGACGTCCGCCAGAACAATTGCGCCCCGATCGGAGCCAACCGGTTGGCGTGGCCGTATCCGGCGCTGCGTGCGCGGTACCACTGCCGCAGCGCGGTCGACACCCGGTTGTTGGCGCCGTAGGCGTTGTCAGCCAGTCGCAGGCAACCATTGTGGTACCCGGCGCGGTTCTGCCGCGCCCAGGTCATCAGCCGGGACACGGCCGTCATGGGGGTGTAGCGGGTGCCGCGGGTCCGCATGCTGATCCCGGCACGGGAGGTGCGCAAGCCAGCAGCCACGCGCTTGGACGCGGGGGCCACGGGGACCGCCTGAAAACTGGTGGTCGCCGACGGGGCTTGCGTCTGTGCGACCGGCGCGAGATCCGGGGTCTGGACGGGTTCTGCGGTCACAGGTGCGGTGGGATCGAACGTGGGCTGCACGGTGACGGGGGTGTCGGGGATCTCGGTGACCGTGGGGTCGGGGGTTCCAGTGACCGTCGGTTCCGGTGCGGGGGTCTCTTCGGCCACAGCAGGTGCTGAGGCGAGGACCGGGATCACAACTGCGGCACTGATGACCTTGTTACGAATGCTCAATTTAACTCCGATGTCGAGGACGTGAAGATGTACCTGGAATCGGGCGCCAGGGCCCTGCGTCGGAAAGGTGCTGCTCGCGCGTCGGCTGTGTGCCGACGGCCTATCGAGCGAGACCGCGTCTGGTGACGCCGCGCTGACCGGCTATCGGCCGATCCGGCAACCCTTCCGTGGCAAATGTTTCGTAAGAAGCTCCAATGCGTTTACTGCTTGGTTTCCTAACCACCGTAGCCACACACTTTGGCTGGATTGGGGCATCCTCGACTGATTGTGGGAAGCCTCACACTTTTCCCAGGTGTTATGTCCGGTATGCACTGTGATTGCCGATTGTTGTCCGCTCTTTATGGCCTGGGAGCGCTTTTCGTCCCTCTGAGATGACCACATTGCGGTCTCGTGTAGGCCATTCTGGAACCGGTGTCCGCCACCCGAAGGGAAGTCATGACCGACGATCTCGAATTGCTGCGTGCCTATGAGCCGGTGATCAGGTTCAACCGCGGTGAGCTGTTCTTCCCGGCCTCGGTGGAAGATTTCGTGGGCAGTTGTGCCCTGTACCGGTCGCGGCGCGGTGACGACCCCGTCCTGCTTGCGCCCCGTGGCACTCTCGATCTGTTTCGTTTGGCTGAGTTCGGCCGCGACCACGTGGGCCAGCATCTCTACCTGCGCCAGGTCGACGAGCCGTTGAGCCGCAAGGAGTTCAAAGCATGGCGCAAACGTCCCGGCCGGGAGCGCTTCACGTTCTCCAGCAGGTTCGCCGCCGTCGGACTGTTGAGCCGGTTCATCGACTCGGTGATGCGGTTGACGCTGCTGCTGCGCGGCAACGTGCCAGGTGGCTATGCGGCCGCGGCGCAACAGGCTTATGCCGCGACGCCGGGCTACGGGAGTGCCTACTACTACGGCCACGTGACGCGTGACGGCGGCTACGTGATCCTGCAGTACTGGTTCTTCTACGCGATGAACGACTGGCGCTCGACGTTCGGCGGCGTGAACGACCATGAGGCGGACTGGGAGCAGGTCACCATCTACCTGACGGAGGAGGAGTTGGCGCCGTGCTGGGTGGCCTTCTCCTCCCACGACGAGGTGGGCGACGACCTGCGCCGGCGCTGGGACGACCCCGACATCGAGTTCGTCAACGGAAATCACCCTGTGGTGTACGCAGGTGCCGGCTCACACTCGGGGGCCTATCTGCCCGGTGAATATCTGATCAGTGCCGCCGTCCCGCTGCCGGGCTGGCTGAACGCGGTGCGTCGACAGGTACTGCGGATCCTGCCCTGGTACAACGACGACGCCTCGGGAGTGGTCGGGATCCCGTACATCGACTACAAGCGCGGCGACGGCTTGAGCGTGGGTGTGGATCAGGACCGGCCGTGGACGGCCGTCCTGGTGGACGACGAGGTGGAGTGGGTGCGCGACTACCGCGGCTTGTGGGGGCTGGACACCCAGGATGTGTTCGGCGGTGAGCGCGCGCCTGCTGGCATGCGCTATGAGCGCAATGGCCGGGTGCGGCAGTCCTGGGCCCAGCCGCTCGCGTGGGCGGGCCTGGACAAGGAGGCGCCCACCGAGGCGTGGGCGATGGCCGACCTGCAGACCGCGGTGGGGGTCGTGCAGACACGGCTGGCCGCTGTGGACGAGTCCTTGCAGGACGCCCGGGAGGCGCTGCGGGCGGCGCGGGCCGCAGAGCGCGCCCAAGGTATTTCACCCCAGCGCCCCAGCCCCCGCGCCCAGGAACTGCAGGTGGCCGTCTCCGACCTGCGCACGGAGCAGGCCACTTTGCGCCAGCAGTTGGAGGGGATCGAATCGGGCATCAGCGACCGCCCCTTGCCGACGGAGCCGGTGCACGCCCACCTCCGGCACCGTGCCACGCCAATCACTCAGGCGGACACGGTGCGCGGCAGGCTCCTGCGGGTATGGTCGGCGGCTTCCGCATCGGTGATGCTGGCCGCACTCGGGGTGTTGTTGCTGGCCGGTCATTCCGGCCTGATCGCTCCGGTGCTGTGGATCGCGGTGGCAATGATTGCCATCGAGGCGATCCTGCGCCGACGGTTCCTCAGTCTGTTGACCGCAGCCCTGATCACCGGGGTGTTCGTGCTGTTGCTCTATGCCCTGTGGCTGATCGTCACCGGCAACCTGCGTGTGGGGATCGGAGCTCTGCTGATCGTGGCGGCCCTGTACATGGCCGTGCAGACGGCGCGGGAAGGCATCCGCACCCGCTGACCTCTCCGGTGCTATTCGGCGAGCATCCGGTAGATGGTCTTGCGGGCCTCGGCCAGGGCCTGCGCCGCTGCCGCCAGGTGCTCGCTGTTGGCCGACTGCCCCACCTGCCACACGGCCGCGCCGAGTTGGCGGGCCTGCGACCAGAGTTCGTCGGTCTCTTCCGAGTCCTCATCGGAGCGTGCCCAGGGCTCTCCCCAGGATTCGCGCTGCTGCTCTACGAGGGCCTTGCCGGCCGGCGTGAGGGCGAAGATGTTCTTACCCTCCTGCTTGGTCGGGCCGACCAGACCCTCCTTGGCAAGGCGCTTGAGGACCGGGTAGACAGAACCGGGGGAGGGCCGCCAGCGGCCTTCACTGCGCTCGGTGAGTTCGGTGATGATCTCGTAGCCGTGTCGAGGCTGCTCGTCGAGCAGTAGCAGGATCGCGAGCCGGACGTCCCCGCGGTCCCGGCGGGCCCGCGGGGGCGGGCCGAAGGGGCCAGGGCCATAGCCGGGGTGACGGCCGTGGTGGCGTTTGCCAGGTCCGGCCATCATCAACATTGGGTTTCGCATGGAATGTGCGTACATGTGGGTTTCTCCTTGTCGCGTGTCGCGAATTCTCGCGATGCAGTAACGATATATCGTTATAGGCGACATGGCAAGGTCGGGCACGGATAGTTGCGCATTCCTGCAGGCCTTCCAGGACTAACCGCGCAAAACAGGCATTGGGTCGGCACTTCGCCGCACCAGGTCTGCCCGTCACCGGGAAACGAAGGAGCCCGCGCCGGCGGCAAGCGACAACGAATGTCAGTCCTTGCGCACTCGGTCGAGGCGTGCAGCAGCCAGCACGGCGCTGGGCCGACGGGACAGAGAAGGTAGACCGCGCAGAAGATGGCCGCGACCAGGAGCGTCGGAAGGGAAGCGGTGTCAGCCGGTGACGATGCGCCCGGCGCCGGCGAACCGGGCGCGGTAGTAGCCCATGTTGATGCTGTCAATGCGAACCCCGGTGCGGGGATTCGTCGCGTGGATCATCTTGCCCTTGCCGATGTACATGGAGACGTGCTGAGAGCCGCGCGCGCCATAGAACAGGAGATCCCCGGGCATCAGGTTGCTGCGGCTGATGCGCTTGGCCCGCTGCATCTGCGCCCCCGAGTAGTGGGGCAGCGACCTGCCAGTCGCCTTCTTGTACACCCACATTACGAAGCCAGAGCAGTCGAAGGAGTACGGGCCGGCGGCACCCGCGACGTACCGGCTGCCGCGCTTGGTCAACGCCACCCGCACGAGACTGGCCCGCGCCCGGCTGGCACGTTCGGCGCGCGACACCGCCCCCTGTGCGCGTTGCTCGGCTGGGCGTGCGGCGGCCTCCCGGGTCACCGCGGTGTCGACAGCGACTGCCGGTGCGACGCTCAGGACCATGATGCCGCTGAGCAAGGCAACAGAAAATCGGGCAGGCGTGACAGCCATGAAGGGGCTCCTTCTCATTCCGCCTACCGAGTTAGCTGACGGGCTCGAGTCAGAGAAGTCCTCTACCGCATGTGCGGATTCGCCCCAAACTACTTGGGTCCCCGGCGCACCTAGAGTGCCTCGGCGGGCCAGTCCGTTCCCGGGCTTTCCAGGAGCTGCGGATCTGGCTACTTGATTCGACCGTACCCGAGGTCACCGGCTTGTGGGACCTGCCTGTGGCGTGACGTGGCTCACAGGGCGACTGTCCACACGCCCACTACTCAAAGGGCGTGGGGTCGCCTGCGCCATACCGCTCGATCACGGGGTCGGCCTCCGAAAGGTCGATGACGGTGGTCGGCTCGGTACCGGTGGTGCCATCGATCACCGCGTCCAGGGAGTGGTCGAGACGCTCTTTGACCTCCCAGCCGTCACTCATCGGGTGCTCGTCGCCAGGCAGCAGCAGAGTGCTGGACAGCAACGGCTCGCCGAGGGTGAGAACCAACTCCTGGGCCACCGGGTTCGGGGGGATACGGACCCCGACCGTGCGCTTCTTCGGACTCATGAAGCGTCGCGGCACTTCCCGGGTGGCGGGCAGGATGAACGTGTAACTGCCCGGGGTGTGGGCCTTGATAAGGCGGAAGACCGTGTTGCTGACGACGACGAACTGGCTGAGCTGGGCGAAGTCGTGGCATACCAGGGTGTATTGGTGGCGGTCATCGAGATGCCGCAGGGCCTTGATGCGCTCGACGCCAGCCTTGTTCCCCAGGCGACACCCCAGGGCATATCCGGAGTCGGTGGGGTAGGCGATCAGCGCATCCTGCAGGAGCATCTGCACGACCTGGTTGAGCAGGCGGGGCTGCGGGTTCTCAGGGTGTATGTCGAAGAAGCGGGCCACATGTCCACGCTACGGCGCAACCCGGGCCCGTGCCCAGTCACTGTAGGCGGTAGCCCATGCCACGAACCGTCGTGATCGCACCATCGCCGACCTTCTTGCGCAGGTACCTGATGTAGACATCGACGACGTTCGAGCCCGGATCGTAGTCGTAGCCCCAGACGCCGTTCAGCAGTTGCTCGCGGCTGAGTACCTGGCCCGGATGGCGCAGGAACATCTCCAGCATCGCGAACTCCCGGGCAGTGAGGTCATGCTCCTGGCCGCCCACACTGACCCGCCGGGTCATCAGGTCGAGGCGGATGCCGGCATGGCTCACACTGTGCGCTGCGGCCTCTCCCACCGGCCGGATACGGCGGCGCACGCGAGCGAGTAGTTCATCGAAGGAGAAGGGTTTGGCCATGTAGTCGTCGGCCCCCATGTCCAAACCGGTCACCGTGTCCTGCACGGAGTCGCGCGCTGTCAGGACCAGCACCGGCAGTGAGCTCCCGCTGCCGCGCAGCGTTTCGAGCACCTCGAAGCCGTCCTTGCCAGGCAGGCCGATGTCCAGGATCAGCAGGTCCACCGGCTCGTGCAAAGCGATGTGCAGGGCGTCGTCGCCATTGGCGCTGTGGGTCACGGTGAAGCCGTTCGCGCGCAGCCCCTTCATGATGAAGGACGCGATGCGCGGGGAGTCCTCAGCCAGCAGGATGTGGGTCATCGCGGCACCAGACTGCCGACCACCGCGGGTAGCAGCAGCCTCATTTCGGCTCCTCCCAAGGCGCTGTCGCCGATCTGGAGGCGGCCGTGGTGGGCCTGGGCGATCGCCGTCACCAGGGCGAGGCCCAGGCCTGCGCCTTCGGAGTCCAGCCCCCGTCGGAACCGCTCGGTGACCGCCTCCCGCTGATCGGCGGGGATCCCCGGCCCGCTGTCACCCACCCACAGTTCCACCTCGTCGCCGCGGATTCGGCCCCCGATGATGATCGGCATGCCAGCACGGGTGTGCCGCACGGCATTGTCTGCCAGCTGCAGCATCGCCTGGGTGATCCGCTGACGGTCCACCTCGACGTGGGCCACGGTCGAGACCAGTTCCCACCGGCGATCCCCCAGGGCGCTGGCCTTGACCAGGATCTCGTCGAGCAGGGCATCGAGGTCGCAGGGTTCGGCCCGCACGAAGTCGGGCTGGTTGGCCTTGGTCAGGGTCTGCAGGTCATGCACGATGCGGTTCATCCGGGCCAGCTCGTCGAGCACCAGGGCCAGAGTCTGCTCCCGCTGGACCGGGTCGTCCTCGAGAAGTTCCAGGTGGCCCTGCACGATGGTCAGCGGGGTGCGCAGCTCGTGTCCGGCGTCGTCGATGAACGCCCGTTGGGCAGCGAAAGCACCCTCGAGGCGTTCCAGCATGTCATTGAACGTGCGGGCCAGTTGTGCCACCTCATCGCCCTGGGCGTCCTGTACCGGGATGCGCAGGGAGAAGTCGGTCTCGCTGATCTGCTGGGCGGTGCGACGCATATGCCGCAGCGGTGAAAGGACCCGCCCGGAGACGAACCAGCCCAGGCCGGCCGCCAGCACCAGAGCGCCCAGCCCGATCGCCGCGAAGCGGCCCATCACATCGGCCAGCCCCGAACCCTCCAAGTCGGCGAAGATCCCCACTACGAAGACGCCCTGAGTGCCGGCGGCTTCGACGGGGACCGCGACCCAACGCACGTCGCCGGCAGCTGTCTGCAGGTTGCCCAGCGTCACGTCGCGCACGCTCCCGACCTCGGCCAGCAGAGCCGGGTCGAGGTCGATCCTGGCCGGCGGATCATCAGTGCTGCGGTACTCGACCTGCCCGTCGATCATGACGAACATGGTCTCGTTGGGGTCGGGAATACTGCGGTCGATGTGCTGCTCGAGCAGGGAGCGGACATCGGTGAAGGGTGCGCCGCTGCGCTGATCCACTCCCTGCTCGGCGGTGAGCTGCAACTCCGACACCTCACCGAGCAGTTCGGTGTCGATGCGTTCATCGAGGCGGTTGATGAGCAGCGACCAGGCCGCCACCCACGAGATGACGAGGACGACCAGGACCGGAGTCAGCACCCAGCCCAGAATCCGGACCCTGGTCGAACCTCGAATCGTGCGCATGTATCTATTGGACTACGTAGTCGAAGTCCTCGGTCACGGTCTCGCCCTCTTCATCCACCATCATCGTGTCCGACTGGGGGTCGAAGCGGCCGTCGCCGTCATCGAGGTGGAGCGTCGCGAGGAGCTCCTGACTCGTCGCCACGGGGGGCTGCAGCGCGACCGTCACGGGCTGCGTCCGCGGGGAGACCTGCTTGGTGCCCAGCACGTTTCCCCCCAGGTCGCTGACGACCAGCCACGCCGGGCCCCGGCCCAGCATGACTGAGGTCACAGTCACCTCTGTTCCATCGCCCCACTGGTCCTCGACCTCGAGGTCAGCGATGGAATCAGCGGCCGGATTGGTCGGCATGGGCGCTGTGGCCTCCGGTAGCACGATGGCCTCCGAGGGCACCGACGACTGTTCACTGACGGGGGCAGGGTTGTTGGCGCAGGCAGTTGTGGTCAGTGCAGCGGCCGCGATCAAGGCGACTCTAGATACCGAGCTTGACACGGCACACCTCCCCGTTCGGGCCGGTCGCGCGGCCGATGAAGCGGTCCTTGCCGGGCCGGTCGGCGACCTGCTGCATCACGTCGAGTTCGCCTTCGTAATCGGCGGGGCGCTGTGTGCGCAGAACGGTGTTGCCGTTGTGCTTGATCCGCACGTTCCACGACCGGGCAGGGGTGGCGTTCTCGATGTCGAAGTCCACGTCGATGCGGTTGAACTCCTTCTCCAGCGACAACGTGGCGAAAGCCATTGCGCTGCACTGCTTGGTCTTCTCGCGTTCGACTTCGAACGCCTGCGCCGGGGTGGCAGCGATGAGCGCTCCTGCGGCGACAGCGGAAGTCGCCAGGACTGCGGCGGTCTTCTTCATGATCGTGTCCTTTCTGTTCGGGTGGACACTTCACAGAAAACCGTCTTGACATGAAACGGTGATGAAACGACTATGAGAGGTCTCTCATCCCTGGCTCGCGGCCTTGTCCTTGCGCCGTCGGTTGAGCCGGCGCATGACGAACACCGCCAGCGAGGCCCCGATCAGGGCGTAGATGAGGTTGTTGGCGGTGTCGATGTGTGCCTCGATGACGTGGTACTGGGTGCCGAGCAGCCAACCGCCGCCGATGAGCAGAGCGTTCCACAACGCCGACCCGACCAACGTCAACACGGTGAACCGGGCGAAGGGCATGGCCGCCACGCCCGCAGGGATCGAGATGAGACTGCGGACGCCCGGGATCAGGCGCCCGATCAGCACGGCCTTGTCGCCATGGTCGGCAAACCAGCCCTCGGCGCGGTCCACGTCGTCGGCGTCGATGAGCGGGACGATCAGCATGGCCCGGCGCGTGCGGTCACGGCCGAACGCCCGGCCGGCGCCGTACAGAATCCAGGCTCCGATCAAGGAGCCCAACGTCGCCCAGAACATCGTCAGTGGTCCCGAAAGGTCCCCGAAGTAGATCAGGGCGCCGGCGGCGGGCAGTACCACTTCGCTGGGGATCGGTGGGATCAGCGACTCGAGCAGGATCAGCGAGCCCACGCCGATCTCCCCGAGGGTGTCGATCGTGCGCAGGACAAAACCGATCAGGCCGCCGCCATCCTCCGGGATGGAGATAGAGGTGAAAAGCACTTCCCCATTGTTTCAGGCGGGCCGCAGAGTGCTGGCAGGCAACCCGGCTGCCCGGCCTGCCGGAGGGCACCGGCCAGGTCACCCCTCGGAGATGACGCGGGCAGGCTGGGCACCCGGGCAGACTGCGAGCAACGGGTGTCCCGCTGACCGGCATAGTGCCTGCTGACGGTCGGTGGGGCACCCGCATCGTGTGGTCCGCACGTGCGACTGATGTGCAAGGTTAAGACATGCGCAGATTCCGGCAGGTCGACGTCTTCGGTGCTCAGCCCCTCTTGGGTAATCCGGTGGCGGTGGTACTCGATGGTGATGGCCTCACAGACACCCAGATGTTGCGTATCGCCCGCTGGACAAACCTGTCGGAGACGACATTCGTCCTTCCTCCGACGCAGCCTGCGGCTGACTATCGGGTGCGGATCTTCACACCCGGTCAGGAGTTACCCTTCGCCGGACATCCGACTCTTGGCACATGTCACGCATGGCTGGAGACCTCCGGTCACAGCGGTGATGAGGTCGTGCAGGAATGTGGCGCTGGCTTGGTGACCATCCGGCGCGGGGAGCGGTTGGCGTTCGCCGCCCCACCGGTCATTCGCAGCGGCCCGGTGGCCTTACCCGACCTGACGCGCATCGCGCAGGTGCTCAACATCTCCGCCGACGAGATCCAGGACGCGGCCTGGGTGGACAACGGGCCTGGCTGGGTGGCAGTGCGCCTGGCGTCGGTGGACAGGGTGCTGCAGGTGCGTCCAGGAGATCTGGACGGACTGTTCATCGGGGTGGTCGCGGCGGGTCCTGAGGCGCTGGAGGTCCGGGCCTTCTTCCCGGCGAACGGTGTCTGCGCGGAGGATCCGGTGACAGGATCGTTGAATGCGTCGCTGGCGCCCTGGCTGACGGAATCGGGCATCCTGTCCTACCCCTACGAAGCCAGACAGGGCCAGGTGCTCGGCCGCGACGGGCGGGTGCATCTCTGCGCTGACAAGCAGGGGACGGTGTGGGTCGCGGGCGCCACCAGCACGGTGATCGCCGGCGAACTGGCTGTGCCCTGACCTACGTCAGCCGGTAGGTGCGCGTCGTGCGGTAGGCCAGGAACGCTGGGGTGGCAGCTGCCCTCAGCGTCACGGTGACGCGACCCTCGGCCTTGGTGCGGACCGCCACGGCGCCGTTCTTGCTCTTCACGGCCTTGCCGGCTCCCGTCACCGTCACCTTTACCCGCTGCCCCCCCCGTCGTGACGCAGGTGTTGTGCAGCAGCGGTGTGGTCTTCTTGGCGCGCAACGACTTGGGCAGCGCCTTACATGACACGGGGGTCTGTGGCACGGGGACGATCTGGGCCGGAACTTCCTTGATCACCTCAACCGGTACCTCCTTGATCACCTCAACCGGTACCTCCTTGACCACCTCGACGGTGTTCGGGAAGAGCGTCACCTGGCCGTCGCCGGCGCTGGTCTGGATGTTGTTCGCGAGGTAGGACCCGGTGACCCACACGGAACCTCCCGCGGCAGTCGTGAATGCGGTCGCGTTGCTGACCACGGCCGAACGGGTCACTAGGACGGCCGTTGTGGTGCCTGCGGTCGGGGCCGTACGGATGGCCGAGCCGCAGGAGTTGCTGATGACTGACGAATCCACGACCACCCGCGGGTTCGAGGCACTGGGCACGATGTCCAGCCCGGATGAACTGAATCCCGAGATCGTGGAGTTCTCGAGATGCACCGACCGCGCGTTGAGGATGCGCACACCGATGGCTGCTGGGTAGGAGCATCCGGCAGCTGCGTTGTCTGCGCCAACAATCTCAAGGTCACGCAGGACGACACTCTCCACCGCGCTGACATCCACGGTGATCGCAGTTCCCGCGGCTGCCCGGATGGGTCCCGAGACCCGGCTGCCATCGATCGTTATCGGTTTCGTCACCGTGAAGGTGCCTAACTCGGCGCCGTCGAGCACATTGATCTGGCCCCCGGATTGCGTCTTGGTCATGGCACCCGCAATCGTCTTGCACGCGGCGGTGCGCGAACAGGGATTCGCGTCCGAGCCCGTACCGGACACCCAGGTGCGGGTCGCCCCGGCCGATGGCACCAAAACACGGGGATTGCTCACGGGCGTGTTCGCGATGAGTCGGTTGCTGGGGTCGCTGACATCGATGCTGCCACCGGTGATGTCGAGGTCCTGACCGTTTCCGAACAGCACGGTGCCCTGTGCCCGAACGGTGCCCCCAGCCGTGGCTGCGATCCCCACCGCGTTGAGGCTCAACGTACTGTCGATGAGATCGACTCTCGCAGTCACGCCGGCGGTGGGCGCGACCCGCAAGGCGGGACCACAGCCGTTGCGGATCACCGAGTCGGTGATAACCACATTCACGGGGTTGGCTGTGGGTGCCACCAGTACACCGGCCGTCACTGCGAGATTGATCCGCGCATCCTCGATCTGTACCGAACCCGCCGAGAGTATTTGGACACCGTGGACCATCGTCGGTCCACAGGGCACGTTCGCCTGTTGCCCTCCGGTCATTTCCAAGCCCCGGAGCACGATCCTGTCGGTGGCCCCAGCATTGACCCGCACCGCAGTCACACTCGAGGCCAAGGCGCTCCCCAGGGCGCCCGACGCGTCAATCGTGATGGACTTGGTGATCGTGACAGCCCCAAAGCCGCCGGGGTCCAGGACGCGGATGACCCCGCCCTCGGTCGTCTTGCTGATCGCACCCGCGAAGGTCTTGCACGGGGCCGTGATGGTGCAAGGGTTCACGTCGTCGCCGACGCCGGAGACCCACGTCTCATCGGCGGCCAGCGCGGGGGTCGTCAATAGCGCCGACAGGCACGTGGCAACGGCGGAGATCACGAGGGCGCGTTTGAGCATGGTTCACCGTAGCCTCCGTCCGGCGACCGGTGGAAGCGCTGTGATCAAATCGTGCCGAGGTGGTCAGTGTGACCGAGACTTCGCGCGGTAGAGCCGCTCATCGGCGCGTTGCAGTGCCTCGTCGAAGGGCTCGTCCGGCCCCCACTGCGTGGCGCCCGCGCTCCACGGATGGTCGCGGCCGGCGGCGCCCAGGCGTTCGAGGCACTGCGCCGCGGAAGGACAGTCCGGCATCACGACTACGAACTCATCGCCGCCAAAGCGGGCGAGCACATCGGTTCTGCGCAGGCTGTTCTGCAGCAGGCGTGCCACGTCGGTCAGGTACCGATCCCCGGCGACATGACCGTGCGTGTCGTTGTAGGCCTTGAACCCGTCGAGGTCGATCAGGGCCAGAGTCGTCGGCGTCTCCCGGTTCAGGTACCGAGTGGCCAGGGCGAAGCCCGTCCGGTTGAGGACACCTGTGAGGGCATCCGTGGTGGCCTGTGCACGCAGTTTCCGGACGAGCACCGCGACGAACCCGGAGGTTGAACCAGTGATGAGAACGATGATGACGAGGTAGACGACAGTGATGGATGAGGAGGTGGGCAGCATCGCGACTCCGTAGGTCGCGCTCATGATGATCAGGGCGAGCACGTAGCGGCGCAGCGGGAGGAAGTAGGCCGCGAAGGTTGCGAAAAGTACGAGTAGGTAGCCGGTGAGAAGCCGGCCCTCCAGAATGTCGGTGAAGCCGACGGCGGCGAACGAGCTGACCGAGGTGACGTAGATCGCCAGATCCAGACCCCACTCGTGCGGAATCCGCGGCAGGCCGAACCAGACCACGAGTGCCATGGCGGTGTACGCCACAGCGCCGATGAGGTCGAGACGCTGCAGGTCTGGGCGGTCACTGGGCAGGATCACGAACAGCATGCCGGAAACAGCCCCCACCAGCAGCAGCCCGGCCAGAACACGAAAGGGAAGCGGAGGCGCGTGCCGAGGGCTCAAGCCCCGCATGATCTTTAGTCTAAGCGATAGGTCAGGATCGGAGCCCATGCGCATCTGGCCACCCGCGCTTAAGATCCACCTTGTGGGCCAGTGCGACTATCTCGGGGAATGGCTGCGCCTGTGGAATGGAAGGCTCGACCTGATCGACGAGGTGATCCATCCGCAGTTCGTCGCACACAATCCGAGCAGTCCCAAACTCGGACGCGAGCAGTTGCGCGAGATCATCTCCAAGCTGCGAGCCCACTTCGATGTGTTCTCGGTCAAGGCCGACCTCGGGCCTGTGGTCCAGGGCGATCTGGTGGCGGGCAGGTGGATCGCCGTGGCCGTGAGTGCCGGCGAGGCGAGTCACTGGGTGGGCCAGAGCATCTTCCGCATCCTCGACAACCAGATCATCGAGCACTGGGAGGTCAACGTGCAATTGCAGGGGGTGCCGTTCGACCTCTCCGGGATCAGCCCTGCGCTGCGGCCTTGATCTTCTCGGCTTGCGCGGTCGGCATCGGTTGGTAGCCGATGTGACGGCGGGTGAAGTGTCCCGTGCCGTGGGACATGGAACGCAGATCCACGACGTAGCGGGTCAACTCGATCTCGGGGACCTCGGCGGTCACCTTGGCGAAGCCACCACCGGCCGAGTCGGTGCCGGTGAGCCGGCCCCGACGGATCGACAGGTCGGTCATGACGGCCCCCACGTAGTCGTCGGGCACGACGACGGCAATCTCCGCCACCGGCTCGAGCAGCGAGACGGGGGTCTTGGTGGCGGCGTCCTTGAGGGCCAGCGATCCCGCGGTCTGGAACGCCATGTCCGAGGAGTCGACGCTGTGGGCCTTGCCGCCGACCAGCGTGACCCGGATGTCGGTGACCGGGTACCCGGCAGCAATCCCGCGGTCCATCTGCGCCCGGACACCCTTCTCCACGCTGGGGATGTACTGCCGCGGTACGGCGCCACCGACGACCTTGTCGACGAATTCGAAGCCGGTGCCCTGCGGCAAAGGCTCGATCTCGATCTCACAGACGCCGAACTGACCGTGGCCGCCGGACTGCTTGACGTTGCGGCCCCGGCCTTCAGCGGGACCGCTGAAGGTCTCGCGCAGTGACACCTTCAGCGGCTCGGTGTCGACGTCGACGCCGTAGGTGTTGGACAGCCGGTCGAGCACCACGTCCAGATGTGCCTCGCCGAGGCACCACAGCACCTGCTGGCCGGTGTCCTCCTTGGACTCCAGCACCAGGCTGGGGTCTTCGGCGAGCAGTCGCGAGAGGGACTTGGCCAGTTTGTCCTCGTCGGACTTCGTACGGGCCACGATCGCCGTCGGCAGCAGCGGCTGCGGAACCTGCCAGGGCTGCAGCAGCAGCGGATCGCTGACCTCGGACAGCGTGTCGCCGGTCTCCGCGCGGCTCAGCTTCGCGACCGCCACGATGTCCCCGGCGATGCCGGCGGGCACCTGCCGCTGGGTCTTGCCCAATGGCGAAGAAAGGTTGCCGATCCGCTCATCGACGTCGTGGTCGGTGTGCGTCGATCCGGCAGCGAAGTGGCCGGAGACGTGCACGGGAGTCTCCGGGCGCACCGTGCCGGAGAACACCCGGACCAGGGAGAGCTTGCCCACGTATGGTTCCGAGGTGGTCTTGATGACCTCGGCCAGCAGCGGGCCGTTCGGGTCGCAGGGCAGGTCGGCGCGCGGTGTGCCATCAGGGCGGGTGACGCTGACCTTGGCGTGTTCGACCGGGCTCGGGAAACCTTTGGCGATCAGTTCCAGAACCTCGAGAATGCCCAGCCCGGACATCGGGTTGATCGGCAGCAGGGGGTAGAACTCCCCGCGCACGACGGCTTTCTCCATGTCGGCAATGACGGTGTCGATCCCCAGGTTCTCCCCGCCGACCCAGGCCTCGAGCAGTGCCTCGTCCTCGCTCTCGGTCACGATCGCCTCGATGAGCTGGCTGCGAGGTTCCTGTAATGCCGCGAGTTCCGCGGCGTCGGCGGGCCGCTTCTGACGGCTGCCGGTGGTGTAGTCGGCCACCTCTTGGGAGAGCAGCCCCAGCAGCCCGGTGATGGTGTGCCCGTCGCTGTCGTAGGCCGGCAAGTAGAGGGGGAGCACTCCTTCACCGAGGCTGTCGCGCAGTTGCTGCACGGCGTTCTCGAAGCTCGCCCGCTGGTGGTCGAGCTTGGTGAGGATCACGGCGCGGGGCGTGCCCACCTCCGCGCATTCGTGCCACACCATGCGAGTCCCCGCGCTGAGGTCCTCGGCGGCTGAGATCACGAACAGGGCCGCGTCGGCGGCGCGCAGACCGGCGCGCAGGTCTCCGAGGAAGTCGGCGTAACCCGGTGCGTCCAGCAGATTGATCTTGAGGCCGTCGAACTCCGTGGGGGCCAGGGCGAGGTTGATCGAGCGCTGCTGCCGCTGCTCGGCGGGATCGTAGTCACTGACCGTCGATCCGTCCTCCACCTTGCCCGCGCGCGAGATCGCGCCGGTGGCCAGCAGGGCCGCCTCCAGCAGCGTGGTCTTGCCGACGCCGGCATCACCGACGAGGACGACGTTGCGGATCTGATCTGGTGCCGTTGGTTGCACTGCAGCCCCTCACTCATGGCGATGTGCTTCGATCCTAAAACCGTCGGCGATCTGCTCGTACATGGGTCGGATCTGATCCGCCGCTCACCGCAGCCCGCAGGTAGGCGAAGCCGATGCGCTCCTGTTCCAGGCGGATGTGCGGGCCGAGGGCGTCGGTGCGCAATGTGTCGTACACCTGCTGCTCAGCGGGTGTCAGGTGGGGCAGGTCGCGGCTGACCTGGGTCTTCTCGTGTACCCACATGGCCCGATGGTCCAGCAGCGTCGCCATGTCCATGAGCAGGCTGCGGGTGTGTGGCAGGCGGGCGCGGAACCGGTCCAGGATGGCGAATCCGTAGGTGTCGATGTCCCCCCAGTAGACGACCTGCTCGGCGTTGAGGCCGGCCAGTAGTTCGGGCGCCTCGTTGCCCGCGCCGAATACAAGCACACTGTCTGCGACGTCCGGGAAGCTCAGGAAGTTCGTGAGGTTCTCGGTAACGAACACGGTGCTCGCCGCGGGGCACAGCCGGAGGAAGTCCGGCCCGCTCAGCGTCAGGTCGGTGACACCGGGCAGCAGACACAACTGCCGGTCCAGCACGCGGAAGCGCACCTGCGGCGGGGGAGAGCGGAACCCGTAGCGACGCTCGAACCAGCCCGGGCCGCTGCTCGCCGCACCCGGGACGAGGTCGGCCAGGGTCCGCTTGTGGTCCTCCATGGTCTTGGTGTGGGCGCCGGGGATCTCGGCCTGCCGCACGTAGAGCCCGGAGTCGGGATGGTCTCGTAACCAGGCGGCGACGGCCTGTACCGCGGTCCACTGCTCACCGATCTCGAGCAGCTGCAGGGGGTGCTGGGCAGCCCAGTCCAGATTCAACGGGTCGGTGTCGGCGATCAGCGCGTCGAAGCGGGCCGCGTCGCGGGTGCGCCGGATCAGCCCCAGGGCCCGCTCGGGCGTGTCCAGCCAGGCCGTCACGGGCAGGCGCTGCGTGCCCAGCGTCTTGTGCGCGATCGGGGCGGTCTCCACCCGGAGGGTGTCCGCGCGCAGCAGCTCCTGTGCCCACGCCGCCACCTCGTCCCAGCGATGGCTCAGGTCCGCCGCGCGTGGTCGCCGCAGCCGCACGGCCAGCGGGAACTGCGTGCCTTCGTAGCCGGGGACACGGGCCCTCAGCAGGGCACCGCTGTCCCAGTGGCGCTGCACCGCCGCCCGGACCTGCGCCGGTGTGGTCCAGGTCATGGGGTGTGCCGCAGCCGGCCTTCGTGGTACTGCGCCATGGTGAGCGTGCGCAGTTTGGAGGTGGTGCCGCCGTCGGTGTGCACGAACCCCACGTGCGCCACGTACGGCTCGATGATGTGGATCTTCTGCAGTGGGGTGACGACCAGCAGCTGCAGGTCGAGACGGCGGAACAGCTCGAGGCCGAACTGCGCGGAGTCGTCGGACCCGCGTCCGAACGCCTCGTCGATCACGACGAACCGGAACGTCCGGGTCTGCCCGCGCCCACCCACCAGGCCGAACTGATAGGCCAGGCTCGCAGCCAGGATCGTGTACGCCAGCTTCTCCTTCTGCCCGCCGGACTTGCCGCCGGAGTCGGTGTAGTGCTCGTGTTCGCTGTCGTCCTCGATACGTCGCTCGCTGGCCGCGAACGTGAACCAGTTGCGCACGTCGGTGACCTTCGCGGTCCACCGCCGATCCTGCTCGGTGCGCCCGTCGCGGCCCTGCAGGCGACTGACGATCTGCTTGACCTGCAGGAACTTGGCCTCGGAATACTGGTCGTCGCCGGACCCCGTGACGGTGTCCTCGGTACAGGCGGTCAACTGCGAACGGAAGTCGCGCACGTCAGCATCGGTGGTGGGCGTGGGCTCCAGCCGGATGTAGGTCTGCGGCTGGTAGGGAATGTCGTGCAAGGAGCGGTTGATGTCCGCGACGCGGCGCTTGATCTCCTCCCGAGCCGTCTCCAGGGCCGTGCGGAATCCCACCACTTCCCGGATCGCTTGGGTGTTCAGAGCCTTCTTGAAATCTGCCTCGAAGCGCGGCAGATCGTCGGCGAGCAGCCGCTGCAGCAACGACCGGTACTCGTGACCCGCCTCCACAGCCACGTCCATCTCCTGTGCCAGAAGGGGCCATGCGTTGCCGAACTCGCCCATGGCGGCGACGATGCCCGAACTGAGCCGTTTGAAGCGCTCGTCGAGCTTGTCGATCTCCGCCTGCAGTTCCAGGCGAATGGTGCGCTCGGCGCTGTCACAGCTCTCCACCCGCAGAGCGGCGGGCTCCAAGGACGCAACCGCAGCGCGCTGCTCCTCCGTCGCTGCGGGCAGGAGGCGCAACTCCTGCACCATGGATTCGTCGCGCTCCAGTCTGCCGTTGAGGTCGCCCAGGCGCTGATCCAGTGAACTGAACTGGGCACGCGCAGCCGTTCGCTGTTGCTGGACCTGCTCGAGTTGCGTATTGAGCCCACGCAGCGTGTCGTCGGCTTCGCGCAGATCACGCAACTGCTCACGGACCGACTCCAGCCGGGTGGCGTCGCTGCGCCAGTCCAGGGCCGCCCACGTGCGTGGTTGCAGCAGGGCGAACACCTGCTGGCTGCGCACGTCGATCCCGTGCATGGCCGATCGCAGGGCCTGTTGTTCGGCCTGCCAGGTCGCCACGAGCCCACTGGCCTGCACCCGCTGCTGCTCCAGGGCTTTGCGCTTGGCGGTGTTGTCCCAACCGAGCACGAACCAGCGCCGGTCGCCGAGCGTGCGGCGGTCGTCCTTCTCGTGACGTTCCCCGCCGCTCTTGATCTGCCCGTTGCGCGTGATGGCCCGGCGTTCGGCGCGGAACTCCTGTGGTGTGGTGGCACACACCAGGTCGAACCGGCGGGTGACCTCCGCGTCCAGCCAGCGGCTGAAGGGGGTCCCGGGGCGCACTTCGAGTCTGTGGACCAGTGAGCGTGGGTCGCTGACCGGCTGGCCGGGCGCGGGTTCACGCACCCGGAAGTACACGACACGTCCACGCAGATTGGTCCGATCGACCCAGTCGGCGACGTCGGCGTAGTTCTCGTCGCGTACCAGCAGCGATAGGGCGAAGCCGCGCAGCAGGCGTTCGGCAGCAGGTTCCCACGCGGCGTCGGTGACCCGCAGCAACTCCCCGGCGAACGGGATGTCGGTGTCCTCCAGGCCGACCCCCTGGCACAGCAGGGTGCGGATGGTGATCATCTGCTGGTCGATGCTGCTGCTGCGATCAGCCAAACCCTTGAGCTCGGCTTCGACCTCATCCAGGCGGTTCTGCGCGTCGCGCAATGTCACCGCCCGCTCAGTCGCCTCGTTCTCCATGCGGGTCTTGTCACCGGTGAGTTGCTCCTGCAGGTCGTGCAACATCCGCCGCTGGTCGGACAACGTCTGCTCATCGGTGGCCGGCGCCACCCCGACCTGCTCACACAGGCCCACATATTGGCCATGCTCCACCTTCTTGCGGTCCCGGCTCGCGCTGAGGTCCGCGATGTCACTCTCGAGGGCCATGATCCGCTCGCCACCGTTGTCGCGGATGGCCGTGTGCAGGTCGTGTTCCTCGCGTTCGATGTCGCGCAGGTGCTGCTCGGCGCGCACCCGGCGTTCCAGCAGTGCCGCGCGATCAGTGCCGGTGCGCTCGATGCGGGTATCCAGAAGTTCGATCTTGCGTGAGGTGAAGTAGGGGGTGAGCGCCTCGCGGACCTCCCGTTTCGCCCCCGCCTGCCCGGCGGCTGTCTCGCACTGGTCCAGCTTCTCCACCAAGGGCGTCAGCGCCTGCACCTGTCGGCGGGCGTCCACCACGGCGTCGTGGGCCTTGGTCAGGTCCTGGAAGTGCTCGATGAGACTGGTGATGCGCTCGCTGACGTCGGGTGGTTCGAGCATGTGAGTACGCACGAAGTCCGTCAGATTGCCCACGGACTTCATGGATACGGTCTGGTGAAAGAGCTCGAGAGCCTGCGGGTGGGCGATACCCATGCGGCGCCGGAAGTCGGCGGCGTACTTGTTGAAGCTGTCGTGCAGGGTGGCCTGCCGGTCGCGCAGATGCCGACGCAGCCGGGCCAGGTCGGGGCCCACGTCGGCGAAGTCCGAGGCGATGCTCAGGGGCTCGTCGCAGACCGCGTACAGCCGCGAGGGTTTGCCGCTGCGGTCGGCGAACCAGAAGACCTGGGCCAGCGTGACCGTCTGCTGCAGGGCGACATTGAAGAAGCGTGCCAGCAGGACGCTGTAGCTGCCCGCCCCGCGCAGTGCCACGGGTTTGGCCGTCCCGGTCGTCTCGCTCCGCTCGCTCTTGAAATGCCCGTGTACGTAGGAGCTCACGGTGCGCTCGCGATGCTCGGCGCCGGCGGCCTTGTTGTACGACACCTTGCTCGGTGGCACCAGCAACGTGGTGATCGCATCGACCAGCGTGGACTTGCCGGAACCGATGTTGCCGGTGACCAGGGCGTTGTCGCCATCGAGGTCCAATGTCCAGACCCGCTCGTGGAACGTGCCCCAGTTGAAGATCTCCAGGCGGTGCAGCCGGAAACCGCTGTTGGCGGCATCGTAGAGGTCGAGTTCCATCATGTCGGTCATGCTGGCGCTCCGAGGCGCTGGTACTCGGCCAGTTTCGCGTCGAACTCGGCCAGCCACTGGGCGTCCACGAACGCCTTGATGATGCGCCGGACCTCATAGGTGTGGGGCTGGTCGCGCAGGGTTCGCGCGAATCCCAACTCCACGATCTTGCGCAGGTCGGCTTCCACCTCGTCGCTGAGGCGGGCCTCGTTCAGCCGCGCCGGATGGTAGGTCCGGACGAGGTCCACGGCGTCGTCGCGCGTGACGATCAGGCGGGTCTGGTCGCCTTGTGAGTCGAGCTCCAGCAGGCGCCGGCGCAGGAGCACCAGAAGCAGGCTCACCCGGTAGGTGAGGGGCCGGCGGGCGATCAGCCGGGGCATCTCGGTCTCCTCCGGGCCGGCTACGGCATTACGCAGGAAGGCATGGCCCTCCGACTCGTCGATCAGCACCTCGAGGCCGATGGTCGCCAGATAGTCGCGCACCTGCGCCGGGATCGCGAGCAGCGCCTGCCACGCTCCAGGATGGGTGTCGGCGTACACCACCCCGCGCAACAGCGGGATCGCCGCATCGGCGATTGTCGGCTCGGTCACTGCTCACCTCCGGTGAAGATGACTTTGGGAATGCGGGCGTGCTGGTAGTCGATCTGTTCCGACTCGTCGGTGAAGACGGCCCCCGCGTCATCGTCGGCGATGTTCAAGTACGTCACGATCTCAGCCAGTCCCTGCTGCAGACCGTGCTCGGCGATCAGCGCGCCAACCGTCACCTGGTCGGCCTCGCGCAGCGCTTCGGAGATGCGCGTGCGCAGCCGAGCGGGATCCACGACGAAGTAGTTGAACAGGGCTTCGGGTTCGGCCTCGTCGTCGGCCTCTGCCACCTCCACATCGTCGATGCTGATCGCAGCCTGCGGGGCATGCAGCGGCCGGGCCATCGGCATCGCGATCTCCGCGCGGGTGCCTGCCAGCTGTGCGAAGCTCCCACCCGGCTGCGCGTCTCGCACCTGCAGGGCGTGAGCCTCGACGCTGCGGATCAGTTCGGCGATCCGCCGGTTCTGCATGTAGGCCTGGTCATCGAGGAAGCGGCGCAGTTGCCGCGAGAGGTGGGCGACCGTGCGCTGGACAGCGTCGCCTGCCTTGAGCCAATCGTGGAGCACGTAGCGAATCTGGTCGTCACCGTCGCTGATCGCCGGCAGGTCCAGCACCTGACCCAGCAGCTGCTCGAACTCCTCCTGGCGTGCCGAGGACATCAAGAAGTCCCAGAAGGCCACGAAGCTGACTCCCTGGTCCGAGCCGGAGATCGAGTCGCGCTCCCCGAAAACCTCCTCGAGCAGGGCGCCGCGCGATCCCTGCCAGGTGGCGATCTTCTCCCGCACCCCGCGATCGAGCTGGCGGAAGTTCTCCTCCACTTGCCGGAAGTCCCCGAGCAGGGCTTTGGCGGTGGCCGCGAACTGCTGATACCGGTCGCGTAGCCCGGTGTCGTCCAGCAGCGTCAGCTCGCCGGTCTCGATCGCCGCGATCTGGGCATCGATCGTGGCTCGACGCTCGCGCAGGGTCCGGATCCGTTCGGCCGGGTCCGTCTCGGTGCCCTCCACCATCTGTCGTAGCAGGTCGAACATCGTCTTCAGGCGCGACTCGGTGCCCACGAAGCTGCGCTGCCCGAGGCTGTCCAGCCACAGCAGCGCCTTCTCGGCCGCCGGGCTGAGGTCGTAGTGCGGCTCGTCGGAGTCGGGCGGGTAGAACTTGCGCAGCCATCCCCGATCGGCACCCGACCAGTCGCTCAGATACTCCGCGGCGTCCTTGGGGTACGCACCTGGATTCGTGGCGCGGATGCCGTAAAGGTCGTCATCGAGGGCCTCGGTCAGGGCGCGGTGCCCGATCGTGCGGGTGTTGTCGGCCACGAACACGCGGTGCAGCGTTGTGGCCACCAGCGCAGCGTTGTCGGCGCGCAGGAGGTGCCACGCGGGGTGGTGCTGGCGCAGGGCGAGCAGACTGTCGTGATCCATCGCCTCCACGGTAAGTCAGGGGTGCGCCAGAGCACGGCAAGGCGTCGACCATGGCGGGGTCAGCGCACCCTGATCCGGTGAGCTTGCCGGTACCGCTGCTCCTCGCCACTGCGCACGGCCTCGGCCACCACCCGGCAGGTGCCGTCGCGCTTCGTGGTTGCCACACCGCCGTGGTAGATCCGGCACAGCTTCGGGGTGAGGCTGTCCCAGCCCACGGCGTTGCCCTGTTTGGTCATGTTCGGAAGGTCAGTGAACGTGCGGTTCGCAACCTGGTTGGGCACCGGGCCCCGCAAATCCTGCTCGACCGTGGCCGAGGGCACTGCCGCAGTGAGGTCCCATGCGGGCTGTTGACCGCACCACTGTCCGAACGCCTCGCACATCGCACTCGTGACGGTCTTGGCCAACTGTTGGTGGCCGGCGGCGCTCGGATGGATCCAGGTGTCGTTCTTGAACACCCACGAGCTACCGCTCCACGCCTGGTGGTCGGCCCAGGCACTCTGGTCCGGCGTGGCGATCTGCAGGTTCGCCGGATTCACCCCATTGTCCGCCGCCCACTGCTGAACCTCGCCCACGGCGGCCGCGATGTTGTCGTTCATCGCGTTCTGAGCGGCCACGGCCTGTGCCCACTGGGTGGTGGTCCCGTCGACCTTGCATGTGGGGCACGCGGACACCTGCTGCTGTTGAGAGGGGCAGGAGTTGCCTGCCGCCGGCCCGTTGATCAGGTTGCCTTCCGGCTGCCAGTTCCCGAAGGACCAGGGGCACGCCCGGTAGTACTGCAGGACCATCACCTTGTTCTTGTTCTGCAGCAGCGTCTTGTAGATGTTCTCCAGGTGCGCGGTCTGCTCATTCTGCGCCCACTGCTGGTTGGCGCAGTCGACGACGGTGGCCGGGGGATAGGCGTACCACCCTTTCCAGGAAAGCCACTCGGTGCCCGAACACGCACCGCTGGTCTCCACGGTCCCCGCGATCTTGATCCGCAGGAAACTGGCCAGGATCGGATTGGCGCCCAGTGTCATGACGACAGACGTGTTCTGGATCGACGTGAGTTGGCTGTTGAACGGACCGCCGGTGTCCCACTGGGCGGGTGTGGAGCCCGTGACCGCCCAGTTCTCGACGGGCGCGGCGGCCTGCGGGTTCTGGCTGCCGGCAATCTGGTAGGAGTACGCGACGGACGGTGAGGAGGACCCCGACTGCCACGGTCCAGCCGTCCATGGCGCGCCCGCAACGTTGTTGTTGCTGCAGCGGTCATCGGGCACCGGCGCCACCGGGTTGCAGTCGGACAGGCTGTTGTCGCCGAAGTACCAGGCGTTGGCAAAACTGGAGTTCACGCTCCCCGCCACGTTCGGAGCGTTCTCCTGCTTGCCCAGGTAACCGAAACCGGCGGTCACGCTGTCTCCGAGAAAGATGACGCTCGGCTGCGTGTCCGCGGCGGCCGGGGTCCCTGCCAACAGAGTGAAGAGAGCGACGATCGCCCCCACGAGATGACGTGTCATGCGATGCCCTTCACCGGTGTGTTCGAGGGGCGCCAATGTACAGGTAACGATCAGCGCTTGGGAAGGCGCTGGGAGTTGAATGGCGGGTCGCTCGTGGGCAAACGCAGCATTAACGCGCCTCCCGGCACCACGTGCGTCAGACTGCCGGACAAGAGTCATTCAGGGGATCTCAGGAGTCAGCATGCTGGAAGTCGCAGAGGTAGGAAACAAGATCGACAAGGCGGAGTACAAGGCCGCCGTGCCCGACCTCCGCGCGCAGTTGGTGCACGCGCAGTACGAACTGCGCGACACGGACTTCCCGGTCATCATCTGGATCGCCGGCGACGACCGGATTGCCGCCAATCAAATGGTCAACCGGCTCAACGAATGGTTGGACACCCGCTTCGCCGATACCCGCGTCTTCGCCGACAACACCCAGGAGGAGTCCGAGCGCCCGCAACTGTGGCGGTTGTGGCGGGCGTTGCCGCCGAAGGGCCGGATGGCGATCTTCGCTGGCGGCTTGATGCGCACCGCGACCATGCGCGCGCAGGGCGAGATCACCGAGGAGGAGTTCACCGCCTGGCTGCGCCATGTGGCCAAGATGCAGGACATGCTGGTGGCCGATGGCGCACTCGTGCTGAAGTTCTTCCTGCACACCCCGGAAAAGGTCCAGCGCAAGAACCTGAAGCGGGCCGCCAAGGATCCCGACGCCGGGTGGCAGATCGATCAGCGGGACTGGGCGATGCTGGAGCAGATGGGGCCGGTGCTGCCGATCGCCGAGCGGATCCTGCGCGAGACCAGCGGGGCGGGGGCGCCGTGGACGATCGTCGAGGCCACTGATCCCCGCTACCGGGACCTGACGGTCGCGCGCACCGTGCTCGCTGCGCTCAGCGCCCGGCTGCAGGGCAAGTCGCCCACCGGCCCCGAGCTCTCCGAGTCGGTCTTCAGCGACCTGGAGGGTGAGGCCAATGTGCTGTCCGGGGTGGACCTGACGCAGACGCTGACCAAGGAAGAGTACAAGGTGCAGCTCGCGCGTCAGCAGGCGAAGCTGCGCCGGCTGTCGCTGGAGGCCCGCAAGCGCGGGGTCAGCACCGTCCTGGCCTTCGAGGGCTGGGATGCCGCCGGCAAGGGTGGCGTGATCCGGCGGGTGACGCAGGCGCTCGAGGCCGGTGACTACCGGGTCCTTCCGGTGGCTGCGCCGACCCAGGAGGAGAACAAGTACCACTACCTGTGGCGGTTCTGGCGGGACATGCCGCTCGCCGGTCGCTTCGTGATCTTCGACCGCACGTGGTACGGCCGGGTCCTGGTGGAGCGGATCGAGGGCTTCGCCAAACCGGCGGAGTGGCAGCGAGCCTACGACGAGATCATGGACTTCGAGCAGCAGCTGATCGACCGCGGGTACTACGTGGCGAAGTTCTGGCTGCACATCTCGCCCGAGGAGCAGCTCGCACGATTCCAGGCCCGCGAGGTGACCAACTACAAGCAGCACAAGATCACCGAGGAGGACTACCGCAACCGTGAGCGGTGGGATGAGTACGTCAACGCCATCGATCAGATGGTGCTGCGCACGACGGCCCAGCAGGCGCCGTGGCATGTGATCGCCGCGAACAGCAAGTTGCACGCGCGCGTCGCGACCCTCAAGGCGATCAACAAAGGACTCAGCCGCAGGTTGCGTGAGGCCTGAGCCCGCTCAGGCAATGAGGCGCAGAGCCTGGTCCTTGCAGATGCGCCCGTCACCGCTGGAGACGCCGCGCAGGCGACGCCAGACCCACGGGGCGAGGTAGTTCTTGGCCCACAGCAGGTCGCTGCCGGCGCTGCGCAGGCGGCGCGACGACGCCGCGGGCAGCGGCTGGCGCCACCAGTCGCCGGTGTCCTGGCCCAGAGTGCTCAACACGGCCGCCGCCACGCGCTTGTGCCCCTCGGGGTTGAGGTGCAGCCGGTCGGCGTACCAGAAGCGGCGGTCGGCCAGGGCGGCAACGGCGTCGAGGTCGACGAGCAGTGTCTCGTGGCGGGCCGACACCTCGCGAACGTTGGCGTTGAAGGCGGCGAATCGGGTGGCCACCACCTCGGCCAGCCGGCCAGTGCCGCCCGCCCGCGACAGGCTGGTGAACAACACCACCTTTCCGGGCAGGCTCGAGACGGCTGCGTCGTAGCGAGCGAAGAGGTCGTCGAGGTCGGTGCTGCGCCGCAGGACGTCGTTGCCGCCGGCGTGGAAGGTCACCACGTCGGGGCTCATCTGTGCCGCTGCCGGAATCTGCTCAGCCACGATCTGATCGAGCAGCTTGCCGCGCACGGCGAGGTTCGCGTACTCCACCGGTGCCAGCGCCCCCGCCACGCGGTCGGCCCACCCGCGGTATTCCCCATCGAGGCGCACCTCGTCGCACAGACCCTCGGTGAAGGAATCGCCGATGCTCACCAGACGCATCAGGCGCCCACCATCCGCAGTGCGAGGTCGGAGTAGAAGCCCGCGATCTCCACCGGCGGCCACATGGCGTCGCGGCGGTACCAGCGGGCGATGTCCACGCACAACGACAGGATGGCCATCGTTGACATGGCCGCGCTGCTAGTGCGAAAGGCCCCCTGGTCCACCCCGCGTTCCACGACCTGCTGCACCTGGCGCTGGATCGACCGGCGCAGCCGTGCGATCTCCTGCGCGTGGTCGGGCCGCAGTGCCTCGAGTTCGTAGTTGACCACGCGCGCCAGCACGTGCTGCTCCACCTGGAAGGCGCAGAACGCCGACACCACGGCCGTCAACTGCTCGGCGGGGTCGTCGGCGCACGCGATGGCTTGCCGGACCAAGGTGTCGGTGGCGTTATGGCCCTCCAAGGACAGCAGGTACAGCAGGTCCTCCTTGGTCTCGTGATGGACGTAAACCGCGGCCGGGCTCATACCGGCAGCGGCGGCGATGTCGCGGGTGGTCGTGGCGTGGAAGCCGCGCTCGGCGAAGGCGGTCCCAGCGGCATCGAGGAGTCGTTGGCGGGTCTGCTCTGCGCGAGTCGGCATAACTGTCTCCGGGGGTTGACGAGATCCACCCGCAGGCTAGCATGCTGAGTAAGCGCTTGCTTAGAACACGTTTGAGGGAGGCCGCATGTCGCGCGTAGCAGTCGTCACCGGAGGGGCTCGGGGAATCGGAGCCGCAGTTGCCAAACGTCTGGCGCGCGACGGCATGGCCGTCGCAGTGCTGGATCTCGACGCCAGTGCCTGTGAGCCGGTGGTGGCGGACATCACTGCTGCTGGCGGACAGGCGATGGCCGTGGGGTGCAATGTCGCCGACGAGACGGAGGTCGCCGCTGCGGTGGATCGCATCGCCGACGCCCTCGGCGCACCGACGGTGCTGGTCAACAACGCGGGCATCATCCGCGACAACATGCTGCACAAGATGACCGTGGACGACTGGGACGCCGTGCTGAACGTCCACCTGCGGGGGGCCTTCCTGATGGCCCGTGCCCTGCAACCGCATATGAAGGCGCAGAACTTCGGGCGCATCGTGAACCTGTCCAGCACTTCGGCTCTGGGCAACCGGGGTCAGGCCAACTACTCCGCGGCCAAGGCCGGCATGCAGGGGTTCACCAAGACTCTGGCCATCGAGCTCGGACGCTACAACGTCACCGCCAATGCGATCGCCCCCGGCTTCATCCAGACGGACATGACCGCTGCCACCGCCGAGCGGATCGGCATCGGGTTCGACCAGTTCATCGAACTCGCCGCCCAGCAGATCCCGGTCGGCCGGGTCGGCCAGCCCGACGACATCGCCCACACGGTGTCGTTCCTGGCCAGCGAGGGTGCCGGCTTCGTCAGCGGCCAGGTCATCTACGTGGCAGGAGGTCCCAAGGACTGATGCGCATCTTCGACGGGCTGGCGCAACTGAGCGCAGCGCAGGGCGAACACCTCGGCACCAGCGATTGGCACGAGATCACCCAGGAACAGGTCGACCTGTTCGCCGATGCGACCGGTGACCACCAGTGGATCCACGTCGATCCCGAGCGCGCCAAGGACGGGCCGTTCGGGACGACGATCGCTCATGGCTTCCTGACGCTGAGCCTCATCCCGCGGCTGGCGTGGGAGGTGTACGCGGTCGACAACCTCGCGCTGGCCGTCAACTACGGCTGCAACAAGGTCCGGTTCCCGGCCCCGGTGCCGGTGGGGTCGCGGGTCCGCGGTGAAGTGGAACTGCTCTCGGTCACGCCATCCTCCTTGGGGTCGCAGGTGACAACCCGCGTCACCGTTGTACTCGAGGGTTCTGACAAGCCGGCCTGTGTGGCCGAGACAGTGGCCGTCATGGTCGGAAAGGACGCGAGATGAAGCGCACCATTTACACCGAGGATCACGAGGCGTTCCGGGCATCGGTACGCACGTGGCTCGACCGGGAGGTCCGGCCGCGCCTCGATGAGTTCATCGAGGCCAAGGCCATCCCGCGCGACGTGTGGATCGAAGCCGGCAAGCAGGGTTTCCTCGGCCTGGAGATCGAGGAGGAGTACGGCGGATCGCAGGCCGACGACTACCGCTTCAACGCGGTGATGAGCGAGGAACTGTCGGCTACTTCGGCGGCGCTGTCCTCCTGCCTTGGCATCCACGCCGACATCGTGGCGCCCTACCTGCGTGACCTGTGCACGCCGGAGCAGAAGCAGCGTTGGCTGCCCGGTTTCTGCAGCGGGGAACTGGTCACCGCCATCGGCATGACCGAACCGAGCGGCGGCTCCGACCTCGCGGCGCTGAAGACCACTGCCGTCAAGGACGGTGACGCCTGGATCCTCAACGGGTCCAAGACGTTCATCACCAACGGCTACTCGGCCGACCTGATCGTTGTGGCGGCCCGCACCAACCCGGGGTCCGGTGCCCGCGGCATCTCGCTGTTCGGCGTGGAAGCCGACATGCCCGGGTTCAGCCGTGGCCGCAAGCTGGACAAGGTCGGGCAGACCGAGAGTGACACCTCGGAACTGTTCTTCGACAACGTGCGGGTTCCAGAGGCCAACCTCATCGGTGAACTCGACCGCGGGTTCATCCACATGATGGAGCGGCTGCCGCAGGAGCGGCTGGGAGCCGCGGTGTCAAACATCGCGCACGCGGCGGCGGTTCTCGAAGAGACCATCGCCTACGTCAAGGAGCGAAAGGCCTTCGGCCAACCGATCGGCGCTTTCCAGTACAACAAGTTCTTGGTCGCCGAGCTGGTCACCAAGATCGAGGTCTCCCAGGCCTACGCCGACCAGTGTGTGCTGGCCTTCAACGAGGGCACGCTCACCGCGGTCGACGCGGCGAAGGCCAAGTGGTGGTCGGCGCAGGTGCAGAACGAGGTCATCGATGCCTGCTTGCAGTTGCACGGCGGCTACGGCTACATGAACGAGTACCGGGTGGCCCGGGCCTGGCGCGACGCCCGCGTCACGAAGATCTGGGCGGGCAGCAACGAGATCATGAAGGAGCTCATCGGCCGGGATCTGGGTCTGTAGTGGCCCGGGTCCTCATCACGGGCGCAGCCGGCGGGCTGGGCGCGGCGTTGGCGCGACAGTACCGGGCACGTGGGCATCAGGTGATCGGGGCCGACCTGGCCGATGCCGACGTGGCCCTGGACGTGCGCTCAGAGGCGGACTGGCGTGATGCCCGCGACCACGTCGAGCAGACCTGGGGTGGCCTGGACATCCTGATCAACAATGCCGGGGTGGCAGGCGGTGGCCGGGTGGACCGCACCGATGCCCAGGAATGGCACCGCGTCCTCGATGTGAACGTGGTCGGGGTCGCCAACGGGTGTGCGGCGTTCGCGCCGCTGTTCAAGCAGCAGGGCCGCGGACATCTGGTCAACGTCGCCTCGCTGGCGGGGCTGGTGCACCCGGCCGGGATGAGCGCGTACACGGCCAGCAAGGCCGCGGTGGTCGCCATGTCGGAGAGCCTGAACCACGAGTTGGCGCCATGGGGTGTGCAGGTCAGCGTGGTGTGTCCGTCGTTCTTCCGCACCAATCTGGCAGCATCCCTGACCGACGGCGACCCGGTCATGGCGGCCATCAGCGCCAAACTCATCGAGCGCGCCCCGTTCGACGCCGACCAGATCGCCGCCCGAGTGGTCGACGCGGTGGCTGACGGGGTGTTTCTGATCCTGCCCGACGCCGGGGCGCAGAAGGCGTATTGGGACAAACGGTTACACCCCAGGGCCTACCAGCTGCAGATGTTCGCCGCCGGTCAGCGCATCAGGAGCGCCGAACCGCCGGTTTGAAACTCTCGTAGAAGGGCTGCAGGCGGGCCCGGATCCGGGCCTCCAGGTAGCCATCCTCGACGGCCCTGGTCAGCCACGGATCCAGGGCCAACACCACCTGGTCGGGCGTCACCCCGGCATCGGCGAGCAGATCGGCCACACTGCGGTGCGCGTTGTCGTCCAGCCACCTGCTCACCTGGTCGCGGAAGGCCACAGTGTCGCGCAGGTGGTCCCACATGTCGAGCGCGATCCCGGCGAGTGCCATCGCGATCTCCTGCGGGATGAGACCGGCGACCTCGGAGACTGTGACCTCGGCATTGCGGTTCCAGATCTCGCCTGCCACCTCACTCATCGCCGACTCGTCCACCACCGAGGTCAGGTAGGTCCTGCTCTCGCGCAGACTGTCCTGGATGTTGGCGTTGACGAAGGCCATCAGTTGCCGGTCGATACCCTTGCTGAGTTTGGGCGCACCTCGGTCCATGGCATTCTGTCCGAACTTCATGAAGGCCGACGCTCCCGGGACCTTCGCGACCGGGCTCTCGGTCATGACGTAGTTCTTGATGCCGTGGTAGAGGACGTGGGTGATGAGTTCGGCGTACACCTCGCTGGTAGTGACTTGGTCGATGGCCGCCTCCTGAACATCGCCCAGCCCCATCACCTCCCGTGCCAACCGGTCGTAGTCGCTGCGCCGGACCAGATCGCTGATCCTGGTCTGGTCCTGCAACGCGGCCTCATGAATCTGTTGCACCCCGGCCACGTCGGGTCCCGGCCAGCCGTCGATCACCCCGAGTACCGTCTCCGGGGTGAGGACGTCGCCGGCGCGTACCGTGCTCAGCCATGCGAACGCCGCCTGTACCTCATCGGTGACTGACGCCGGCCACTGGTCCAGCTCGAACTGCACGTGCGCCTCGAACATCTTTCGATTCATGTCTGGAGTCTTTCAGGCAGTGCTGCCAGCGCCGCGCCCACCACGGCCGGGATCGGCACCGGACGGCGAGTCGTCGCGTCGACGTAGACATGGACGAAGCGGCCGCGTGCGCGTACCTCGGCGTCGCCGGACCGGAAGACGTCCAGCTGGTAGGTAACGCTGGAAGTGCCGATGCGCTCGGTGAACAGCTCGACCTCCAGGACATCGGGAAAACCGATCTCACGGTAGAACTCACAACTCACGCTGGCCACGATGCCCACAGCGGGCAGTTCGCGGATGTCCAAGCCGGTGCTCTGCATCAGCCAGCCGTTGACGGCGGTGTCCAGATACTCGAAGTAGGTCGCGTTGTTGACATGGCCGTAGTGGTCGTTGTCGTTCCACCGGGTGGCAATGGGGTAGCGGTTCACAGGGACTCCCGGAAGATCCTGGCCAGGTCGTCGGGATCCAGCGACATCGGTGCCAGAGCCAGCAGACGTTGCTGGGCCAGAGTGCCCTCGACCAGCTCCGGGATGTCGGGCTCCAGCACGCCGACCTCGGCCAGGCCGCTGGGCATCCCCACGGCGTCCATCAGGTTGCGCAGGGCGGTCGGCAGGTCCTCTGCCCCCAGGATCCGGGCGGCCTGCTGCTGACGGCCGGGATCTGCCGGCGCCAAGGCTCGGAAAGCGGCCGGTGCAGTCAGCGAGACAGCCATGCCATGCGGCACCAGCGCCTTGCCGGCGGGGTAGTCGGCGGGTCGGTAGTCGCGCACCTGTCCGGCGATCGGGTAGGCGTTGGCATGCGGAACGTGGACCCCGGCGTTTCCGAATCCCAGTCCCGCGACGGTCGCGGCCAGGGCCATGGTGGCCATCGCCTCGGGATCGCCGGTGACCACCGCGGGAACGAACGCGTCGGCGACGAGGCGCAGGGCAGTCAGCGCCCACGTGTCCGAGATCGGGTTGGCTCCGCAGTAGGGGACCCGTTGGGCGGGTGCCTTCGCCTCGAAACTGTCGTACGGTCGCGCGGTGAAGGACTCCAGTGCGTGACACACGATGTCCATGCCCGCGCAGGCGGTGACCATGCGCGGCTGCGTCATCACCAGATCGGGGTCAACGACAGCCACCGTCGGGCGCAGGCGAGGGTGGCTGATCCCGGTCTTCACATGCTTGTCCAGAACGTCGAGCACGCAGATCGTGGTGCTCTCGGACCCGGTTCCCGTAGTGGTGGGCACGGCGATGAGGGGTTTGAGCGGCTGCTGTGGTGCGGCACCACCCCCGATCGGGGCGTTGACGTAGTCAAGGAGGTCGCCGGGATTGGTGGACAGCAGGTTCGCCGCCTTCGCGGTGTCGATGCTGGACCCCCCGCCCACAGCCACGAACGCGTCCACGCGACCCATGCGGCGCACGCTGTCGCCGATACGTCGCAGGCTCTCGTCGGTGGGTTCGACCTCGGTGTCGGTCCAGACGGTCACCGAGCAGTGGGCGAGCACGTCGACGACGCGCTGCGCGGCGCCGGTGGCAGCCACCCCGGGGTCGGTGACGACAAGCACCCGCCGGGCGGCTCGCAGATGCCAGGCGATGTCGGCGACGGCACCCTTGCCGAAGGCCAGAGTGGGCGCGGCGTAGGTGAAGACGGATTCTGGGTTGGCCGGTGAGGGCAGTGCGGCAGGCACACGCCGAGCCTAGCCCTGGCCAGTGCGGAGGTCGGTGCAACAGCGCGCAGTCGAGGGGTCTAGGACGAAACTGGTTCAAAAGTCCGCACGCTTCGAGCCCGGATGCCGAGTTGTGACCCCTGCGGGTGGTCGATCGGAGTTATTTGTACTTTTTGTGGGGTTAAGAATGCGCATCAGGAGAACCTGAGTTCCGCCTTCATGCGAACTTTGAACCGAAGACGTCGAATCACTAACGATTGCGGCCCAGCGCCTCGTGGCTGGTGACCCAGTCCCCAGCCAGCACCGCACTGGCCAGTGACACCTCACCGGCCAGCACCACCGCAGCGCAGATCTCAGCGAATGCGAGCACCCGCCCAGGTCCGGCGCATCCCAGCAGGGCCAGGCACTCCCGCTGCGTGGGCAGGCCCGTGCCGCCGCCCACGGTCGCAACGATCAGGGCGGGCAAGGTGATAGACCAGTAGTAGTCGCCGTTGTCCAGCACCTGTGAGTAGGTGATGGCTGTGTGGGATTCGGCGACATTGGCCGCGTCCTGGCCCGTGGCGATGAACAGTGCTGCCAGGCCATTGGCGGCGTGGGCACCGAAGTTGGCACTGCCGGCCAGGACCCCGCCGGCCTGGCTCACCTGCCGCATCCGGAAGAGTTGGGCAGGGGTGACCCCCATCTGTGTTTCAAGCAAGACGGCCGGCAACCGGGCCTCAGCCACCACACGCTTCCCACGGCCGCGCAGAACGTTGATCTGGGAGTGTTTCTTGTCCGTGTCGATGGCCCCGGACAACACGTAGTGCGTCGCCCCCGGGAACTCGCGGGTGATCCACTCGCATGCCGCCCAGGTGGCCCTGCCGACCATGTTCTGTCCGGCGGCGTCGCCGGTCGTGTAGTCGAAGCGCAGGTACAGCAGTGGTCCCACGTGGTAGCGCTCGATCTCGATGAGCCGGCCCCTACTGGTGGTGCTCTGGGCAGCCGCGGCGATCTGGGCGAAGTGGTCCGCGATCCACGCTGCCAGGTCCCTGGCTGCCCGGGCATCCTCCAGGATGAACACCGGTGCACGCTGCATGCGATCGTCGACGACGGTCGCCGTGACACCACCAGATTCGGTGAGCAACCGCATGCCCCGGTTGTAGGACGCCACGAGTGTCCCCTCTGTGGTGGCCATGGGCACGTAGTAGTCCCCGCTGGCATGTTCACCGTTCACCCGCAAGGGGCCGGCGAGGCCGATGGGCACCTGGGCCACCCCGATGAAGTTCTCGATGTTTCCCGGCAGGCCCGCCGGGTCGAAGGAGAAGGACCCCACGTGCTCGAGATCCGCGCCGGTGAATTCGCGGCGGCGGGCAGCCATGGCTGCGGTGTAGTCGTTCTCGGGATCGCGGGGCACACGGATTCTCATGGATGCAGACTAGGCACGTGTGGCAGGCTGAAGGGGTCGATAGGAGCGGTGATGACGGACAACGAGGACATCAAAGCCAAGATGCGTGAGGCTTTGGACCGCAAGAAG
>Ga0208938_1000299_pt1 | contig 42247 bp, 36 predicted proteins | sample AD_UKC125_MetaG_FD_184434 | JGI IMG/M metagenome (GOLD analysis project Ga0208938, IMG submission 184434) | Active sludge microbial communities of municipal wastewater-treating anaerobic digesters from USA - AD_UKC125_MetaG (SPAdes) (version 2) | ecosystem: Engineered > Bioreactor > Anaerobic >... | reverse complement strand
CAGAAATACTATCGGGCATCGCTGGTGCAGATCGGCCAGTTCCCCAAGCGCAAAAAACCGGAATCCGTGTTTTCAGAGATCGATTTGAAAGGGCGCTTCCTCTCCTACGACCGCCTCAACGACGAAATCAGCAACTACCAGCTCTCGCTGTTCAACCCGTCGCGTTATGTGCTGCCTCAGTTCAAGGCTCAATACGAGGCGAGGAACATCCTCAACTTCAGCCAGGAAAATCGGGAAAAATTCCTCATCGGCATGATGAAGGTGAATTTCCTCAAGCGACTGGAAAGCTCAGTGCATTCCTTCGCCATCACGATGGAGCGCACCGTCAGCAAGATCGAGGATTTGGAGAGCAGGCTTCGTCAGTTTCAGGAATACCGGCAAGCAGAAGCGGACGATGTGCAGCCCGACTTTTTCGCCGAACCGGAGGAAGAGGATGAAGACCTCGCAGAAGCCTTCCAGGTTGGCGGAAAGCTTCGCTTCCGAATGGAGCATCTTGACGTCGCCGCGTGGCTGAAAGACCTGGCCACCGACAAGCAGCAGCTATCTCTGCTCGCCGATGCCGCGCAGTCGGTCGACGCCAAGCGCGATGCCAAGCTCGCCGAGCTCAAGAAGATCATCGAGCACAAGGCCAAGCAGCCCACCACCAATGCCAATGGTCACGAAAACCGCAAGATCATCGTGTTCTGTGCGTTTGCCGATACGGCCGCCTACCTCTATGAGGAACTGGAGGAATGGGCGCTCAAAAAGCTGAATGTCCATATCGCGCTGGTATCCGGTGGTGCCAAGCCAAACCGTACCACCTTCGGTCATGCCGATTTCACGCAGATACTCATCAACTTCGCGCCACGCGCCAAGCAGCGTGCCAAGATGAAGTCCATGCCGCAGGATGGCGAAATCGACATCCTTATCGCCACAGACTGCATCTCCGAAGGCCAGAACCTGCAGGACTGCGATCTGCTGGTGAACTACGATATTCACTGGAACCCGGTTCGTATCATTCAGCGCTTCGGCCGGATCGACCGGATCGGCAGCCCGAACTCGGCGATCCAGCTCGTCAACTTCTGGCCGACGCCCGACCTCAACAAATACATCAACCTGAAAAACCGCGTCGAAGCCCGCATGGCGCTGGTAGACATCGCCGCTACCGCTGAAGACAACATCCTGCAGGCGGAAGACTTGCGCGAACTGATTCAGGAGGACCTGCGCTACCGCGACAAGCAACTGCTCAGGCTCAAGGATGAGGTGCTCGACCTCGAAGACTTCAACGAGTCGGTCGCCCTCAATGAATTCACACTTGACGATTTCCGCATGGAACTGGCGGCCTACATCGAAGCCAACCGAGAGAAACTGGAAGAGGCGCCGTTCGGCCTCTACGCCGTCGTGCCGCCCCACGCCGAATACCAGACCATCAAGCCCGGTGCCATCTATTGCCTCAAGCAGCGCATCGAGGCTACCGGCAATGAAGCCGTCAATCCGCTCCAGCCGTATTTCCTCGTCTACATCCGCGATGATGGCGAGGTTCGTTACAACTTCACCAGCCCCAAGCAGGTGCTGGAAATTTTCCGTGCGGTCAGTCAGGGCAAGACGGAACCCTACGCCGATCTCTGCGAACTCTTCGATGCCCAGACGAAACACGGCGAAGACATGAGCCAATACAGCGGGTTGCTGGACAAGGCGGTGTCAGCCATCGCCGCGCAATTCGGCCGCAAGAGCGTCGGCAATCTTTTTGCCGGGCGGGGCGGCAAGCTGGTCAGCAGCCAGACTGCCATCAAGACTACAACCGACTTTGACCTTGTTACTTGGCTGGTGATCAAGAATGAGCAATAACGTAGAACTCAAAAAAACGATCAGCCAGCGCGTCTTGGCCTTCGCCAGTCAACCGCTGCGCCAAGCGGCGCTGAAGTTGTTTGAGGGGCTCGGCTACACCTCCGACCGCACTTTGGAAACGCGCTCGGTGCAGGCATTCCGCGAACAGTTCGACCCCGAGGGAAAACTCTCCCATTCTGCTTCGCTAGTCGGGCAATGGCAGAGCGCCGAACTGCTTTTTCAGCTCACAGATGAAGAGCTTGCTGACAGCGCCGCATTGTTCAAGGACGATGCCGTTCGCACCTCGCTCCTGCAGTCCTACGTGTTTATCGCAATCGACCTGCGCGAGGGCGATTACGCTCGTGGCAAACTAGCCGGCATAGCCAGGCAGATCAACCGCATTTTTCCCATGCCGGTCATGGTGCTGTTCAAAATTGGCGGCCTGCTGTCGCTGGCGGTAATCAACCGTCGTCTGAACAAGCGCGACGAAAACAAGGACGTCCTCGGCAAGGTCACCCTCATCCAGAACATCGCCATCGGCAATCCACATCCGGGGCATCTGGACATTCTTGCCTCGTTCTCGCTGGCCGAACTCTCAGCAGACAAGCGCAGCATCCAGAATTTCGACCAACTGCATGCGGCCTGGGAAGAAGTCTTCAACGTTGAGCTGCTCAACAAGCGCTTCTACCGCGAGCTTGCCAACTGGTACTTCTGGGCGCTTCCTCAAGTCGATTTCCCTGCCGACATCGAGAAGGACGACGAGAAACGCCGTGCCACTGGCCTGATCCGTTTGCTGACTCGTCTCATCTTCTGTTGGTTCCTCAAGGAAAAGAGCCTTGTCCCCGAGAAGCTCTTCGCCGAGGCGGATCTGAAAAATATTCTCAAAGATCTTTCGCCCGATGCCTCTACCTACAATGAGGCCATTCTGCAAAACCTTTTCTTTGCCACTCTCAATCAGCGCATGGGCAAGGATGCCAAAGGCCAACCATTTCGCGCCTTTGCCAAGGATGAAGGCTTCCCGAAGAATCGTGCCACCTATGGCGTGGATACCCTCTACCGCTACGAGGAGCACTTTCGCGATCCCGACACCGCGCTTGATCACTTTGCCGATGTGCCATTTCTCAATGGCGGTCTTTTCGAGTGCCTCGACCGCATCGAGGAGGGGACAGGCAAGAAGCTTTATCTCGACGGCTTTTCACGAAACGCGAAGAAGCGCCCTACCATCCCGAACCGACTCTTCTTCGGTAGCGAGCACGAGGAGGACCTTTCTGGAGCTTACGGCGACACAAAGCGCAAGAAAGAGAAGGTGCGCGGCCTCCTCCGTATCCTGCACGCCTATAAGTTCACCATTGTCGAGAACACGCCGGTCGACCAGGAAATCGCGCTCGATCCTGAACTGCTGGGCAAGGTTTTCGAAAACCTGCTCGCCTCCTACAACGAGGAAACCAAAACCACCGCCCGCAAGCAGACGGGCTCCTTCTACACCCCGCGCCCCATCGTTGATTACATGGTGGACGAATCGCTCAAGGCGCACCTCACAGGAGCACTTGCCAAGGCCGGCATGAGCGAAAAGGACGCGCAGGACGGTCTCGACATCCTTTTCACGTACTCCGAGCGTGCACACCCTTTCTCTGAGCAAGAAGTTGCCACGCTGCTTGATGCCATTCACACATGCAAGATTCTCGACCCCGCTTGCGGTTCCGGGGCATTCCCGATGGGGGTGCTGCACAAGCTCGTCTACATCATCCACAAGCTCGATCCCGATAACGCACGCTGGAAACAACTTCAGGTCGATACCGCAGCGAAGATTCCTGACCTTTCTGCTCGTGATGCCGCCATCACAGCCATCGAACGCGACTTCGCCGATAACGAAGACGACTACGGGCGCAAGCTCTACCTGATTGAGAACTGTCTCTATGGCGTGGACATCCAGCCCATCGCCATCCAGATTTCAAAACTTCGTTTTTTCATTTCCCTCGTCTGCGACCAACGCACCAATCGCAACAAGAAAGACAATCACGGAATCCGCCCGCTGCCGAACCTCGAAACAAAGTTTGTCGCTGCAAACACACTCATAGGTTTACCAGAGAGAGATCAGTTGGCGCTGCTTCCTTATCGTGTTCACCAAATCGAGGCCGAAATCGAGGCTCACTATCACAGCTACTTTGGTATCCAAAGACGCGACCATAAGCTGGCTCTCCAGAAAAAGATCAAAAATCTTCGGGCAGAACTCGGAAAACTCCTCACGGAAAGTCTTGGCTCATCTAGGAAGGCGCAACACGTTGCCGGTTGGGATCCATTCGACCCTCAAGCAAGCTCAGATTTTTTTGACCCATATTGGATGTTCGGCCAGTCACTAGAAGAAGGCTTCGATATCGTTATTGGTAATCCACCTTACTTCAAAGAGAACGACGACAAGGACAGGTTTAACGGTCTACGCAACCTCCCTTGCTACCAGGGCAAGATGGATGTGTGGTATCTGTTTGTTGATGTCGGACTGGATTTCCTAAAAGAACGAGGCGTTCTTTCGTTCATTGCCACAAATAACTGGGTAACGAATGCGGGCGCATCAAAGTTGAGAGATAAAGTCGTATCAGAAGCGATGCTTGCCGAACTCATCGATTTTCAAGATTTCATGATCTTCGAGTCTGCAAGCATACAAACGATGATCATGCGGCTACATAAACAGAAAGCCCCGCAGCGATACAAAGCCGAGATAGCCAAGGCCTCTTCGAGCTTTTCGAGAGAAGACATTTACAAGCTGTCATCTGGAACGGCAAAGCAGGAGGCCAATTTACAAACGTATCAAGTGGAAATTGATCGCTTAGCTTTAGCTGGAAAAACACTGCTCTTCAACCCAGAAGATAAGGACTTGATTCTTGATGCGATTCAGCAGCAGGGGCTTTTTTACATAAATAAGTCAGAAATCGCTCAGGGGATTGTTCCAAATCCAGACAGAGTTAATTCTAGAAATATAAAAATACTTGGTGAGCGAAAGGCAGAACTGCGAGGGATAAAAGTTGGGGACGGTGTATTTGTTCTAGACGATGACGAAGCCGCAGTAATTCGAAAAGAAGAACGGAAATTTCTTAAGCCGCTGTACGAGCCTATTCATATCGGCAAATATTACAGAAAGCCGACAAACCTACACATCTTATACACAAAGAAAGGTCTAATTGCGCCAGGTGAAGCGCCCTCCATTGTCGAACATCTGTCGCAGTTCCGGGAAATCATGGAGGAGAGACGCGAGAATCAAACCGGCCAAATCGCCTACTACAACCTCCATTGGCCGCGAGATGAGGAATTTTTTCGCGCGGGTGACAAAATTCTCGCGCCACGAAAGTGTGCAGCCCCGACGTTCTATTTCACTAGCGACCCTGCATATGTGATGCTCTCGCTTAATGTCATTAGAACATCACGAATCGATATGCGGTATTTGTCAGCCGTTTTGAATTCTTCGGTAATTTACTATTGGCTGAGATATCGGGGGAGTATGCAGGGCCTCAATTTTCAGGTCGACGCGGCACCTATTCAACAAATTCCTGTTGCAAAAGCAAGCGCCGAGTATCAAGAGTGCTTGGCTGCTTTGGTTGTATTGGCACAGGCCGCATACAGATCAGAGGAGTTCGCCGCTGCAAATTTTCTCGAAGACTTGATCGATGCTTGCGTGATGGAGTGCTATTTTCAAAAACATATGGCCGAGCGCGGCCTCCTGTTTCTCGACGAGCTGGCTCCCAAACTTGCTGCCCACAACCCAGATGCTTCAGAGTTGCAGCAACGCGAGTTCATTGTGCAGCTTCACGGCATGTTGAATTCCCCGTCGTCGAAAATTCGTAACCGCTTGCTCCGCCTTTCTGCCGACAGCCCTGAGCTTCTCGCCATAATCAAGGCGGAGGGCAAGGCATGAAAGCGCGGCTGCATCACATCGCCATCACCAATTTCAAGGCTTTCCGCGAGTTTTCGCTGGGCCTCGAAGGCCAGCATTTGTTGGTATATGGGGCTAACGGTGCAGGCAAGTCCTCGTTATATTGGGCGCTCTATACCTTTCTGCAAAGTGCGCGTAAGCCTAAGAAGGATGTCGAAAAATATTTCGATCCTGCGAGTCAGCAGAACCTGCTCAACCTTCATGAGCAGAAGGAGGCTGCACCCAAGCCGGGCGAAATTGCGCTGACGCTGCGCGACTCAGCCACCCGCAATGACACCACCTATCGCATCAGTCAGTCAGATCACGGCACTGTTAACCAGCCGCCCATCATCAAAGGCGACCTCGCCAGTGATTTCATTACCTATCGGTTCTTCTTCGGCTTCTCGCACTTTCGCAATTCGCAGGCTTTCAATCTCTGGCCGTTATTTGAGCAGGAAATATTACCGTTTTGCGTAAGCACTGGAGGTGCTCACACGCCACTCCAACTTTGGCAGAAGATCGCATCTGGTGATCCTAACCCCCGCCGGCTACCAGGCACTTCCGGCACTGATGCCTATGATCGCTTCCGCCGTGACACAGAAAGCTTTGCTAGTTCGCTTGCTGGCGTCGTGGATAGCATCAGCCGGGAAGCCCAAGCTTTTTATGACGCACATTTTGCGGCTGATGACCCCGCGCCGTTGACCCTGAAGCTGGAACTCACTACACCACCCCAGCTACAGGGCAACAGCCTGAAAAACCGCAAGTTTATCCTCCCGGAAATTGGGTTCCGCATTGGTGTAGACAGACAGGAAATTAAGCGCCCGCAAAGTTTCCTCAACGAGGCCAAGATGACGCAATTGGCCCTGTCTGTGCGATTCGCCGCCTCTCTGGTCAACCTGCACGAGTCCGACCTCAAGCTCTTGGTGCTCGATGACTTGCTGGTAAGTCTGGATATGAGCAATCGCATGCAGGTGGTGGACATTCTTCTGTCCGAGTCCTTTGCCAATTACCAGAAGATCATCCTGACCCACGAGCTGGGTTTCTTCCGAGAGTTCCGTCGCCGAATTGGCCGCCATCACGCCGACTGGCGCTTTGTGAGCTTGCAGGGCAGCGCTGCCCAGAACATCGATGCCCGCAGTGAAAAGAACGATCTTGAAAAGGCCGAGGACTACCTCAACGGCCACGACATCGAGGAGGCTGCGATGTTTCTGCGCAAGGCAGCGGAAGACACTGCCAAGCGCTACCGTGAATGGGCGGAAGGAAAGTCCTTGCCACCGGGGCAGTTTTTTTCACTGACCGAAAACCTGCGCGCAGCACGGAACAAACTGCTGGAAGGCATTCCTGGTTCGTTGTACGAGGCAGTATTGAAAGGAACTCCGAAAGAGCACCGAGGGCTTCTGCTTTCGCCCGATGATACAGACCTCGACGGCAACGCCACACTGCAACCCGCCGACAAGGGAAAACTCAAATCCAAGCGGCGTGATCTTCGTAATGTCCTGAATCACGATGGCTGGGCCAAAATGGAGGCCGTAGAAGCTGTCGACCGCGTGCTGGAAATGACCGAGCGTGTTCTGAATCCAGCATCCCACGGCAATACCGCACCGCTCTACGAGGAGGAGGTGCGCCGAGCAAAGAAGTTGATTGACCGGTTGGAAATGGTTCTGGAGGCGCAACGGTGAAATCCACAGGCACCAAGCTCATCCGCAACAGCACCGCCGAATTCCTGATCTTCACTGGCCAGGCCGGCGAGCAGAGCATTGAGGCGCGCTATGAGGACGAAACCGTCTGGCTCACACAAAAGCTGATGGCAGAACTGTTTGCCGTGGATGTGCGCACGGTTAGCGAGCATCTGAAGAACATTTTTGAATCCGGCGAACTGGCGCGGGAGGCAACTCTCCGGAAATTCCGGACAGTTCAAACTGAGGGCAGCCGCGAGGTCACCCGCAACGTCGACTTCTACAACCTCGATGCAATCATTTCGGTCGGCTACCGGGTCAATTCCGTGCGCGCCACCCAGTTCCGCCAGTGGGCGACCAGCGTGCTGCGCGAATTCGCCATCAAGGGTTTCGTTCTGGACAAGAAGCGGTTGGAGAACGGCGCCTTCCTGAACGAGGATTACTTCGAGCGCCTGCTGTCCGAAATCCGCGAGATCAGGCTCTCGGAACGCAAGTTCTACCAGAAGATCACCGACATCTACGCCACGGCGGTGGACTACAACCGCGATGCACCAACCACCAAGGCCTTTTTCGCCAAAGTACAGAATAAGCTGCACTTTGCCATTCATGGCCACACGGCTGCCGAGCTGATCGTCCACCGCGCCGACGCCACCCAACCGCACATGGGCCTGACCAGTTGGGAAAAAGCCCCGGACGGCAAGATTCTAAAGACCGACGTGGCGGTCGCCAAAAACTACCTGAGCCGGGAAGAGTTGGAATCGTTGGGCCGCATCGTCAACGCCTACCTCGACCTGGCCGAAGAACGGGCACAGCGCAAAATCCCCATGACCATGGAAGACTGGGCCAAGCGGCTGGATGCCTTCCTTGAATTCACCGAACGCGACGTCTTGCAGGACGCCGGCAAGGTCAGTGCCGAAATGGCGAGGGCGCACGCTGAAAGCGAATTCGAAAAATACCGCATCGTGCAAGACCATCTTTTTCAGAGTGACTTTGATCGGGTGCTCAAGCAGATTGAAACCCCGGGCAACGATCCCGAAAACACGCAGTAACCCGCACCAGTGCTCATTGACCCCAATAGCGCGTAGTTCGGTAGTAAACTTCCCGCCACCAGAAAAATCCACTGGTTTTTCCTGGTATCCCGGAAGGCATAGTGTTGACCATCCGGCACGCATGTTCTTCCTGGCACCGAATGACAAGCCGAAACTGTAAAACACAGGGTCGGCTTTTTTATGTGCTAGCGTCGAGGCTTTTCCCTGTCAAATTCAAATTTCCCCGAGAAATCTTGTCAAAAAAACGGCGCATCGACCTAAAGCCAGCCGCACCGAATGACGCCAAATCATTCTCCATGACAGCCCCCCCCCGTAATCGACACCTTCACTGGCTTCACCGCATACCTCACGATGTTATTCTTTCAGCGTGCTCGATTGAAATGCCCGAAAGTGGAATTTATGACACGCTATCTGCCGGAACCGGCACACCAACATGGCACCCGGACCGAGACCGCCGTTTTGCTGATCAACCTGGGCACACCGGAGACGCCGACAGTGCCAGCGGTACGTCGCTACCTGCGTGAATTTCTCTCCGATAGCCGCGTGGTCGAAATTCCTCGCCTGCTCTGGTGGTTGATCCTCAATGGAATCATTCTCAACGTCAGACCACGACGCTCGGCGGAAAAATACGCGGCCATATGGACGGCGGACGGTTCACCGTTGAAGGTTCATGTTGAACGTCAGGCTAAACTGCTGGATGGTTTTCTCGGTCAGGCCGGGCACCGCCTGGTTGTCGACTACGCCATGCGCTACGGCGAACCGTCGATCAAAGAAAAGCTGTCCAAACTGAAATCCAAGGGATGCACACGAATCTTGTTGCTGCCGCTCTATCCTCAGTATTCCGCCAGCACCACCGCCTCGGTCGCCGATGAAGCATGCCGATGGTTGCTGAAAACCCGCAACCATCCGGAAATGCGCTATGTCCGCGATTTTTCAGCGCATCCTGGCTACATCGCCGCGCTGGCCACCAGCGTTCGCGAGCACTGGGCCAGACACGGCCCGCCGGGCGATTCCTACCGGTTGATAATCAGTTTTCACGGATTACCTCGTTACACTCTGGACAAAGGCGATCCGTACCACTGTGAATGCCTCAAAACCGCTCGCTTGCTCGCGGAGTCGTTGGACCTGCGACAAGAGCGCTACCAAATCTGTTTTCAATCGCGTTTCGGTCGGACAGAGTGGCTACAGCCCTATACGACGGCAACGCTCCACGCTCTCGGCCAGAGCGGCGTGCAGCGCGTTGATGTCATCTGTCCGGGCTTTACCGCCGATTGCCTGGAAACTCTCGAGGAAATTGCGATCGAGGGAAAATCAACGTTTATCATCGCCGGCGGTCAGGATTATCGCTACATCCCTTGTCTGAACGAACGCGATGACTGGATTCATGCGCTAGCCGATATCGCGGCGCGACACCTTCATGGTTGGCCAACGCAAGAAACAGACGACCGCTCAGCCTTCGAACAAAGCGCCCTGCGCGCTAAGGCACTGGGTGCGAAATTCTGATTCCGGAATAGGCAACCCCTTCCCGAAAAATGCCAGATCGCCACGACAGCGGCGTGAACTTCCTCCGCACACCTTAAGCGCCATCGCTTTTCGACCGTAGACAACCTACGGTCACCGTACTCAAAATCTGGGAGAAGTCCATGAAAATCGCCGGCGCCTCGTTGCAACTGGATGCGAATTCCAGTCGTTTGCAGCAACATGAAGTTCGTGAATCGTTGAATTTAAGCGCAAGGAACAACGGTCCAACACGTGGCCCAGACAGGGCAACGAATAGGGATCACCCTGAGGACTCACGCGTGAGAATCTCTGATTCCGGCAAACAGGCTCAATTGAACGAGAGCGCTGCTATTGATGAGCGTTTGAACTCCGCAGACAACGATCCCACACTTCGACTGATTCGTGCGATGGTGGAAATACTGACTGGACGCACCGTCGCGGTCTTCGACGCCTCGACGCTGCCCCCGGGCAGCGTTTCAACCGAAGCGCCCACGACGTCGGATTCTTTCACGCAACCGGCCAATGGCCTTGCCGTTGAATACACCCGCCATGAGTCTTACACCGAGCTTGAGCAAAGCAGCTTTCATGCCTCAGGTAGCGTTCAAACGACTGACGGCCAGGAAATCAATTTTTCGATCACACTGAAAATGAGCCGCAGCTTTCGTCAGGAAACGGATTTCAAGGTCGCTGCCAGCGAAGCCCGTCCAACGAAAGACCCCTTGGTGCTGAATTTCCACGGCGCAACGCCGCAACTGACCAGCCAGCGGTTTAGCTTTGATCTCGATGCGGACGGGGCAAATGAAAATATCAACTTCGTCGCTGGAGGTAGCGGCTTCCTGGTTTTTGACCGCAACGGCGACGGCAAGATCAACAATGGCCGGGAATTATTTGGTGCATTGAGCGGCAATGGTTTTGCCGAGCTGGCCGCTCTCGACAGTGACAATAACGGCTGGATAGACGAGGGCGACGCGGCCTATGCGGAACTAGGCCTCTGGACCAAGAACGCCACTGGAGCGGATCAATTGACTCCCTTAAGTCAAGCAGGTGTCGGCGCGCTCAGTGTTGCCAGTGTTGCCACACCGTTCTCGCTCAAAACCACCGACAACCAGCTACAAGCCGAAATGCGGTCAACCGGTATTTATTTGAACGAAAACGGTAGTGCGGGAACGTTACAGCAAATCGACCTAACCGTCTGATGGCGACACTTTTCCAGCATTACTCAATTGAAGCCAGAGTGATTTCCTTGGCCAGATCCAATTGCGCCCGCATGGCTGTTCTGGTGCCCTTGAAGCGAACAAGTTGCATCCGATCGAGCGGCATCAAGGTCGCCATCTCCATCAACTGCGGATCGACCTGCTCATCGTTGATTCGAAACTCATAGTGAAGATGCGGCGTGGTCGCCAATCCGGTCTGCCCAACATAACCGATGGTATCGCCCTGGCGAACACGTGCGCCCTTGGCCATCCCCGCCGCGTAGTCGCTAAGGTGACCATACGCAGTGGAATACATGGCATCGTGACGAATAACAATCATGTTGCCATAACCGTTCTGACTTTCAGCGGTCTCGACGACACCATCCGCGACGGCCAATACCCGCGTACCCATCGGAGCCGCGTAGTCCACCCCCTTGTGCGCCCGCCAGGTCTGCAAAATCGGGTGAAAACGCGCACTTGAAAAACCGGAAGTGATTTTAGAAGTCTCCAGAGGCGCCAAAAGGAATGGTTTGCTCAGGCTCTTTCCTTCCGCCGTGTAATAACCGCCCTTGCCCGGTTCATACTGAAACCAATACGCTTGCATCGACCGCTGCCGGCTAACTAATTCGGCAGCAAGGATGCGGCCACTACGAATTTCCTGACCGCGGAAGGAAAAAGCTTCGTAAACCACCGAAAAGCGATCACCTTGGCGTAAGGAGCGATAAAAATTTCCTTCGCCGCCGAAGATTCCCACCAACTGATTAGCGACATCATCGGGAATACCAACAGCGTCCACGGCTCGAAAAAAGGCCCCTTGGATCACACCAGACTTGATAACCGTTCGCGGTTCCAGTTTCAAAGCCTCTTCTCTAGCCACAAAACTCTTATCGCGTGGCTCGACAACGATCAAAGTATTTTTATCGACCAGTGGAAACGCGAAATACAGCAACTCTCCGGACGCTCCCACCTTGGCGGAAACCACAACACCAGGACGTAACTGGCTACTCACCAAGGCTTGGGCGTGCCGATCTTTTACCAAGAAACGCAACGCATCGCGATCATCGACGCCCAAGCGATTCAATAAGCTGGCGACGGTATCGTTCCCATAGATGCGCTCCTCCCGCAGGAAAGCCTTTTCGTCGGTAGTGACCACGGTCATGTCAGGCGTTGGCAAGTGCTGGAGGACGGCTTCGACTCTAATTTGCGAGGAATCCTGCGGCGGAGCGATAGCGAATGCAGCAACCATACCCAGCAACGATGCGCCCGCCAAGGCGGAAACCGCCCAGCGATGGCGCACCAGTCGGTCGATCGTCAGTGCGGAATACGGTAGAATCCGGCGTTTATCGTTGTTCATGGGCGAACTATAAGCAGCAAACGTTCTAGCCTACCACAGGACAACACCTTCACCAAAAGCCTCCGGGCGAAACGAGAGACTGGCATGCGCGTTGTGGACGATCTCAAACATATCAAGCGCGGTTCGGAAGAATTATTGATTGAAACCGACCTGCTTGAAAAATTGAAGAGTGGGCGACCGTTGCGCATAAAGGCGGGCTTTGATCCGACCGCCCCCGACCTGCATTTGGGACACACCGTTCTGATCAACAAGCTTCGGCACTTTCAGGATCTCGGTCACCACGTATTGTTCCTGATCGGCGACTTTACCGGCATGATTGGTGACCCGACAGGAAAAAACACGACCCGCCCCCCGCTCACACGTGAACAGGTCGTCGAAAATGCAAAAACGTATCAAGAACAAGTATTCAAGATACTCGACCCCGAAAAAACCGAAGTTTGTTTCAATTCCATCTGGTTCGAGTCGCTAGGCGCGGCTGGGATGATACAACTGGCGGCCCTGCATACCGTGGCCAGAATGTTGGAGCGCGACGACTTCGCCAAGCGTTACCGTGGCGGTCAGCCAATCGCCATTCACGAACTCTTGTATCCTTTGTGCCAGGGGTACGATTCGGTTGCAATGAAAGCAGATGTCGAAATCGGTGGCACCGACCAGAAATTCAACCTTTTGGTTGGGCGAGAATTACAAAAACATTACGGTCAGGCGCCGCAGTGCGTGCTGACGATGCCACTGCTCGAAGGCCTCGACGGCGTTCATAAAATGTCTAAATCCCTTGGCAACTATGTGGGAGTCAACGAGCCTCCTGGAGAAATGTTCGGCAAACTGATGTCCATCTCCGACGATCTGATGTGGCGTTACTACGATCTGCTCTCTTTTCGCGACAGCCAAGTCATCGATGGTTTCAAAAACGACGTCGCGGGCGGACGGAATCCTCGCGACATCAAAGTGTTGCTTGCCCAGGAAATCGTCGAGCGCTTTCACGGCGCGGTCGCCGGCAGCCACGCGCTCGCCGATTTCGAAGCACGTTTTCGCCACGGCGCTGTTCCCGATGACATCCTGGATATTTATCTAGATGGTGCCGACCAATCCCTTAACATCGCGCTGGTACTTAAACGAGTAGGGTTAACAGCCAGCACTTCAGAGGCTTGGCGCATGATAGAGCAGGGTGGCGTCAAAATCGACGGTACTAAAATCACTGACAAGAATATGACTCTAGCATCTTGCGGCACCTTCGTCATTCAAGTCGGCAAAAGAAAATTCGCGCGACTACACACTCATCGGATCTAGTCAAGCCGGTATTTCGGTTAAATGTGTGTTTTTTGCGCTATGATGGCTGATCGCAATTTTCCCTCGGTACACTCATGGCAGGCTTGGATGCCAACACAAAAACTCCCACGGAAATTAAATTTCAACAGCAATCACGCATTGTCGATATCACTTTCGACGATGGTGAACATTTCGAACTGACTTACGAATTCCTTCGTGTATTCACACCTTCCGCAGAAGCGCGGGGGCACGGCGTAGGACAAGAAGTTCTGCAAGTTGGCAAACGTAATGTCGATATTGTCCGTGTGGAAGCAGTGGGTAATTACGCAATCCGGCCAATATTTTCCGACGGTCATGACAGCGGTCTGTACTCGTGGGATTTACTCCACAACCTCGGTCGTCACCGCGAACAACTCTGGCAAACTTACTTGGAACGCCTCGCAAATGCTGGTGCTAGCCGCGATCCGGCAGCACTTCCAGGCGACACCGCCGTAAACGCCCCGAAAACGTGTGGCAATCACTGACAAGATTCCGTTTCCATCATGACTGACTCCAACAAAACTCATTTCGGCTATCAAGAAGTCGCTGAAAAGGAAAAGGCACGGCACGTCGCGGGGGTGTTCGACTCCGTCGCGCAACGTTATGACCTGATGAACGATCTGATGTCGGGCGGTCTTCACAGGCTATGGAAATCCTTTGCCATCGCCAAAAGCGGCGTTCGGGATGGCTATAGAATTCTCGATGTTGCCGGCGGCACCGGAGATCTCGCTTTGACATTTGCCAGAAAACTCGATGGTAGAGGTCAAGTTTGGCTAACCGACATTAACAACGCCATGCTTACCCGAGGTCGTGACCGCCTTTACGACCTCGGCGTCATGATTCCCGCAGTTCAATGCGATGCGGAAAAATTACCCTTCCCCAGCGACTACTTTGACTGTGTAACCGTCGCCTTCGGACTTCGCAACATGACCCACAAGGACCGCGCCCTAACGGAAATGCGGCGGGTTTTAAAACCTGGAGGTCGCCTGCTGGTACTGGAGTTTTCAAGCATCTGGAAACCCCTGGAACCCGTCTACGATTTTTATTCCTTCAAAATAATTCCTCGCATTGGAAAAATCATCACAAACGACGAAGCGAGCTATCGCTATCTGGCCGAATCAATTCGCGTACATCCGGACCAAGAGACGCTGAAAATGCTGATGGAGCGGGCTAGTTTTCAGAATGTCGATTATTTCAATATGGCTTTTGGTGTCGTCGCCTTGCATCGCGGCTTCAAAATTTAAACGCAAAAACACAAAGTCGTTTCCTTTGCGCATCTCCTGCTCTTATTTACAATATGCATCAGGCCTCCGGCACCGATGGTTTTTTTAATGTGCTGGCCAAAAATCCATTATAGATTTCACGAGTTGTGGCCATGATTGAGAAACATAACTAAGTTTAGAATGCCTCTATTTAAATTATTTAACCATGTATTGGCCGGAGAGGAATGGGCACAAACACGATTGAAAGCTTTTTCCGGTGAAACCGCCCGACTTGAATTCGGTCAACATTTCAGTTTAGTTTTCGGTATAGACCAAAGCGGATTTATTGTCCGGTGCATGCCAGAGAAATTACACTCGATAGCCATCATACGCTTTCCAGACGATACATTAATCCGATTGCTTAATAATCGGCACACGCTATTCTCTGCCGTAAAAATTGCGGGATCCGCCGAATTCGCCGAAACTCTAGCCTTCGTTTTTCGGAATTTGCGCTGGGATATCGAACACGATTTATCGTTATTTGTAGGCGATATTATTGCCCGTCGCGCTTGCCGTTCTCTCGTGCGTTTTAGTCGATTAAATATACTGGTAGTTGGAAAACTGGCAAACACTATCGCAGATTTTCTGAACAACGAAGAAGAAAAAGCAGGCACTGCCAACCACGACGACATCAATAAGTATTGCCGAGAGGTCGATGCTCTGCGTGATGATGTTGCTTGCTTACAAATTCGCATCGAACGACTCGGTTGCCGTTGAATTCATAAAAAAGCAGCCTGATGGCTGCTTTTTTTGTTGGTTTTGTTGTCACTTTTGGTCTTGTCAATGACGATTTCGCAGTTTTTTAATGGCTTGCAACTGCGCAACAGCTTGTGCCAATTCAGCTTCTGCTGTAGCCAAACCCACATCGGAACTGCGATTTTTAAGCGCTTCTTCCGCACGACGCTTAGCTTCCATAGCTTTAGCTTCATCGAGATCGTGCGCACGAATAGCCGTATCAGCCAAAACGGTAATCAAGGCTGGCTGCACCTCTAGCATTCCACCCGAGACGTAGACCAATTCATACTCGTCGCGATCAGGAATCTTTAAACGGACGGTACCCGGCTTGATACGCGTAAGAAGCGGCGTATGCCGCGGATAAATTCCAAGCTCGCCTGCCTCACCCGGAAATACAGCAAAATCGGTTTGCCCAGAAAAAATTAGCTCCTCGGCACTCACAACATCTACGTGTACTCTAATGGACATGGTTTTTTTCCTTGCTGGCTTTCCAAACCGCTTTCGTACCGGTTCTACAGCACGAAAGCGGCATATCGTAACCCTGTTTTAGAGCTTCTTGGCTTTTTCGAAAACTTCTTCGATACCACCGACCATGTAAAAAGCTTGTTCTGGAATATTGTCACACTCACCATCGACGATCATTTTGAAACCCTTGATCGTATCCTTAAGGGTGACGTATTTACCTGGCGATCCCGTAAAGACTTCCGCGACATTGAAAGGTTGTGACAAAAAGCGCTGGATCTTCCTGGCACGATAAACGGCGAGCTTGTCTTCGGGTGACAATTCGTCCATGCCGAGAATGGCAATAATGTCACGCAATTCCTTGTATTTTTGCAAGGTCATTTGGACTGCACGAGCGACATTGTAGTGCTCCTCGCCAACGATCTGCGGGTCGAGCTGACGAGATGTCGAATCGAGCGGATCAACCGCCGGATAGATACCCAGGGATGCAATGTCACGCGACAAAACAACTGTCGAATCCAAGTGCAAGAAGGTGGTTGCTGGTGATGGGTCGGTCAAGTCATCCGCCGGAACATAAACAGCCTGGATCGATGTGATTGAACCCACTTTTGTCGAGGTGATACGTTCCTGCAGGCGACCCATTTCCTCAGCTAGCGTCGGCTGATAACCCACAGCGGATGGCATACGACCAAGCAGTGCAGACACCTCGGTACCGGCCAGCGTGTAACGATAAATGTTATCAACAAAGAAAAGAATATCACGCCCGTCGTCACGGAAACGCTCTGCCATCGTCAAACCGGTCAAGGCCACGCGCAACCGGTTTCCGGGAGGCTCATTCATCTGACCGAAAACCATCGCCACTTTATCAAGAACATTGGAGTCCTTCATTTCGTGGTAGAAGTCGTTACCTTCCCGAGTCCGTTCTCCAACCCCCGCAAACACTGACAAACCAGAGTGTTGTTTGGCGATGTTGTTGATGAGCTCCATCATGTTAACGGTTTTGCCAACGCCGGCACCACCGAACAAACCAACTTTACCACCCTTGGCGAACGGACAAACGAGATCGATAACCTTGATACCGGTTTCCAGCAAATCCACCGAAGGTGACAATTCGTCGAACTTAGGGGCAACTTGGTGAATTTCCCGACGTTCATCGGTTGCGATCAGACCGGCTTCGTCGATCGGACGTCCGAGAACATTCATGATGCGACCGATCGTTGCATTGCCAACAGGGACTGAAATGCCGGCACCGGTATTGTTAACCTTCATCCCGCGACGTAGACCATCGGAAGAACCCATGGCAATCGTGCGCACGATTCCATCGCCCAACTGCTGTTGGACCTCAAACATCAGGTCTGTTTCGCACATATCCGACTCTTCAGCTTTATCAAGCTGCAGAGCATCATAGATTTTGGGCATTGCGTCACGCGGGAACTGGATGTCCACCACGGCGCCGATACACTGCACAATGTTTCCTTGACTCATCGTCGTATCCCTAATCAATAAACTAACAATCGCGTGGTCAGACAGCGGCGGCGCCGCCGACGATTTCCGAAAGCTCTTTTGTAATCGCCGCTTGGCGGGCTTTGTTGTACACCAACTTGAGTTCGCCGATCACATTTTTGGCGTTATCCGAAGCCGACTTCATGGCAACCATTCGCGCGCTTTGCTCGGAAGCCATATTTTCCGCGACTGCTTGATAAATCATGGCTTCAACGTAGCGCACCAACAAATCGTCGATGACCACCTTGGCGTCTGGCTCGTAAATGTAATCCCAACGATTGCCTTCACCGCCGACAAGATCACCAGACAAAGGAAGCAACTGATAGAGTGTCGGCTCCTGTTTCATCGTATTGATGAAGCGTGTGAAAGCGATGTAGAGCACGTCTATCTCGCCCTTCATGTACGCATCAAGCTGAACTTTGACAGGACCAATCAGTTTCTCCAGATGTGGCGTGTCGCCTAAACCGGTTAGATGAGAAACGACATCGGCACCCGCACGTTGCATGAAGCCCAAGCCTTTGTTACCAATTGCCGTGACGCGCAGTTTTTTGCCTTCCGCATCCCATTCCTTCATTTTGGCCAATGCGAGACGGAGCACATTTGTATTCAAGCCGCCACACAAGCCTTTATCGGATGTCACGGTAATCAGCCCAATCGCCGCGACCCTGTCACGAACGGTCAGAAAGGGATGACGATAATCAGTTAAGGCGTGCGAAAGATTTCCGGCAACGCGCCGAATTTTTTCGCCGTAAGGACGGGCCGCCCGCATCCGGTCTTGCGCCTTGCGCATTTTGGATGCAGCCACCATCTCCATGGCTTTAGTGATCTTTCGCGTACTTTCTACGCTCTTGATCTTATTGCGGATCTCCTTGCCGCTAGGCATGGCAAACCTCCTCGATCGATCAGGCCAGAGTGGCCTTGAACTCCTCAATCGCCTTAGTGAGCTTTTGCTCAGCGTCGGCATCAAGATCCTTGCTCGTTTCGATCTTGGTGATGAGGTCGGCGTATTTTTGCTTGATAAAGCCGTGCATCTGTTTTTCGGTAGCCAGCGCCTTTTTCACCTCGACATCATCGAAGAGACCTTTGTTGACTGCGTGCAAGGTAATTGCCATTTCAGAGATGGTCAGTGGCGAATATTGCGGCTGCTTCATCAACTCGGTCACCAAACGGCCCCGGTCGAGCTGCTTCCGCGTCGCTTCGTCAAGGTCGGAAGCAAACTGTGCGAAAGCTGCCAGCTCACGATACTGTGCAAGTGCCAAACGGACACCACCACCAAGCTTTTTGATTACCTTGGTTTGCGCAGCACCGCCAACCCGCGAGACAGAAATACCCGCGTCGATGGCAGGACGAATACCCGAGTTAAAAAGATCGGTATCAAGGAAGATTTGGCCATCCGTAATCGAGATAACGTTGGTCGGCACGAAAGCCGAAACGTCGCCAGCCTGCGTTTCAATGACCGGCAAAGCGGTCAAGGAACCCGTTTTGCCTTTGACTTCCCCGTTGGTAAATTTTTCCACCCACTCTTCCGACACGCGCGCAGCACGCTCGAGAAGACGGGAGTGCAGATAAAATACATCGCCTGGATACGCCTCACGTCCTGGCGGACGCCGCAGGAGCAGCGATACTTGCCGATATGCCCAAGCTTGCTTGGTCAAATCGTCATAGATAATGAGAGCATCCTGACCCCGATCACGGAAATACTCACCCATCGTACAACCGGAATACGGCGCGATGTACTGCAGCGCCGCCGATTCGGACGCCGTCGCGGCGACGATAATGGTGTATTCCATCGCGCCGTTTTCTTCCAAGCGGCGAACGACGTTAGCAACTGTCGACGCTTTTTGTCCGACCGCCACGTAAATGCAGATCAGGTTTTGGCCTTTTTGGTTGATGATCGTATCGACCGCCACAGCTGTTTTGCCGGTTTGCCGGTCACCGATGATCAATTCACGCTGACCACGGCCAATCGGCACCATCGCATCAATTGACTTCAAACCGGTCTGCACAGGCTGCGATACCGACTTGCGCCAGATCACGCCCGGGGCGACCTTTTCAATCTTATCGGTCAACTTGTTATTGACCGGACCTTTACCATCGATAGGCTGACCCAGCGAATTTACGACACGGCCAAGCAGTTCCGGGCCAACTGGTACCTCAAGAATGCGGCCCGTCGTTTTGACGATGTCGCCCTCGCTGATTTCGTCGTATTCCCCGAGAACCACCGCGCCAACCGAGTCGCGATCAAGGTTGAGAGCCATGCCAAAGGTGTTGCCCGGGAACTCCAGCATCTCCCCTTGCATGACGTCAGTCAGGCCGTAAATACGGCAGATACCATCGGTCACCGATACTACGGTGCCTTGGGTGCGCAGATCGGCGCTGATCGCAAGATTTTCGATCTTGCCTTTGATCAGTTCGCTGATTTCTGAAGGATTCAACTGCATGGAAATTCTCCTAGTTCTTAAGCGCCAACCGCAAGCTCTCCAGCTTTCCGCTAACGGACGTGTCGAGAACCTGGTCGCCAACCACAATCTTGACGCCGCCGATCAGTTTTTTATCGACGACAACTTCGGCAGTTAGCCGGGTCTTGAAGCGCACTTCCAGGTCCCCAATCAACGCCTTGCGCTGCTCCTCGTCTAACGGAAAAGCGCTGTAGATCGTGGCCTCCTTAACGCCTTCTTGAGCCGATCTCTGAGCCTCAAAAAGGCTAGCAATTTCAGGCAGAACAGAAAGTCGCTCACTGGCGGCGAGGACATCGATCAGATTGGCTTCGCTACCCTCCAATGCCCGACCAATCACCGACTTGAAGAGATCACTCTTCTGCGAGGCCGACAACTCAGGATTGCCAATGCATAGACGCATCTGACCATCCTCTGCAATTGAAGAAAGCAACGACAACCTCTCGGACCACGCAGCTAGCGCCTTGTTCTCCAGCGCGATGCGAAAGACCGCTTCAGCGTAAGGGCGCGCGATGGTAACGAGTTCGGCCATGATTTTAGAGTTCCTGCTTGAGCGCGACCAACATGTCGGCATGCACCCTAGCGTCAACTTCACGCCTCAGGATCCGCTCGGCACCGGCCACGGCGAGATCGGCAACACGACCGCGCAGCTCGGCCCGCGCCTGCTCGACTTGCTGAGCGATTTCCGCTTTAGCCGAGAGAACCACCTTATCCGCCTCGATTTTTGCGGCCAGCTTGGCTTCCTCAATCATTTGCGCCGCACGCTTTTCCGAAGCAGCAACAATCTCGGCAGCTTTCGCCTTGGCATCGCGCAGCGCATCGGCCGAACGTTTGCCAGCCAACTCCAGCTCGTGCTTACCACGCTCACCGGCCGCCAGCCCATCAGCGATCAGCTTCTGACGATCGGCCATGGCTTTTTGGAGCGGCGGCCAAACGTATTTCATGGTGATCCAGATAAATACACCGAACCAGATCGCTTCGCCAATCAACGTTGCGTTGATGTTCACGCTAACCTCCTGTTAAGAGTCAGTCCGATAGGAGAAGCGATCAGCCCTTGACGACAGCAATGAAGGGGTTCGCGAAAAGCATGAACAGCGCGATACCGACACCAATCATGGTAACGGCATCAAGAAGACCGGCAACGATGAACATCTTCACCTGAAGCGTCGGGATCATTTCCGGCTGGCGAGCAGCTCCTTCAAGGAACCGACCACCGAGCAGACCAAAACCGATGGCGGTACCCAAGGCACCCGCACCGATCAGGATGGCGACAGCGATGGCGGTATTACCAAGCAACATTGACAGAGCGGCTTCCATTAGTTTCTCCTAGTAAAACATGCTAAATGGGTTAAACAAGACAACGAGAATCAAAACTTGCGAAAAATGGATTTCAGCGACTACTCACTACCCATGAGACTCGCTGGCCATCGACAGATAAACGATGGTGAGCATCATAAAAACAAAAGCCTGCAGGGTGATGATCAGTATATGGAAAAGCGCCCACGGCAAAGCCAGCGGCAATTGCCACAAACCCATCAGCGCAATAAGGATAAACACCATCTCACCCGCATACATGTTTCCGAACAAACGCAGGGAAAGCGAGATCGGCTTTGCGATATCCTCAATGATTCGAAAGAGAAGATTGAGCGGCGCCAGCTTCGCGCCGAAAGGCACGGTAAAGACCTCATGCATGAAACCACCAACGCCTTTGACCTTCACGCCCATGACCATCATGATGACGAAGACGGTCAGCGACATGCCAAAAGTCAGATTGGGGTCGGTGGTCGGAACAACCTTCAGATAATGGATACCGAGGCCTCCAGCGACAACGGGAAGAAAATCGACCGGTATCAAATCCATCGCGTTCATCACGAAAACCCAGACGAAAATGGTGATGGCCAGCGGAGTAACCAAGGCACTCTTGCCGTGATACGTGTCCTTGACCTGCTGGTCGACGAAAGACACCACCATCTCGACCAGCGCCTGCATTTTTCCTGGAACACCTGAAGTCGCGCGCCCGGCAAGTTTTGCCATTCCGACAAAACAGAACAAACCAAGCAAACCCGAAACCAGCAAGGTATCAAGGTGAACCGTCCAGAAGCCGTGACCGGCCGTCAGATTGGTCAGGTGGTGGACGATATATCCACTCGTCGTTAACGCCTCGCCCGAAGCCATAAATCCCCCCGTTAGACCATGATCAGCGCTGTTTCAGCAGCGCCATCCAATACACAACCACCGTTGCAACATAGGTCAGGAAGAGCGGCAAGGCGACGAGCTGCGCATAGACTTTGAACACCAGGGCAAAAAGCACAAGAGTTACCGCGAATTTGTAACCCTCTCCAGCCACCTGTGCGTTGTAAGCCTTTTTTGCATCAGCACTTGCCGGACCCGACGGTCGAAAAGCGCGCCAAGCGTAGGCAAAACCACTTGCCATGGCGATCCCACCACCGAGCACCGCGGAAACAGCCGCATCAACCCCAAAAAAGATCGCTGTCATAAAGCCGGCCACCATGGCGACGATCAACTGCCACCGGAGAATCCAGCGAATCTGGGGATGCACGGCTTGCCCCTCCAAAACGAGCAAAGGATACCAGACTCGCAATACGGAATCAAACCGCACTTGCAGAAAAGTTTGGTTTTCTTGATGAAACCTGCCTTGCAGCCATTTTTTACCCCTCTTCGAAAGGGCCGCATGGTGCGGCGCATCAATGCCGCAGACGCTGCAGAATTCCTTCGAGCTGATCGAGGTCGCCAAACTCGATCAGTACCTTGCCCGCGCCACGACGGTTGGCGCGAATGGCCACCCGCGCACCGAGGAAATCGGCCAACTCCTCCTGTAGACGAAGCACATCGCGGTCGGGTTTCGGTGTGGCGCTCTCTTTGGGAGGGCGCAACGCGTATTGCACCAATCGCTCGGTTTCGCGCACCGACAAACCTTTTTGCACCACCCGTTGCGCCAATTGAACCTGCAGCGCGCCGGCCAGGGGCAGAAGCGCCCTGGCATGTCCCATGTCGATTTCGCCCCGCATCAGCAATTCCTGCACAGGCGTTGCAAGCTGGAGCAAGCGCAGCAGATTCGACGCAGCCGGCCGCGACCGGCCGACGGCATCGGCCGCCTGCTGGTGGGTCATCGTGAATTCGTCGATCAGTCGCTGCAGACCGAGCGCCTCCTCCAGCGGATTGAGATTCTCGCGCTGGATGTTCTCGATCAGCGCCATCGCCAAGGCGGCTTCGTCCGGAATTTCCCGGATCAGGGTCGATACGTCGCTCAAGCCGGCCATCTGCGCGGCCCGCCAGCGCCGTTCGCCAGCGATGATTTCATAGCGCTCGTCACTGATCGGGCGAACGAGAATGGGCTGCATCAATCCCTGAACCCTAATCGATGCGGCCAGTTCCTCGAGAGAGGCGGCGTCCATGCGCGTTCGCGGCTGATACTTGCCGGGTTGAATGTGACCGACCGGCAATGTGCGCTGCTGTTCCTTGTTCTGCGCGTCGTTGCCGGCCAGAAGGGCGTCAAGCCCGCGACCCAGTCCTTTCATTTTCATTGTGCCACCCCCGCGACGGCTGCTACCCCCGCCGCCTTGTTGTCCGTCCGTCGATCTAGCAGTTCTTGCGCCAACAGCAAGTAGCCCTGAGCGCCCCTGGAGCCGCGATCGAAAGCAATCACCGGTTTGCCATACGATGGCGCCTCCGCCAACCGCACATTGCGCGGAATGATGGTCTTATAGACCTTGTCGCCAAAGTGTCCTTCCAGTTCGCGCGACACTTGTTGGGTCAAGGTGGAACGCGGGTCGAACATGGTGCGCAAAAGGCCCTCGATTTCGAGCGCCGGATTGAGATTGGCGCGCACTTTTCTTAACGTCGCCACCAGATCGGTCAAACCTTCCAACGCGTAGTACTCGCACTGCATCGGAATCATCACTCGATCGGCGGCGGCCAGTCCATTGACGGTGAGCATGTTCAGCGCCGGCGGACAGTCCATGAGAATGAAATCAAAATCGGCGCGAACTTCTTTGAGCGCATCGCGCAGGCGGTATTCGCGTTGCTCGAGGCTGATCAAGTCGACCTCGGCACCGGCCAGCTCGCGGTTGGCCGGCAATAGATGAAAGCCGAAATCGGTCTGCAACACCGTATCCGGGATCGTCGACCGCCCAATAAGGATTTGATAGACGGTCGGCAAGGCCTCGCGCTTGACGACGCCGCAACCGGTGGTGGCGTTGCCCTGCGGGTCCAGATCGATCAACAACACCCGCTGTCCCGCTTCGGCAAGGCAGGCCGCGAGATTGACGGCGGTGGTGGTTTTTCCGACGCCGCCCTTCTGGTTTGTTACCGCAAGTATTTTCGCCAAATCGCGCCTCCCTCGGGGCTATGTCTCGCTGTTGCCGATCACCAGCAAATGTCGCTCGCCGTCGACGCCGGGTACATGCAGGGCATGCGCCGCCCTGACCGCGACGTCGGCTGGCAGATTGGCGATTTCGTTCGCGGGCCATACCCCTTTCATCGCCAGCCATCGCCCCTCCGTGTGCCGCAGATGGCGCGACAAGGTCACCAAATCGGCCAGACTGGAAAACGCCCGGGCAATGATCGCCGTGAATCGTGCCGTTGGCTGGAATTTTTCGACCCGCCCGCAGTGTACGGCAATATTCGTCAAACCCAACTCGATGATCGCCTGACGTAAGAACGCCGCCTTCTTCGAGTTGCTGTCGAGCAGGAGCACGCGTAATTCAGGACAGGCAATCGCCAACGGAATGCCCGGCATCCCGCCGCCGCTGCCGACATCCAGCAGATCCGGCGACTGAACGAAAGGCAGAACCGCCAAGGAATCGAGCAGGTGGTGGCTGACCGCCAGCGTGGTATCGCGCAGCGCCGTCAGTTGATAAACACGGTTCCATTTCTCGAGCACGGCCAAATAATCGAGCAACCGGGTTTGCGTCGTCGCGGGAAGATCGATTTCAAGAAGCCGTAGCCCTTCCGCGAGCTGCGTCGCCGGCGTCATCGCGCGACGCCGACGGACGGGCGCCGATCCGACGTATCCTCGCCATGCCGCTTCAGGGACACCAGCAGTATGGAAATCGCCGCCGGTGTCACCCCCTGTATACGCGACGCCTGGCCGATGGTCCGCGGGCGATGTAGCAGCAGTTTCTGTTGCACTTCCCGGGACAGACCGCCGACCGCGCCGAAGTCGAAATCGCTGGGAAAACAGGTTTCCTCGTTAGCCAGATTCTTGGCGACTTCCTCCCTCTGACGTTCGATATAGCCTTGATATTTGGCCTGAATGTCGATCTGCTCGATTACCGGCGCATCACGTACGCCGCCATCGACCGGCGAATCGCCAAGACGCAAGGTCATCAGCGCCGAATAAGGCACGTCGGGGCGCCGCAACAACTCGTACAGCGTGTATTCATGCTCAAGCTTGCGGCCGAACAGACGCAGCGCCTCGGCGTCCGCGAGACGTTCTGGATGCACCCAGGTCGACTTCAAGCGCTCCTGTTCGACGGCGATGGCTTCCTGCTTGTCGCAGAATGCCGCCCAGCGCCGCTCGTCGACCAGGCCAAGCCGCCGGCCGATCTCGGTCAAACGCAGATCGGCGTTATCCTCGCGCAACGACAGGCGGTATTCCGCCCGGCTGGTGAACATCCGGTACGGCTCGGAAACGCCACGGGTGATCAGGTCGTCGACCAGCACGCCGAGATAGGCTTGGTCGCGGCGCGGCGTCCAGGGTGGCTGCTCCCGCGCCAGAAGCGCCGCGTTGGCGCCGGCGAGCAGCCCTTGCGCCGCCGCCTCTTCGTAACCGGTGGTGCCATTGATCTGTCCCGCGAAAAACAGACCGCGAATGTCCTTGGTTTCCAGCGACGCGCTGAGCGCGCGCGGATCGAAATAATCGTATTCGATGGCGTAGCCCGGCCGCAGGACATGGCATTTTTCCAGGCCGCGCATCGAACGGACAATCGCCAGCTGCACGTCGAACGGCAGGCTGGTGGAAATACCGTTCGGGTAAATTTCGTGCGTCCCCAGACCTTCTGGCTCAAGGAAAACGTTGTGGCTGTCCTTGGCGGCGAAGCGGTGGATTTTGTCCTCGATCGAAGGGCAGTAGCGCGGCCCCACGCCCTCGATCACGCCGGTGTACATTGGCGAGCGATCCAGATTGGCGCGGATGATGTCGTGTGTGCGCGTATTGGTGCTGGTGATCCAGCACGGCAGTTGGCGCGGATGTTGCGCCCTGTCGCCGAGAAACGAGAAAACCGGCAAGGGATCGTCGGAATGCTGTTCGACCAGTGCCGAGAAATCGATGGTTTTTCCGTCCAGGCGCGGCGGCGTTCCGGTTTTCAAACGGCCGGCGGGCATTTGCATCTCGCGCAAACGCGCCGCCAGCGACAACGATGGCGGATCGCCCATTCGTCCGCCGACGTGATTCGCCAAGCCAACATGAATCAACCCGTTGAGAAACGTGCCGGCGGTCAGCACCACCGCGCGCGCGGCGAAAGTGACGCCCAACTGTGTCACCACGCCGCCGACCTGATCGCCCTCGAGCAGCAGATCGTCACAAGGCTGGGCGAAAATGGTCAGATTCGGCTGATTTTCAAGACGATGGCGAATGGCCTGCCGGTATAGCGCGCGGTCGGCCTGCGCCCGCGTCGCGCGCACCGCCGGCCCCTTGCTCGAATTGAGTACCCGGAACTGGATGCCGGCCTCGTCGGTAGCCACCGCCATTGCGCCGCCCAGGGCGTCGACTTCCTTGACCAGATGCCCCTTGCCGATGCCGCCAATCGATGGGTTGCAACTCATCGCGCCCAAGGTGTCGAGGTTGTGTGTCAGGAGCAGCGTCTTGGCACCCATGCGAGCCGCGGCCAGCGCCGCCTCGCAGCCGGCATGGCCACCGCCGACGACGATCACATCGAAGCGATCAGGAAACAGCATGGAAATTCAGCATTTTCGCCCGGCAACAAAAAACGGAAAAGAGCGCGATTCTACGCCAGTTCGCTGAAAGATAACAGGTTTCAGGGGAGATAGCGCCGTGCCCGCAAAGCGGAGCCAGGAGAGCGGAAAATGCGCGGCGATGACGGCGAACACGCTTTTCCGGATGGCGGTAGCACCCACGACACGCGCAACAGCCGATAAAATCCACCGTGCGGAAGCAACCCGCCGGCCGAGGAGAACCGCCCGCGCATAGCGTTTGACTATGACTTGAATTGCCAGAATCAATTGGAACAATTCTGTCGGCTCTTTTAGTATTCCTCTCGTCGCTTCCCGTTACTCAACACACTCCAGGAGAACCCACGATGTCCCTGATCAATACCGAAGTCAAACCGTTCAAAGCCACCGCGTTTCACAATGGCGCGTTTGTTCCTGTTTCCGATGCCGATCTGAAAGGCAAATGGTCGGTGGTCGTCTTCTATCCCGCCGACTTCACTTTCGTTTGCCCGACCGAACTCGGCGATCTGGCCGATGAATACGCCGCCTTCCAGAAGATCGGCGTCGAAGTCTACGCCGTGTCGACCGACACGCATTTCACCCACAAGGCCTGGCACGATGCCTCGGACACCATCAAGAAAATTCATTACCCGATGGTCGGCGATCCGACCGGCACGCTGACCCGCAATTTCGGGGTGATGATCGAGGAAGAAGGCCTGGCGTTGCGCGGCACTTTCGTCATCAACCCTGAAGGCGTGATCAAGGTCTGCGAAATCCACGACCTGGGCATCGGCCGCGACGCCAAGGAACTGCTGCGCAAGGTGCAAGCCGCGCAATACGTCGCCAGCCATCCGGGCGAAGTCTGTCCCGCCAAATGGACACCGGGCGACGCCACACTCGCGCCGTCGCTCGACCTCGTCGGCAAGATTTAAGCCTCACGCCAGGCGTGCGGCGAGGATTTCTCGCCGCATGTCGCCAGGTGTCATCGCAAAGGGGTCGCCAGCAACGCATCGCGGCCCCTTTTCCATGGTACTCGTCAAGGGAGAACGGTCATGTTGGACGCCAATGTCAAAGCCCAGATTCAGGCTTATCTCGAAAAAATACAGCACCCCATCGAACTGATTGCCTCGCTCGACGGCGGCGACGCCTCTCGTCAAATGGCGGACTTGCTTGACGACATCGGCGCTCTCTCCGAAAAAGTCAGCGTCAGAACCGACGGTAACGCGCCGCGCAAGCCGTCGTTCACGGTCGGTCGCCCTGGCGAGGAGGCACGAATCAGTTTCGCGGGCATTCCCATGGGGCACGAGTTCACGTCGCTGATCCTCGCCCTGCTGCAAACCGGCGGCCATCCGCCGAAAGTCGACGCCGGCGTGATCGAGACCATTCGCGGCATCACCGGCCGCTTCCATTTCGAAACCTTCATTTCCCTGTCGTGCCACAATTGCCCGGAGGTGGTACAGGCCCTCAACCTGCTGTCGGTGCAAAACCCCGGCATCAGCCACCAGATGATCGACGGCGCCTTGTTCCAGGACGAGATCAATGCCCGCCAGATCATGGGCGTGCCGACGATTTTTCTGAACGGCGAGCACTTCGGGCAGGGCCGGATGCTGCTGGAGGAAATCGTCGGCAAGATCGATCGCGACGCCACGCAGCGCGAGACAGAGAAGATTTCGGCACGCGCGCCTTTCGATGTTCTGGTCGTCGGCGGCGGTCCGGCCGGCGCCGCCGCCGCGATCTACGCGGCACGCAAGGGTATTCGCACCGCCGTCGTCGGCGAGCGTTTCGGCGGACAGGTGCTCGACACCCTGGCCATCGAGAATTTCATTTCGGTAAAGGCCACCGACGGCCCCAAACTGGCCGCTGGACTGGAGGAGCACGTCAAGGATTACGATGTGGATATCATCAATCTGCAGACCGCCACCGCGCTGCTGCCAGACCAGGACCGTGGCCTGACCGAAATACGGCTGGCCAGTGGCGCGACACTGCGTGGCAAGACGGTGATTCTGGCTACCGGCGCGCGCTGGCGGGAAATGAACGTTCCGGGAGAAAAAGACTACCGTGGCCGTGGCGTCGCCTACTGCCCGCACTGCGACGGCCCGTTGTTCAAGGGCAAGCGCGTGGCGGTGATCGGTGGCGGCAACTCGGGCGTCGAAGCGGCAATCGATCTGGCCGGCATCGTCGCGCAGGTCACGCTGCTCGAATTCGACGCCACGCTGCGCGCCGACGCGGTGCTACAGAAAAAACTGTTCAGCCTGCCTAACGTCACGGTCATTGTCGGCGCGCTGACCACCGAAGTCAGCGGCGACGGCGAAAAGGTCGACGGTCTAAGGTATATCGATCGCGACAGCGGTCAGAACCACCGGATCGATCTTGAGGGAATTTTCGTCCAGATCGGCCTGTTGCCGAACAGCGAGTGGCTGAAAGGCACAGTCGCCCTGTCGCCACGCGGTGAAATCGAGGTCAACGCGCGCGGTGAAACCTCGATTGCCGGGGTTTTCGCCGCCGGCGACGTCACCACCGTGCCGTACAAACAAATCGTCATCGCCATGGGCGAAGGCGCGAAAGCGTCGCTGAGTGCCTTCGATTATCTGATTCGCCAATCGGCGTCCTGACCGAACCGCCCGCGACCTGTTCCGCCGGCGCCTGACACGGGAGGAGGCGCCAGAACAGTCGGGCGTCGGCTGACCGCCGGCATGGCTTGATCGGCACGTTGCGGTCGAGTAAGGTTAATTCCATGGCAAGACCCGAGTCGACCGCAGAACTACTCCACAAGCTGGGCAAGGAACTGGCCAATAAGCAAGCGCTGCTGATTGACCGTTACCCCAATGCGCGCAGCTCGTTGCGCCTGATGTTGTCGGCGATGGGTATCAATTCGGTGCGCAGCGCCAGCAGTTCGGCGGACGTTCTGCGGCAGGTCAAGGCCATTGACTTCGACATCATTCTCGCCGACTACATTCTCGAAGACGGGCGGGACAGCCAGCAACTGCTCGAAGAACTCCGGCACCAGCATCTGGTTTCGCTGAGCACGGTATTCATCGTGATCACCAGCGAGCGCGAATATCACAACGTCGTCTCGATCGCCGAATTGTCGGTTGACGATTATCTGATCAAACCGTTCACCATCGACGAATTGCAAGGCCGCTTGCTTCGCGCCCTGAACAAAAAACGCTTTTTCACCCCGCTGTTCGAAAGCCTCGACAATGGCGCCTATGCCGAGGCACTGATTCTCTGCGAACGCCTGATCGCCCAAAACAACGGTTTTCTTTTTGACGCCCTGCGTTTCAAGGGCGACATCCTGAATGCGCTCGGGCGCCACGAGGAAGCGCAGACCGTCTACCAGCAGGTTCTCGGGCAACGTCCCCTGCCGTGGGCGCGCATGGGACTGGCGATTTCGCGACGCGGCCAGAAACAACTGCCCGAGGCGGAAGCCATCGGACAGGCAATCATCGAAGACTTTCCGGAATTCATGGCCGCCTACGATTTTCTCGCCGATGTACACGAGGAAATGGGCAAACTTGTCGACGCGCAGGAGGTTCTACAGCGCGCCGTTCTGATCTCGCCCAACAATTCCGCCCGGCAGCGCATGGTCGGCGATGTCGCGGCACGCAACAACGATTTGAAAACGGCCGAAAGAGCCTACAGCAAGGTGCTCGATCGTCGTCGCGGCTCATCGCTGAAGGACATCAACGACTATACCAACCTGTCGCGGGTGATGCTTGACCGCGGGCAAACCAAGGCGGCCCGGGCGGTCACCGAGGAATTGCGGCGCAGTTGGCGCGGCAGCAAACAAGGCGAAGTCGCCGCGCTGGTGATGGAAAGTCTGTGCGCCAACATGGAGGGCGAGGCGACGATCGCCAAACGGGCCGTGGAAAAAGCCCTGGAATTGCACGACTCGCTGAAGAAAGTCGGACGCTACCATGCCGTGCTGTCGCAAAAGCTGACGCTGGATCTTGCGCACGCGTGCCTGGCCACCGGCGACGAGACGGCCGCGCGCGACCTCATTCGGCAAGTCGCCGCCGAGAATCACGAGGACCGCGAGGTGATCGCGCACGTCCAGCGCATTTACGCCAAGACCGGCAAGGCCGAGGACGGTCACGCGTTACTGGCCGAGGTGGGCAAGGAAATCGTCGAACTGAACAATCGCGGCGTGCTCGCGGCGCGCAAGGGCGATGTCGCCGCGTCGGTGAAACTGCTGATGGAAGCGGCGGATCGCGTACCCAACATGCAGTTCCTGGTCAACGCCACAAAAGCGATTTTCACGCTGCTGGATCTCAACGGCTGGGACCACGATCTCGCCAAACGCGGCCTGCATTACCTGCAGACCGCGCAGACCAAGGACATGCGCAATCCCAAGGTGATTTCCGCGCGCGAATCCTATCAGCGCGTGGCGCGAAAGTACGGCATCCCGATCGTTCCCTTCGGCGCCAGGCGCGCTATCGAAGGCCCGCCGCGGGTGGAACCGCACGACGGTTAGCCACGACCGCCAAGGCCCAGATAGCTCTCGATGACCCGCGGATCGTTCGCCAGATCGCGACTCGGCCCCGCCAGCGACAAGTCGCCGGTTTCGAGAACGTAGCCATAGTCGGCCACTTGCAACGCGGCGCGCGCGTTCTGTTCGACCAGCAGAATCGCCACGCCGGTTTTCTTGAGTTGCGCCACCGTGCGAAAGATCTCCTTGATGATCAACGGCGCGAGTCCCAGACTGGGCTCGTCGAGCAACAGCAGCTTCGGCTTGGCCATCAACGCGCGGCCCATGGCCAGCATCTGGCGTTCCCCACCGGACAGCGTTCCGGCCATCTGCTGGCGACGCTCGCGCAGACGCGGAAAGATGTCGAAGACTTGGTCCATGGTTTCCAGTTCGTCGCGATGGCCCGCGCGATAACGGTCGAACGCCCCCATCAGCAGGTTGTCCTCGACGCTCATTTCGGCAAAGAGTTCGCGCTTCTCCGGCACCAGGGTCATCCCTTGTCGGACCAGTTTTTCCACCGAACGACCCGGACCTTGGCGCTCGCCCAGATAGACCAGTTCACCGCGCACCGGCAACAAGCCGATCAACGCCGAGAGCAGCGTCGTCTTGCCGGCACCGTTTGGGCCGATGACTGTGACGATCTCGCCCTTGCGCACCTTCAGCGACACATCACGCAGCGCGGTGACCTTGCCGTAAGCGACCGACAAGCCCGCCGCGTCGAGAACGATTTCCGGCTCGGCCGGGTCAATCGCCGCGTTCATTCGACCCCTCCCAGATACGCCTCGACGACCGCCGGATTGCGCTGTATTTCCTCCGGCAAACCGGCGGCCAGCTTGTGACCGAACTCCATCACCACCACCCGATCAGCCAGACCCATCACGAAATCCATATCGTGCTCGACCAGCAAAATGGCCATGCCTTCGGCGCGCAAGCGCCGCAGAAGTTCGCCAAGCGACTGTTTCTCAAGGTAGCGCAAACCGGCCGCCGGCTCGTCGAGCAGCAGCAGACAGGGGTCGGCCGCCAATGCGCGCGCGATTTCAACGATCCGCTGCTTGCCGAGCGGCAGGCTGCCCGCCGCTTCGTACATCTGTTCGCCGAGACCGCAGCGCTCGATCTGCCGCGCCGCTTCGTGCAGCAGACGCGCCTCTTCGGCGCGGTCGGCGCGACAGGCGGCGGCGATGACACCCTTGTGGCCTCGCAAGTGCGCGCCGATGGCAACGTTTTCGATGACCGTCATCGCCGGCAACAGGCGCACATGCTGGAAGGTCCGGCTCATGCCGCGCCGGGCGATTTCCCGCGCCGACAGGGATTCGACATTGGCACCGCGAAAGACGACGGCGCCGGCGCTGAGCGGATCGACACCCGAGATGCCGTTGAACATGGTGCTCTTCCCGGCGCCGTTCGGCCCGATCAAGGCCATCACCTCGCCCGCCTTGACATCGAAACTGACCTTGTCGTTGGCAACCAGACCGCCAAAGCGCTTGCTGGCATTTTGCACCTCCAGCACGACCGAACCGGCGACCGGCAGCGGCCGACGCGGCAGACTGGCGGCGCCGCCGGTCGGCGCCCGCACCGTCCGGCGCGGCAAGAAACGCTGGATCATCGGCCAGACGCCATCGCGGGCGCGATGCAACACGAAAATCATCAATAGGCCGAAAACGATCATCTCGAAGTTGCCGCTCTGCCCGAGCAGCCGCGGCAACCAGTCTTGCAACCACTGCTTGAGGATGGTGATCAAGCCAGCGCCGAGAATGGCCCCCCAGACATGCGACACGCCGCCGACGACGGCCATGAACAGGTATTCGATGCCTTGCGCCAATGAAAATGGCGTCGGATTGACGAAGCGCTGCAGGTGCGCATACAGCCAGCCGGAGGTGCTGGCGAATAGCGCGGCGATGGTGAACGCGACGATTTTCGCGCGCGGCGTATTCACGCCCATCGCCTCCGCCATCACCGAGCCGCCCTTGAGCGCGCGCACCGCGCGGCCCTCGCGCGAATCCAGCAAATTACGCGTCGCGAAAACCGCCGCCAGCAGCACCACCCAGATCAGATAAAAATATTCACGCCCCGATTTAAGTTCCAGATCGAACAATTGCAACGATGGAATGCCGGCAATGCCGGTGTGACCACCGAGCGCTTCCAGATTGCCGAACAGGTAGTAAAAACTCATCCCCCAGGCGATGGTGCCCAGCGGCAGGAAATGGCCGGACAGGCGCAGCGTCACCAGACCAAGCGTCACCGCCACCAAGGCCGTGATCAGCAAACCGGCCGGCAGCGTCAGCCAGGGCGAGATCCCGTGCACCGTCGTCAGATACGCCGAGGCATAGGCGCCGAGACCGACGAAAGCCGCTTGCCCGAACGAGGTCAGGCCGCCGACACCGGTAAGCATCACCAGACCGAGGGCGACGATCGCGTACAAACCGATGTAGTTGAGCAGTGTGATGTAAAACTCCGGCAGGATCAGCGGCGCGACGGCCAGCGCGACAAGGAAAACCGACAGATATAACGTCAGGACGACCGGCGGACGGTTGCTCATTCCGCCTCCACGTGCCGTGTCTTCAACGAGCGCCACAGCAACACCGGAATGATCAGGGTAAAGACGATGACTTCCTTGAAGGCGCTGGCCCAGAAGGAGGAGTACGATTCGAGCAGACCGACCAGCACGGCGCCGGCGGCGGCAACCGGATAGCTGGCCAGCCCGCCGATGATGGCGCCGACAAAACCTTTCAGCCCGATCAGAAAACCCGAATCGTAGTAGATCGTGGTCAGCGGCGAGATCAGGATCCCCGACAACGCGCCAATCGCCGCCGCGAGGGTAAACGACAACTGGCCCGCCAAAGTGCCCGAAATCCCCATCAGGCGCGCACCGGTACGGTTCATCGCCGTCGCGCGCAACGCCTTGCCGTAGATCGTGCGCTCGAAAAACAGATACAAAGCAACGATCAGCAACGCGCTGGCGACCAGCACCAATATCGTCTGGCCTTGCAGCACGGTGTCGCCGATTTCAAAACTGGCGTCGGTGAACGCCGGCGTGCGGGAACCTTCGGCGCCGAAGAACAGCAGGCCGATGCCGACCAGGGTGACGTGCACCGCCACCGAAACGATCAGCAGCGCCAGCACCGTCAGATCGGCGACCGGCTGATACGCCAGGCGGTAGATCATCGGCCCGAGCGGCACCACCAGCATCAGGGCCAGCAGCACTTGCACCGGCAACGGCAGAGTCGCCGGCGAGAAAGCCACCAGCACGCCGGCCAGCAACAGCGGCGCCACGCAATTGATCAGCAAAATCAGCGGAATCTGCCGAAAACACCGTTCGCGAGCCGCGCGCAGGCTTTCGAGTACCGCTATCGCGGCCCCCAGGCAAAGCAGCAGCCAGACGGTCCCCGGGAGTTTGCCGGCCTGCAGGCTGGCCAGGGTCAAGGCGCCGAAAGCGACGAACTCGCCTTGCGGAATGAATATCACGCGCGTCACCGCGAACACCAGCACCAACGCCAGCGCCAGGAGCGCGTAAATGGCGCCGTTGGTGATCCCGTCCTGGCCCAGCAGCAATGCGATCTGCAATTCCATCGATACGATTCCGGTCGCCTCCGGCCGGCGCGCGGCGCTCCACGCCGGCCGGAGATGATCGCCTCGCCGCCAGCGGAAATCGCCGTTCGGAACGGGATGCCGCGGTTCGACGACGGCGAAAAGTCGCTGTTACGGCACCAACTTCCAGTTGCCGCCTTCGATCTTGACCATCACGCGCGCGCGCTGGTCGAAACCCAGGTGGTCGCTCGCGGTCATGTTGAACACGCCGTGCGCCGCACTGAGGTTCTTGGTCCCTTCGAGCGCGTCGCGCAGCGCCTTGCGGAATTCCCTGGTTCCCGGCTGCGCTTTCTTCAGCGCTTCCGGAATGGCATTGGTCAACAGTCGGGCGGCATCCCAGGCGTGCGCGCCGAAGGTCGACACACTGCCTTTTCCATAGGCCGCTTCATATTTGTTGACGTATTCGAGAGCCGCTTTCTTGACCGGATTGCCGTCCGGCAATTGCGCCGCCACCAGCACCGGCCCGGCCGGCAGGAAAGTGCCTTCGCAGTCCTTGCCGCAAATGCGCAGGAAATCGGCGTTGGCCACTCCGTGCGTTTGGTAGATGACTCCCTTGTAACCCTTTTCCTTCAGCGATTTTTGCGGCAGGGCCGCCGGCGTGCCGGCACCGCCGATCAGCACCGCATCCGGCTTGGCGGCCAGGATTTTCAGCACTTGGCCGGTCACCGAGGTGTCGGCGCGATTGAAGCGCTCGTTGCCAACGATCTGGATTTTGCGGGCTTCGGCGATTTTTGAAAATTCGTTCCACCAGCCTTCGCCATAGGCGTCGGCGAAACCGATGAAGGCCACCGTCTTGACGTTCTGGTTGCTCATGTGTTGCACGATGGCCGTCGCCATCTGCGCGTCGTTCTGCGGCGTCTTGAACACCCAATGGCGCTTGGCGTCCATCGGTTCGATGATTCGCGCGGCGGCGGCCATGGCGATCATCGGCGTTTCGGCTTCGGCGGCGACGTCGATCATCGCCAGGGAGTTCGGTGTGATCGTCGAGCCGACCACCACGTCGACCTTGTTCTCGGTGACCAACTTGCGGATGTTCTTGACCGCGGTCGTGGTGTCGGACGCGTCGTCGAGAACGATGTAATTGATTTTCTGGCCGGCGATGGTCGTCGGCAGCAAAGCGACGCTGTTTTTCTCCGGAATGCCCAGCGAGGCGGCGGGCCCGGTGGCTGAAAGAGTCACGCCGACGTTGATGTCGGCGTGAACGGTGGCGGCGAAGGACGCCGCGAGCAGGGCCAGTAGGCGGGCCATCGATCCTTGGATTTTCATCGTCTCCCTCAACGGAAATTGTCGGTGTTGTGGTGCCGCCGGGCCGCTCGCGGCAAGCCGTCATTGTGCGGTCGATGCGACGACGAGACAAGTCTAATAAAAGGTATCGTGCGCAAATTTAAGGATAAATACGCTGACGACGCACAAAAACACCTTTCTGACGAAGCCGCTGCCATGCCGAAGCGCAAGCTGTGTGCCGAGCAGCGAACCAAGAACATTGCAAGTCGCCATCGCGACCGCCGGAACGACCAGGAAATGGCCGTGCGGAATGAAGAAACCCAGGGCAGCGAGGTTGGTGGCGACATTGACCACTTTCGACGCCGCCGAGGCGTGCAGGAAGTCGAAGCCGAAAAAACGGATGAACAGGAAGATCAGAAAACTACCGGTTCCCGGGCCGAAAAAACCGTCGTAGAAGCCGATCGCGCCGCCAAGAACCAGCGCGTAGGCGAACTCGCGGCCACCGCCGTGCTGCGGGGCGTGCAGCGTGCCGAAGTCACGGCGGGCGAAGGTGTACACCGCGGCGGCAACCAGCAGCGCCAGAATCAGGGGTCGCAAGGTCGCCGGCGGCAACCAGGCGACCGCCATGGCGCCGCCGTAGGAACAGGCAAAGGCGGATACCGCCGCCGGCAGCGTCGTCCGCCAGGGCATCCGCACACGACGGGCGTAACGCCAGGCGGCGTTACTGGTGCCGAAAACACTGGAAAATTTGTTGGTACCGAACAGTGTCGCCGGCGTTTCACCCGGCAGGGCGCCGAACAGCGCCGGAATCTGGATCAGCCCGCCGCCGCCGACCACCGCATCGATGAAACCGGCGAACAGGGCCGCCACCGCCAGACCAGCCAGCAAAACGCCATCGAGCGCCGACAAGTCCGTCAACGCCGCGCCACGAAAAACAGTCGCTTGAAGGGAAACAGCGTGCCACCGCCAGCCTGACGAGGATAGGCCGCGCGCAAGCGTTGGCGGTAGATCGCCAGGAAATCCTCGCTGACCGACGAATCGAGGCGTTCCAGGTAAGGCCGCAAGGTGGTTCCCTTCATCCACTCGAACACGGCATCCTCGCCGGCCAGCCATTGCCAGTAGCACGTTTCCCACACTTCCAGAAAACGACAATGCGGCGACAACAGGCGATGGTAATCCTCGGCCGACAGCACGCTACCCATGCGCGCGCCGCACAGTCTCTCGCGCCACGGCGGCTCGTCCGCCAGTTCGCGCAACAGACGATGCGACGGCGCGGCGAAATTGGCCGGCATCTGCGCGGCCAGCACGCCGTCATCGGCCAGTTGCCCGATCAGCGTCGGGAAAAGCCGTGGGTGGTCGTCCAGCCAGTGCAAGGCGGCGTTCGAAAAAATCAGATCCGGCGCGGGCGACGCGTGCCACGTCGCGATGTCGGCACGCCGCCACGCGATCGCCGCCGTTTCCGCATTCACGGCATTCCCGGCATTCATCGCCGCTTTTTCCAGCATCGCCGGATCGTTATCGACGCCGACGATGCGCGCCCGCGGCCAACGCGCGGCCAGCAGACGGGTGATGTTGCCGGCACCGCAGCCGAGATCCACGACGGACGAGGCCGCCACGCCGTCCAGACGCGCCAGCAGATCGTCCGCCGGACGCCGGCGGGCATCGGCGAATTTGAGATACTGCTCGGGGTCCCAGCTCATGTGCTCCTTCTTTCCCGAGCGCCTGCCGTAGCCGCCGAAAGCAGTCGCCCGGCCCCTGGTGGATCGCTCGCGCCGGCCGTTTAGAAGGCGAGTTGCAGGCGGACGCCGGCCACGGTGGCGTTCGGCAGCGAAAAATTCGGGCGCCAGATACGTTGAAGAACGGGCTGCACGGCGACACCCGCCGCCACTTGCGCCCGATAGGTGACTTCCAGCGCGGTTTCGTCGTTCGACGACAGCGTCCCGAGGTCGTCGGATAGCTGCTGGCGTCCCTGCGGGTCGGCATGCGCGCGCGTCGCGGCGATGCCGAAGCTGTCCTTTTCACGCTCCGCGAACGTGCCCCGGCTGCTCAGGCCAACGCTGAAAGAGTACCCGAGGGTGCTGGTCCTGCCGTCGGTGAATCCGTAACGCACGAACGCGGTCAGGTCGCGAGCCGACTCGGGAACGCGGTAGACCGTCTGTTCGGCCAGAAAATAGGCGCCCCAATGCGATCCTCGCAACGGATCTCCGGCCGCGTCGACGGCCGCGAGTTGCGAAAACCGTGGCGCGTAGCGCCACGCGCCGAGCGCCAGCTTGCTGATCGGCTCGTAATCGTCGCCGGCGCTCGCCGCCGCGCCACGTTCGGCAAACGCCTTCGCCGGGCTGAAACCGACTTCGGCGACGGTCATGCCGCCGTTGCTGTTGCGCCAACTGACGTTGGGACCGGCCGAGGCAATCCGGTCCGATGGCACGCCACGGGTCACCGCCAGCATCCCATACCAGGCGGGATCGGGTTCGATCCGCAAACGCGCGCCATGGGAACTTGTCGCATATATCGAGGGACCGCTCAAACTGCCGAAATTCGCCGCCTCGGCGGCCATGCCGAACGACGGGTGCAGGAAAATCCCGGAGGAATCGGTGACATAGAATTCGGTGTCGATCGGGTACAGCCCGACGCGCACCGACGCCTTGTCGTCGAGGAAGGATTGCTGAAGCCACGCCTTGAACACGCCGGAACGGTTGACCGGCGCCTCCAGATTGTCCACCCCCATCAGACTGCCGACGTAATTGAGATTGGCACGGTGGCCGCTATTGCTGATCAGGTGCAGATAACCGGAACCGCCCTCCCAGCCAATCAATTTCCGACCGTCGAAACGCAAAATGACATCAGCGTGGCCAACGTAAGCGCCGCCACGCCGCTGACCGCCGGCGGTGTCGCGGAGATAGTCGGCGGTAAACTGCAGATCGGCCTGCACGCCCGCGTCCGACAGGCGCTGGCGCGCGCCATCCCAGTCGCCGGTAATGGTGGTTCCCTGCCAATCGGTCGGTTTTTCCGCTTCGGCGGTTTTCTCGCCGCCGGCCGCCGCGGGAGAGTCTTCCGAATCCGTCGGCTCCTCGGCAGCCGCTTCCGTCATCACCATGGCGGCTTCCTTCATATCGGCGGCGGCCGAAACGTTTTGCGAAACGGCAAGAGCGGCGCATAACAGCGTTGCGATCAGGGCGACTTCCCGTTTTTCATTTTTCGATTTCATGCCCTGCTCTCTCGTTCGATTATCGAAGCGGCTTGTTATAGCCCATTCCCTCAAGACCCGCAAGCGGCCTCGCGCCATGGCGTTTCGGGCACGACCACTCGCCAACCGCGAGAGCGGCAAGTATGAAAATCAAAAACAACAAATTGATAAAACAACGTTTTTTATGGGATCCGCGACATCGTCTTTTGGAGACATAACCGCGGGTCATTGTTCGTCTGGCAGTTATCGGCACGCAGCCGATGTCACCTTGGCGAGATAACGCAGGTTAGTCCCCTGCCGCACCCCGCCCGGGGAATGTGGCATCCGCGTAATCCCTTCCTGGGATTTTTAGCGTACTTCCACACGGCGATCGTTCATTAAGCCGTTGTAGCGCACGTCGTCTCGCGTGCAATTCCTTGCGCCCGAGCGCCGCCGTCACGGACGGAAGCGCTGTCGGCCTCAACGTTCACGCATGCGCTGGGTCGCTACCGCCGCACCAGCGGCAACGGAAGAGCGCAATGATTTTCTTCGCATCGCTCCTTGACCGGACGGTTCATGGCAAAACCGACGAAATCATCGATTGGCAAGAGGCACGGTACCTGGCAAGCAATGCGCCGGTTCGGCTCGAAGTTTCTTACGACAGGCTTTCCGAAATCAATCCGGTCGACCTGGGACGCATCGTCGAAGCGCTTTCTTTCCGTGAGAGCGCCGAGATCGTCGCGGCACTGGACGACGAGACGGTCGCCGAAACGCTCGAAGTGGTAAGCGACGAACGGGTCGCCGACCTCCAGGAAGGGATGGACAAAGAGCGCGCGGCCGACATTCTGGAAGAAATGGCGCCGGGTGTCGTTGTCAGAAGACGGCCGCGCGGACTATTAGAAGTCAACCGCACCACAACCATCAGCAAATTATTTTTCTATCAGTTCGCCGAACAGATCCTTGACCTTGGCTTTGGCATCGGTCAGCGCCACGCGACCTCGCTCGGTGATCTCATACACCCGCCGATCCCGTCGACCGGTGCGCTCATGCCGTGAAGTGAGATACCCCTTCTTTTCCAATCCGTGCAGCATCGGATACAAGGTGCCCGCACTAATCTCGTAACCGTGGTGTCGCAACTCCTCGATGATGCCGAGGCCAAAGATGGGTTCTTCGGCTGCGTGATGCAGGATGTGCAAACGGATCAAGCCGCCGTAAAGGTCTTTGTCGGTCACGCTCAAAACCTCACAGAGTCACGCTCAACAACCAGCCCGCCATACCACCGCCAACCACGATCAGCCATGGCGGCAGCTTCCAGGACATCAGGGCAACCAGTGCCACAAGGGCCAAGCCGAAATCTCGTGGCGCATGAATCGCGCTCGTCCATGCTGGTTGATAGAGGGCAGCCAGCAGCAGGCCAACCACGGCCGCATTGATGCCCAACAACGCCGCTTGCGTGCGGGTGTTGCCGCGCAGACGTTCCCAGAACGGCAACGCACCCACTACCAGCAGGAAGGACGGCGCGAAGATCGCCAACAGGCAGACCAAGCCACCCAACCAGCCGGAGGGGGCCTGGTTCATCGAAGCACCGAGAAACGCCGCAAAGGTGAACAAAGGGCCAGGAACGGCTTGCGCGGCACCGTAGCCTGCCAGAAATGCGTCATTGCTGACCCAGCCGGAAGGCACCACTTCGGCTTGCAGCAACGGCAGCACGACATGCCCACCACCAAAGACCAGCGATCCGGCCCGGTAGAAGGCATCCACCATCGACAGCGTCTGATTCGGGAACATCGCCGTCAACAACGGCAGCCCCGTCAGCAGCGCAAAGAACAGCGTCAGCCAGAACAAGCCAACGCGACGCCGGATAGCAATCGGCAACGGGTCATGCGCAGCCCCCTGCCGCGGTTTGAACATCCACAAGCCAATGATCGCTGCAATGGCGATGACCGCCACTTGCCCCCAAGCGGACGGCACCAGAAGCACAATGCAAGTCGCCGCCGCCATGATGGTGATGCGCGGCGCGTCCGGACAGAGGTTGCGAGCCATCCCCCACACGGCTTGGGAAACCACCGCCACGGCCACCACCTCCAATCCGTGCAGCACGCCAGACGGCATCGCATCGCCGTAACTGGCGATGCCCAGCGCAAACAGGATCAGCGCAATCGCTGACGGCAGCGTGAAGCCCGCCCACGCGGCCAACGCTCCGGCATAGCCGGATCGGGACAGACCGAGCGCGATCCCGACCTGACTGCTGGCCGGCCCCGGTAGGAATTGGCAGAGGGCCACCAAATCGGCATAGCTGCGCTCGCTCAGCCACTGCCGCCGCGTCACCAATTCATCGCGAAAGTAACCCAAATGGGCAATCGGGCCACCAAAGGAGGTTAGGCCCAGTCGCAGAAAAATCAGAAAAACAGTCCAAGGGCCGCGGTCGGTCTTGACGGTATCGGTCACGGTCGCATCTTGATTTCCGGTGTCGTTTGACCATGATAATCGAATTTCGATAACGAAAAACGATAAATAAAGGCACACATCATTAACAGGATGCTCAAAAAGACCCTGACGCCTTCGGCCATTTGGCGCTGACGATGATTAAATATCTGCCGTTCAACCCTGTTGGTGCCTGGAAACCGGATTTCAGCCGGTGCTATGGCCCCTTTCGGGGTTGTTGGTCGCCTTTCAGCGACCTGCGG
>Ga0208938_1000297_pt1 | contig 42394 bp, 35 predicted proteins | sample AD_UKC125_MetaG_FD_184434 | JGI IMG/M metagenome (GOLD analysis project Ga0208938, IMG submission 184434) | Active sludge microbial communities of municipal wastewater-treating anaerobic digesters from USA - AD_UKC125_MetaG (SPAdes) (version 2) | ecosystem: Engineered > Bioreactor > Anaerobic >... | reverse complement strand
CAACGCCTTCTTTGCCGCTTCCGAAACAAAACCGTGTCCGCTCAGGTTTTCGTGATCGGGCATCACTCCCGCATCCACCGGAGAATCGCTCCGAAAAGCATAACCTTCTCGCGGGTATTTCTGGGCAAAACCTTTCGTCCCCGTTACCTCGTATTCACGAGAATAGGGTCGCGGAGAGGAGACGTCGTGACGAATCAGAATGGTCTTCTCTTTGCCCGTACGAACCATCGTCATCGTGTGCTCCCCGTTGCGGAAATCGTAGGCCTCTTCTCGATCCATTCCCCTTTTCTCGATCAGATACTCCGGAATGTTCACCGGCTTGGTGTCCATCGATACCAAATAATCCAACCGATCGCCGCGGTGAATGTCCAGCAGCTGACAGGCAGGACCGAAACCGTGCGTGGGATAAACATCCCCGCGGTGCGCCTTGTTGTACTGCATGCGCCAGTCGCCTTCGTAATAATCCCAAAAATCTTCCAGATTGTGAAGATAGCCGCCTTGTACATGAAGAATCTCGCCGAAAAGTCCCTGCTGAGCCATGTTCAGCGTCGTCAACTCGAAAAAGTCGTACACGCAGTTCTCCAGCATCATGCAGTGTTTCTGCGTACGCTCGGCCGTGTCAACCACCTCCCATATCTCGTCCAGAGTCATGGCAGCCGGTACTTCGCAGGCTACGTGTTTGCCCTGTTCCATCGCATAGAGCATCATCTCCGCATGGCGCTTCCAGTCCGTGGCAATGTAAACCAGGTCGATGTCGTCCCTTTGGCAAAGTTCTTTCCACGCCTCTTCGCTCCCGCTGTAGGAGGCTGCCGCAGGTAATCCCGCCTTATCCAATATCTTTTGCGACTTCTCCACCCGGTCGGCATGTTTGTCGCACAAGGCTACGATCTGTACGCCCGGGATGTGGGTGAATCGCTCCACGGCGCCCGGACCGCGCATACCCAACCCGATGAAGCCTACACGGACCGTGTCCAGCTTCGGCGCCCTTAGTCCCAGCACGTGCTTCTGACCCGCAGGTCGTTCGGGTACTGCCGTGCGGATGGGTTGAACCGCCTTGTTCGTCTCTTCTTGCGAATGTGAACCGCCGGTACAGCCTATTAAAAAAGCACCGGCCAATAAAATACTTGCAAATTTTAATGATATTCTTCTTGCCATAACTTTATAAATTATTCGGTCTATGTTGATTCATTAGTTATCTCCCCATTTGTAAGCGGGAACTTCGTTCAAAACGAAACTTCTGTCTTCTCTCCGTTATAGGCAACCGCATACACCTTTGTTGAAGAGCTGACGGGATTATCTAAAATACGCTACCACATTTTTCCATCCCGACATGGAAACGGTCGAACCCTCTTTCGTAGCTGTGCCTTTCTGTACGGAAGATTTGTTTTTGAAGTACTGTTTGTTCGAATCGCAAATATACTCAATTTTATCCGTTACCAAAGGATAATTTTTCGACTTGATATCGGCAACAATTTCGTCAATCTGATGTTGGGTAACGGTAAGTCTTCCTTTTCCGTAATCATCAATTTCTCCGTCAAATGGCGTCAGATAACCCCATTTTATGAAAAAGTCTGTCAAATCCTTTTGTGCTACTTCGCACACCGTTTTTACAAACTCGAGCTGCTGTTCTCCGGCCGTCGGTTTATCGGGTTTGATACGGATCTGTTCGTAAAAATCTTTGTAAAAATCGGTATAGCCGCACGCATCCGCAAAATACAGCTGCAGTTGCCACAACGAAACCAACTTGCAGAAAACGTCGCTTTCTCCCGGATGAGGCGTATGATGGACAAACGAATTGTAAGATAATGATATAAGCGTAAGTTCGACAGTAAAAATCGCAGTTTCTATTGGACAATATATTTTTATTTAAAAAGCTATTTATCATTTATTATTCCAATTTCTCCTACTGAAATCCATTCTTCGTTGTATGCTCCCTGATGAGTCACAAACTTAAAATAGCGAGCATAATGAGATTCATCAAATTCAACAATCTGCAAAACAGGATTATGTGCAATATTACTGAATTCGCCATGATCAACCACCTGTTCCCATTTATTGCCATCAGAACTGAGATAAAATGAATACTTGAAAACTGTACCGCTTTTATTATCCCCGCTACGAGGCAAATAATAGAAACCTTTTACTTTAAGTTTTTCACCCAAATCAACAGTGATATGATGAGGATGCGGTAACGTATTCGTTTCCCAATGAGTATGCCACATGGTAGTTTCATCATCATCAATAGCATTAGATGCAGGAAAGTTTGTTAATTCATCGCTTTTTGAAATTACTTTCCATTTCGATTTATTCGTGTAAAATTTTTTGGTAATTACACTACTCTTTTCGCTAAAATTATTGATGAAAGCACATGCCTTGACTATACCTCCTTTTGGGAAAAGGAAAGGTTTAGTATATTTGGAAGACGTAGGTAAAGGATCCGAACCATCCAATGTGTAAGTAATTACCGGATCAAGCGTCTCAGTAGTGATTGAAACAAATCCTTCCTTATCCCTTGTAATAACCGGATCACTTAAAATGTCAGGAGCCAAAAAAAGGCCAAATTTAGAAATGATAGCGTTATCCCGTGCTTCTTCAATTACTAGTCGAATTTTCGAAGTAGTGATTTTAGGTACTCTTAATAACTTTTTATAACCTATAGTCGTAGAAGATGCGATAGCTTCCCACTGATCTCCATTCCACACTTCTACTCGAAAACGTTCGATCCGTTGCCCTTTTGTAATATCTTCTTGAAGCATGATCACATTAAAAGTCTCCTCATAAGGCAGGATCGCCTCAACTGTTGCCGGAATATCAACGCTCTCCCAAACAACTTCACCGCAATTATCGGAAAATATCATCTGGGACTGTGCCTCCTTTGAGAAGTCGGCATCTTGCATTAGATTGGAGGCATACATTTTGTCTAAATAAGCTTTAAATTCTTGCAATCTTGAGGCATCATTTTCATGAATTAAGCCCCGCTTATCGGGAGGAACGTTCAAAAGTAACACAGCATTAAGCCCCACTGAATTAAAATAGATATCTACCATTTTTGCCAGGGATTTTACTTTATCATTCTCATTTTCATGATAAAACCAACCAGGACGTATAGAAACATCCACTTCGGCAGGATACCAAAATAGATGCTCGGCTTTTTCAATCAATTCCCGACTTCCAAGATCTTCCGATTGGGCATTAATCCCCAATTGCTGATTGATAGTCGTCATTTCCAATGTACCGCCCGGTGCCAATGCTGTTACACTCCATTCTGTTTCGCGTCCATAACCGGTTTCTGTTCCTACCCAGCGTACATCTTCACCCATAATTGCAACAACAGCATCGGGTTGCAATTCTTTTATCTTATCATAATATGCCTGCCAATCGTAAATCTGTTTTCGACCATTCGGACCCTCTCCATTTGCACCATCAAACCACACTTCGTCTATTTTCCCATACCAAGTAAGCAATTCTGTAAGTTGTGAAAGAAAAAAATCATTATAAACAGGCGAATTACCATAACATTCAGCATTACGATCCCATGGGGAAAGATATATACCAAACTTTAACCCATATGTATCGCATGCTTCTTTCACTTCTTTTACCACATCACCCTCACCGTTTCTCCATGGTGAAGATGCCACAGAATGAAGCGTGGTTTTCGTGGGCCAAAGACAAAAACCATCATGGTGTTTGGCAGTAATTATAACCATTTTCATCCCTCCATCTTTCAATGTTTTTACCCATTGATTCGCATCAAATTGGGTAGGATTAAACAACTCCGGCTTTTCGGTGCCGTCACCCCATTCTCGCCCGGTAAAAGTATTGATGCCAAAATGGACAAAAGCAGTCATTTCCAATTTTTGCCACTCGTACTGTTTTCGCTCAGGAATCACTCTGGCGGCTTTCTGAATTTTGCTTTCTAAAATTTCACCATCTCCAAAATCTACTCGCTTTATATAGTACTTATCTTGGGCATTCGAACCTATAAACATTAAAAATAGGCAAAGACTCGCAAGAAAACATCTTTTAAATAGCATTGTAAAATATTTTAAAAACATTTAAAGCTCCCACTTTTCGTCAGGCCAAGGAACTGGTTTCCCCGTTTTTTTAAACGAAGGTCTTTGAGCATGTACAAGACGAAGATAATTCCCCAATTCCTTTGATAATTTTTCTACTTTTTTTGGGTATTTATGACTGAGATCCTGTTTTTCTCCGATATCCTCAGCAAGATTAAAAAGCTCTTTTTTCCCATTTATATACCAATAAACCATTTTCCAATCACCCTTGCGAATGGTACTGGTTGTTCCGATACCCGGGCCTTCCGCATCCCATTTGTTGGGATAATGCCAGAACAAAGCACGTTTGAAAGCAGCAGGTTTTTGTTCTTTCAGTAGGGAAACAAAACTCTTACCATCAACTGATTGTACAGATCGATAATTTGTAATCCCCGCCATTTCTAAAATGGAAGGAAAAAAATCTTCTATAATAACAGGCGTTTCACAAACACATCCTCTTTTTTTTATTTTCGGCCATTTTACTAACATCGGTACCCTTATACCTCCTTCATAAGCAGATCCCTTCCCGCTTGCCAATGGACGGTTATGGGTATGCGGTTTTCCTCCACGTGCATGGGCACTCAACCCGCCATTGTCGGACATAAATATAATAATTGTATTTTCTGAAAGATTATTTTCATCAAGAAAATTCATCAAATCTCCCAGACTTTTATCCATACCTTCAATCATGGAAGCATACGAGGCTTCAATTTCGTTCATACCTTCATCAAGATATTTTTGTATGAACCGCTTGTCCGCCTCTATCGGGGCGTGTACTGCATAATGAGCCATATAAAGAAAAAAAGGAAAACCTTTCTCCAGAGGTTTCTTCAATGCAAGGATTGCCTCACGAGTAAGTGCTTCGGTGAGATAAGTATCGGTTCCATGATACTTTTCCAGCCCGGGAACATCCCACACCGTTCCTCCTCCCCGCCAACGAGCACTGTAATTTCTTTCCCCCAAATAACTCCCTGGTCCACCTGCAGCATGTCCCGCAATATTTACATCAAAACCTATGTTTTCAGGATTTGCCGAAGGTGTTCCAATTGCACCAAAATGAGCTTTACCTGTATGAATTGTATAGTAGCCGTTATCATGAAGGATTTGTGGCAAAGGTGTGACATAAACGGAATGTTCAATAGAATCAACAGGCTGAAGCCCGTTAACGTTCCACTGGGGAAACTCTAAAACAGAATCAGGGGCATCATTGGAAGCATTTCGCTCTAAAGTCCAATTGGTTACCCTGTGACGAGCAGCATTCATGCCTGTCATCAAACTTACCCGGGAGGGGGAAGATACAGTACAAGCATAAGCTTGTGTGAATTTGATCCCCTCTTCTGCCAATTTTTCCATATTCGGAGTATGGTATCTTTTGTTCAGATCGGTCATACAATCCCAAAAAGGGACGGATGTATCCTGCCACCCCATATCATCAACCAGAAAAAGAACAATATTAGGTGATTGCTGTGCTTCCGAATTTAGAATACAGGTAGTTATTAATGCACCCGAAATGAAAGATGCTCTTAAAATGTTGCAATGTTTATTAATAATATTTCTCATTACAATTAAAATGAGTTATTCTGATAAACCCTCACCCAATCAACCTGCATGGATACAGGCAAATGATTATCATCAACCGGACCCGCCCAAGCACCATCGAGAGCTTGGTTTAATATTATATAAAATGGTTGATCAAAAGGCCATTGAGACGAGGAAGCGTTCGGTAAACGTGAATAAGAAAAAGTCCTTACATCGTTTAAAAGAAAAACTAGACTGTCTGGATACCATTCAAGGCCAAAAGTATTAAATTCGTCTACATTACATTTCACTGTATTTGAATACGGAGGGTTATTTTTCTCCTGATAAACGTCAATATATTCACTGTGAACTGTCTGATAAATAAAATCATCAAAATTCAAATGTTCCATGATATCAATTTCACCACTATATGGCCAACTCCCATATATACTATTTTCTGGCATCATCCAAATCGCCGGCCATGATCCCTGTCCTTTTGAAAGTTTAGCATTAACTTCAATTTTACCGTACCTAAAAAAAAATTTCCCTCTTGTGTTTATACAACCTGTATTGTACTTTACAGAATCGCTATCTAAATCACAAATTTTTCCTACCAGATGTAAAATCCCATCTTTTATATAAGAAGTGGATATATCATCAATACAATAACAAGCCCAATTGGGAGAGCTCCGCCCGGCAAAATTCCACTTTGCCGGATTAGGTTTCCCACCCTCATCAAATTCATCACTCCATATTAATTCCCATTTAATTTGATGTCGAGATGTTTTTTCTGTTTCATTGCGTGAACATGAAATAAATTGGAGCAAAAATGAAAGCAAAAAAAAGAAACAAAACTTCATACCAAATTTACTTTTAACGAAAAAACTTATTAAACCGTGGATTAGTCCAATCCACGGTTTAATAAGTTACAAAAAATTAAACTATTCTATTCTATCGCGCCCGCATTAGCCTGTAGTGGCCAACCCGGATTCTGATAAATTACCGATGTCTTTGGATTCGTAGGATCTGTAGCTGTTATATTAAAGTGTTCAATAGCAATTGGACTTAAATAATGAGCAGAAATCCACGAATAACCATCTTTAACACGATTGGAAGGATCAAGATTAATTCTATATGGCCTCAAATAATCACTTTCTGTTCTCTTAGAAACATTAGGTGTTTTACCCGGAGTATCCGGTTCTATTAAAATAGAATTACCATCCTTATCTACATACCAATATTGCATTGGTCCCCAAATCTTAAATCCTTCAATTATATAAGGATGCTCCACAAGTTGATCCAAAGCCCGCCATCGTTTTAAATCAAAAAATCGCATTCCTTCAGCCATAAATTCACATCTTCTTTCCCTGCGAATATTGTAAAGAGTTTTATCAGAAAGCAATGTCCCAGCCGAATAAGCGGCAAAATCATTTTCAGCTTCCTTACTTATGTCAGTGGCTGTAATCGTTACAGTATAATCAGGATTAACACCCGCACGCAATCGAATGGCTCTCCAATATTGATCTGCTTTACTGTCAATATAACCGTTTTTAAGATAAGAAGCTTCTATATAATTCAAATATGCTTCTGCTGCACGAAATATAATACATCCCGTAGAACCCTGACCACCTTCTGATTGATCAAAGAAGTAAGACATTCCTTTTTTCACCGGATATCCTGTAACGTATCGAGTTTCTTGAATATCTGTAATAGCTGGATAACCTTCAAGAATAGGTGTACCATCTGCATTAGTTACATCTATATATCTCAAATCGCCAGGAGCTTTCATAAAAATTTGAAGACGATTATCTCTATTTATTTTTGTTAAACCTATTGAATCATCACCATGATATCCTGATCCGGTTGCATAAATTGGAAGTCCATTGTTCATCAAAAAGTTATCAACAAATGCTCGTGTATATCCCGTATTACCACCATTTCGATTAATATAATGATTTACAGTATGATTAATCCCCTTTGATGGATCGTATGCACGCCATAACAAAACTTCTTGATATCCATTTAGATCTTCATCACCAAACATTTTAAAATAAGGATTCGAAAATGAATTATATCCATCATCTTTTGTATTAGTAGTAAGAGGCACTGCATCGGCTACAGCAGAAGCCGCTTGCATAGCTTGATCAAGAAAAAAATCTATTTCTTGATCTATATTGATGCTGAAATCATCAACGTATCCTTCTCCCGGCCAACCGTTTCCTCCAGGAACGAAAGGCGTTCCTTTGTGATATTTAAGCCATGTAGCTTCGTGGAGAGCCACTCTTGATTTAAAAAGTTGTGCAGAATATTTAGATATACGATTTTTCCCTGCTGGAGGATTCACTTGAAGAAACATAATAGCTGAATCGAGATCGGAAATAATGAATCGTGCAACTTCATTTCTAGGACGACGTTTTGACGCTTCCGCCAATATTTTCATTTCATCAGGCAATGTTGTTTTAATTATTGGAAAATCACCTAATGCCTGAACTTTGTTGAAATATTCGTAAGCACGAAGGAAGTACATTTCACCAACATAATGATCTATATTTGCCTTCGACCCACTTATTTTTCCTTCTTTCCATCTAGGAATAACAGTTTCAAGAAAATAATTGCAATTACGAATCTGATTAAAATTCCACTCACCTCCTGATTGTGGTACACGCCATTCGCCTGGCACCCAACGATTTGAATAAGACGATGAAGCCTGATTGTCAGTATGATTATCATAACTAAAAACACCAGGACCCCAACCACTGTGGCTAGGAAAACTATACTGTCCTACAGCATAAGCTGCAAGATCCGCTTCTGTCCATAAATAATCACTAGGAGTTACATCTGATAAAGGTTTTCTATCTAAATAATCATCACAGCTGATAAAAGATACTCCTATCAGTATTAGTAATAAATAAATCCGACTTATTGTATTTATATAATTATCCTTCATTGTTGTATTTTTTTAAAAATTTATATTTAAACCACAAGAAATAACCTTAGACAAAGGATATGTTTTTCCATCATTCCATCCACTAAGTCCGACACTCTCGGGATCAAACGCATCAAACATCTTAGTAAAGGTCAAAAGATTTTCTCCTGAAACAAAAAATCTTGCTTTAGAAATACCTATTCTTGTGATAAGATCCAAAGGAAGGGTATAGCCTATCTGAACATTCTTTAAACGCAAATAAGATGCATTTTGAAGATAACGTGTTTGCGTATATGTATTTTTACCATTATCAAAATAAGGACGAGGGAAATACGCATCTTTATTTACATCAGCAATGCCTGCTTTCACCATAACAGAATTTTCATCGCGAAAGAAATCCATATGTTCTCTAAATCCTGCAGCCTGCCACATATTGCCTGTAGCGCCCCAAAAATAAGAGCCATTAGGCATCCAATCTCTTTTCCCTACGCCTTGAAAAAACAGCCTAACATCAAAATCTTTATATTCGCAGGACAAATCGATACTAAAACGATATCTGGGGCTAGAATTACCAATGATAGAAAGATCACCCGGATTATCCGTGGTATATGAACCCGAATTCACTTCGCCATTACCATCAAGATCGGCATACATGATATCCCCCGCTTGCCACTTACTTCCCATTGTACTTTGATTTACATTTGAAAGATGGGCATCCATTTCTTCTTGAGAACGAGCTAATCCTATCGTAGTATAGCCCCAAATTTCCCCAACTTTTCTTCCTTTATACCATTGACCAAGATCATTTGTAGGATTGGGGTATTTCGTTACTTTTTGTTGATCATCTGATAATACAGCTCGTACTGAATACGATAGATCTCCTATTCTGTCTCTCCAAAGTGCCTCTAATTCAAATCCCCATGATTTCATATCTGCATTATTAATACGAGGAACTGAGGTACCAAGTGTAGCTGGCAATTTTGGAGCTGGCCCCACCATGTCATAAGTAATTCGGTTATAATAATCAAAATTAATATTTAAACGATTTTGCAAAAAAGCAACATCAATTCCAATATCCCATGTCTTAACATGCTCCCATGTTAGCAAAGAACTAACAAGACCCGGCGCACTTGCAACAGTAGGTCTTTCGCCATTAATCAACCAACTTCCACTATTAACATTCACCGGCATGATTGGATAAAAAGGATACCAATTATGAGTATTTTGGTTGCCTAAATCGCCATACGACACCCTAACTTTAAACATTTGAATTAAATCATCAAACGTCCAAAAGTCTTCTTTCGCAATATTCCATCCTGCAGAAACAGAAGGAAAAAAGTTCCATCTTTTACTCCCTATAAAACGAGAACTACCATCATAACGCCCATTAACTTCAAGTAAATAACGCTCTTTATAGTTGTAATTCAAACGTCCAAAAAAACCCGCTGTTGCCCAATGTTGATACTGTCCTTCGGTAGCTTTACTATCATCCGTTGCCGTATCAATAGTTGGTAAACTTGGGGTTATGAGATTAGATCTCGAAGCACCAATGGTTCTGTACTTCTGCAATTCTGAATTAAATCCAGCCATAATTTTAAAATTATGGTTATCTGAAATTGAAAATTCATAATCGCTGTAAATATTGGAATTAAAGAAATTATCTTTACGATTATATTCATAAACAGATGTATAACCCGGCGAACTCCACCCTACTGCAATTGGGAAAGGATTTCCTTGAACATCGTGAGCATAGGCCGGCAATACATCACTATGGTAATGATAATTACGAATCCTATAATTGCCTTCAGCATAAATATTCCAATTTTTTAAAGGAGTAATTACGAGCTGCCCTTGCAAATAAAGCCAATCGTCTTGATCATTAGTTCTTCCTCCTTCTTCTAATTGATTAATTTCGCTAGGTTCTGTATAATACCCATTAGGGTCTTTTACAGGAACAGTCGGCCAACGACGTGCAATATTATGATAAAAAAGATCCGACATATGAGTGGCCTTTTCGAAATCTTGTCGAATAAACTTGGTATTCGTGTTAAGTTTTATATGCTCCGTCAAAGCAGCAGTTGTCTTTCCGGTAAAAGTATATCTTTGCAAGTCATCATGGGTATGACGACCTAAACCACCTTGATCTAAATAGCCAACTGAAACATAAAATTGATTTTTTTCACTGCCACCACTCGCACTCAAATTATGTTGTTGAGCGAAAGCTGCACTTTTATAATGCTCTTTAAACCAATCGGTATTAGCATTGGAACCTGTATAATATTGCCATCTATCACCCGTAGGTTCAGGAATAGTTCCATAATCAATCTCTCCCCGTTGATATTTTATAATTCTATCCAATACCTCATCTGAAAATTTTGCTCCTTGCCCTGCATTAGCTGCCGCTTCATTAAAATAAAGAGCATACGTATATGAATCCATCATGTGAGGTAACTTGATAGGAGAAGTCCATCTAAAATCATTATTATAATTAATTCTAGTCTTTCCTTCTTTCCCACTTTTCGTTGTTATCAAAATAACACCAAAAGAAGCTCAAGAACCATAAATTGATGAGGCTGCAGCATCTTTAAGTACTGTAATATTTTCAATATCTTGTGGATTTAACGTATTTAAATTACCTTCCACACCATCAATCAACACCAAAGGATTCCCCGAAGAACCAGAGCCAATCGTTCCTACTCCTCTGATATTAATACTATAAGATTGATTTAATTCGCCGCCTAAACCTGAGGGAGATAAGTTTAGTCCAGGAATTATCCCTTGTAAAGCTTCTCCTACATTCTTTACAGGTCTAGCTTCTAAAGCTTTGGAATCTACAGTTGAAACTGCACCTGTTAAATTAACTTTTTTCTGGAATCCAAATCCCACAGCCACTACTTCCTGTAAACCAATTGCCTCTTCTTCCATCGCCACATTGAATGAAGTACGTCCATTAATGGGTATTTCTTTAGTTTTCATACCCACAAAGGAAACTTGTAAAGTTTGCGCATCAGCGGGAATCCGCAGAGAAAACACACCCTCGGCATCGGTTACCGTTCCAATAGTAGTACCTTTCACCATTACCGTAGCACCAGGAAGAGGTTCGCCTGATATATCGGTCACTTTACCTGTAATTTCCTTTTGTTGCTGACTAATGCTCATTTTCATGTCTTTTTGCAAAGCTGTAAGTTGTGCTTCTAAAGCTTTTCGGGGTGCTTTTCCAATTACAACTTGACGATCGCTTACAATGTAGATATTATCGGTACCTTTGAATACCTCATCCAATATCTCCTGCAATTGCTTCCCTTCGGCCTGAATGGTTACTCGGCGGTTGAGATCAACCTGTCCTTCCTGATACAGGAACAAAAATTCGCTTTGTTCTTCAATGGATTCAATGACTTCTTTTACCGTAGCATCCTTCAGATTGACTGAAAGTTTCGTGCTTTGCGAATAAGTGGTAGCACTAAAAGCTAAAGCTGTACTCACCACTATAAAAAACAAGCTTAATCGCATAATTCGCAATGTTCGTTGAAAATATTCCAAAATATTCTCAACTTGTTGTTCATGTTGTTTTTCTTTCATAAATTTGTTCGTCTTTTAGTTGTTTATTAAATAATTAAAAGTACATTACTAAACCGGGATTCGTTAAGCAGCTAGTCCCGGTTTTTTGTTCTTAAGAAGAATTCCATTTTTATTTCATAAGTATTCCAATGAACTTGTTTATTGATTAATAATATATATGTCATTTGTAATTTCCACCGAAAAGGAAGCCGAAAAAGCAATATTGTTCAACACCTTTTCCAAATTGTCAGCTAAATTGAGCTTCCCGGTAAAACAAGGTTGACCGGAAAGTCCTTCTATCACGATTTTTTTGTTGTAGTACCGCTCCAGTTTCTTGATGATTTGTTCAACAGGTTCATTTTCGAGAATAAGATAACCATCTATCCATGATGTATAGAGCTCGACATCTACTTTATCTTTTTGTATTTTATTTTCCTTTCTATCATAAACAATGCGTTCGCCAGGAGATAGTTCCACAGAACGACCGAATAAACGATTTTTGGCAGCCTCGATTTTCCCTTCAACAAGTACAGCCTGTGTGACAACATCATTGCTATAGGAAGTTACATTGAAACGCGTACCCGTAACCTTGATTCTCAAATCGCCGGTAACTACATAAAAAGGTTTGGAACAATCGGTTGTTACTTCAAAAAAAGCTTCACCTGAAAGATATACTTCCCTCACATTATCCGTGAAACGCACGGGATACGATAAGGTACTACCCGCATTAAGCCAAATTTTTGTACCGTCGGAAAGAGTAATTTCCGAACGTTTCCCATAAGGAATAATAATTTGAGCCATACTCGTTTTATTGAATTTTGCATTCTTATCTTTTAACAAGATGGTATCGTTATTGATGGTCAATTTCCCGGCAGCTGTTTGTTGAATCTTGGTTTCTTTGGTTTCAAATTCACTGATAGTCCCATCAGGAAGAATAACTCTGCCTTTTTCAAACAATTCACCCTCGGCTAGCTCTATAGGAAATCGTTCTGTGTAATAATATTGGTAATAATACCACATCCCACCCAACATAATCAATAAAACAAAAACAGCAGCAATTCTTGTCAGTCGCCGACCAATTTTATGCACAGGTTTTAAAACAACTTGTTTTTTACGATAATCATATTTCAATTTTCGGGAAGGGACCAACGGCTCAACAACACGAATAGAGCGAATAATATATACAGCCTCTTCCACTTCCTCTTTCTTTTCGGGATAACGAAGCAGAAATTCATTCCAAAAACGATCACTTTCCTCATCAGGATGCAATACCCAACGCATAAAATCGTCGTCAAGAACAAACTCCTCAGTAGTATATGCTATGTATTTTTCGTTATTCATTATTCATGCCTCTCTATATATATAAAGGCAACATATAGGGAAACATCATCAAAAAAAATGACTTTTCTTTAATTTTTTTTGTTAATCCACTTTCTCATATTGGAAATGGCTTTTGAAATAAGGTTGCGACAGGCCTCTACACTGATACTCATAATTTCAGAAATAACCGTATAATCGAGTTCTTTTGTGAAACGAAGATAAACTGCTTCTTTTTGACGAGGCGTAAGTTCTTCAAGTGCTTTTAACAGTAAAGAGGAACGATGATCGGATTCTTCTTCAATAATCAGCTCGTGATCAACAGACCATACGACTTCAAACGGATAATCATCGGTCATCTCACCGGTTAAGTCGTACCGGTTTTCCTTATTCATTTTTCGCAGCAATTTTCGTCGAAAAGATTTTAACAGATAAAAAAGAATATTATCCGTATCGCCCAAAGTTTCACGGTTTTTAATCAAATCAGCAAACAAATCCTGAATGGTATCTTCCACCAAAGAAATATCGACACTGAATTTCAATCCATAGCGATATAAGACAGGGAAATATTCACTATAAATATAGGAAACAGCCCGATCATCGCCTTCTTTAAAAGAAAGCCATATCTCTCTATCTGTCAGGTCGGATAACTTCATCGTCTCATTAGCTGTCAGGATATGCAATTTTACTCAAAAAACAATATTACCAATTCGCGGAAACATGTTTTAACACAAATGAATATGAAAAGAGCATAATCACTTGAAAAGAAAAAACTCTAAATTCTTATTACAGAATTAATTATCAAAAAAATTCCGATCATTACTTATTTTTATTATGTTTCACAAAGATAGATATTTTTTTATTTGGTAAATAAATTTTGTAAAACAAAAATCGAATTAATAATAAATATCTATGTGGACAATTTTTTATGTCATATTTCAAAATCGAAACCAGAACAATAAAAATTATCCCCTTTAAAAGAAGAATAAAAACGTACCGAAACAAGACAACTTTTTATAGATAAGGTGAATAATGATGAGGATCGACCAGTTCTCTGTATTTCATTACGATTTTCTTAAAATCCTCCCAGGTCTCTCGTTTTAACTGCGGATTTCGAATTAAAGCAGCAGGATGATAAACCGGAATGGCAAGTCGGCCACAACAACTTATCCACTTACCTCTGTCACGACTGATTCGGTAATCCGGTCCTGCCATATACCGCAATGCTGTTGCCCCTAACAAAACCAAGATTTTAGGATCAATCAACTCGATCTGCTTCAAAAGCCATGGCAGGCACGCTGCTACCTGTTGCTGCGTGGGTACACGGTTCCCCGGCGGCCGACATTTGACAACATTACTGATAAAAACATGCTCATTACGAGTAAACCCACATGCTTCCAATATTTTATCGAGCAATAAACCTGATTTTCCAACAAAAGGTCTGCCGATCAAATCTTCTTCTCTACCCGGTGCTTCGCCAATAAGAAAAATAGGAGCACAAAGATTCCCCTCACCAAAAATAACATGGTGCCGCGATTGAGCCAAACCACATTTTCTACATTTTAAAATTTCTTCTCGCAACGCTATGAGTTTCTCATTCATCTCGATATTCAATAAAACAGTGGATTTTCTTACCTTTCAAAGGTAGTTTAAAAAGACAAAACATGATTGTTTCCCAAGAATAAAACAATACCCTCTTACCTATTTGCCAATGTTTTCAATATCCAACTGATTTTATGGTTATATTTGTATGATTGAAAAGTAATCATCAATAAATGTAACATTTCTAAACAATCGAAACAATTACTTAAACAATGAGAAAATGAAAACGGCACGATGGCTTATTATTATAGGTATTATTCTGGTTGTTATTGGCGTTCTTTTGTACTTGACGCCATCGGCTTTCAAATGGTTTGGTCATTTACCCGGAGACATCCGGATCGAAAAAGAAAATATCCGGATTTACATTCCTATTACTTCAATGATTGTGGTAAGCATGATTCTTACCCTTATCGTTAACTTAATCCGCTATTTTAAATCCTAAGAATACGTTTCAAAAATCAAGCCTTTCATCCTCATTATCTTTTAAGGATGAAAGGCTTACCACTATATCAGATTAGGTGCAAATTTTTCATAAGAAATCTGTTATCCTTATCGATTACTCCAAAAACTATCTGGGGCGTATCTCCTGCCTCATAAACAAGTAATATCCCAAACCAAACAGCAAAATGGATCCTGCAACCAATCCGGTAACCTGCGGCCACACCATCAACAAGCTTTGACCGATAGGCAACGGCGTGGGAAGTGCACCCTCAAGCTGTTGCATGGTCAAAGCACCCAAACTGCGTACCGATGGCATAAGTAGTGTTATGGTAGCTTCGCTGAACAGTTGGCTCGGATTGAAACGCATCAACCCCAAAACAAAATTCTGAAACTCCACTATCTGTCCTTCCGTCAACATCCCCTTAGGTGCTATGGCTTTAGCCAGCAAATCGACAATCATATTGTAAAAGATGCTGAAGAAAAGCCAAATAGCAATACCCGAAAGCGCTGATGTGGCTGCCTGACGAAAAGCAACCGAAAACAAAATGGATAAGTTCAACCAGAAAGCGACATAAATAATACTGATCAAAATAAAAGAAATCAGCCGCGCCAACTCATCGGCAGTAGGTGGAATTCCCAACGCGATCAATCCCGAACCCAGTACGAGCAGCCCCAATGCCACGAACAATGTACTGATTACAATGAGATCGGCCACAAATTTGGAATTGATGACATAATCGCGATAAATGGGCTGACTCAACAGTCGACTGAGCGTGCCGCGGTTTTGTTCCGAATTAATGGCATCAAAACCGAGGCTTATTCCCAGCAAAGGACCAAGGAAGCTGATAAAAACCGTAAACGGTGGCAATGTACCATCAGACAAAGTGAAGAGGTTAAGAAAAAAGAAAGCATCTTCCGCACTCCCCGAATGTTTGCCAAATTGCGCCAGCGCAGTGTATAAAGAGCCCAAACAAGTAAGTGCAATCAGGGCCGCCATAATGATAAATCGCCAGCTGCGTACCTGATCCGAAATCTCTTTGCAAACCATAACCCAAAAAGGATGGATTACTTTATCCTCCTTGGAACCTATCGATGAGTGTTTACGTCCTAGATCGCGGGTCCACTTTCTTTTAAGAGAATCCTTCTGTAGCTTTTCATTCATGCTGTACTCCTCCATCTTCAAAAAAAGAGTCATAAATGTCCTCCAATCCGTGATTGGCGTCGCCGAATAATTGCTGTGAAAGATCACGTATAGAACCTACTGACCGAATTTTCCCCTGTACAAAAATACCAACTCTATCACAAACCTGTTCTACCTGATGCAAGTTGTGAGAAGAAAATAAGACGGTAAGCCCGTGTTCATTACGCAATTCAATAATCAAATCGAGAAAAGCCCTTACACCTTGAGGATCGATACCCGAAGTCGGCTCATCAAGAATAATCACCTGAGGACTTTTTATCAGCACATCGGCCAAACCCAATCGCTGACGCATCCCTTTCGAGTATTTGCCGGTTTTCTTACCATTGACATCTCCCAACCCTACGCGCTGAAGTAGTATTTCCGCTTTTTCGGTAGCTTCAGCTTTAGATATACGGTTAAGCATAGCCGTGTAAACCAAATTCTCCAAGCCGGTACGATCATCATAAAAACCGACGTCTTCGGGCAAATAACCTACTTTTCTCTTCACTTCGATGGGATGGCGAGCAGGATCAATTCCGCAAACCTTAGCTTGACCTTCGGTCGGTTCGGTCAAACCAAGCATCATCAGAATAGTAGTTGATTTACCTGCACCGTTAGGTCCCAGAAAGCCGAATATTTCTCCTTTTTCAACCTTCAAATTGATATGGTCAACAGCTGTAAACGACCGATATTTTTTTGTCAGGTTAATCAATTCGATAATTGTTTCGGCCATGATTTATCTCCTCCCGAATTTGCGAAACAAATAAACCACACCACCGACTGCAGCCAATATCACCAAAACACCGACCCATCCCAAAATCATAGGCGTTTTAACCATAACACGGAATGAAATTTGAGAAGTTATTTCCGGAGTCCTGGCTTCCATATTAATAACATAATCGCCGGGAATAGCCTTCTTATCGGCTTCAATGGTAGCATATACAGTAGTTTCCTTACCAGGTGCTAATTTATCGATCTTCTCCGGTTCAAATATTACTTGCCATTTAGAAGGAGCGGTCGATTTCATTTCAATGTCGGTCAAATCAGCTGAACCCGTATTGCGAACCACCAACCTAATTTTTTGTTTCCCTCCGGCTGTGATTTTTGTGCTAAGCAAACCAGTAGGTGTAGTGAGCGACATTTCATAATTGCCCGTGACAACCGCTTCCAGTTCCATTGAAGCCGAGGTGGAACCTGTGACAGCTCGGATGGGAATTTTATAAGTACCCGCTTTAACTTCTTTCGGAGGTTTAACTTCTATAGTGATTTCTTTAGTAGTATTAGGCTCGAGTTCCACTGACGTTACCGGATTATAATCGGCTTTAAAAGTAACCGTCCATCCGCGGGGAGCGTTAGCTATCAAAGCATATAATTGTTTCTCTGCTGTTCTGTTTTTTAACGTTGCTCTATAAGTAAAAGTTGCACTGGCATTTCCCTGCATGTTTGGCTGATCGGTTGTAAATTCCGTTTCGCTCGATCCCATTTCAGTCACATGGACTGTGAGTGCCAACGACGCCGAATCGCCTGCAATTACCCGGAAAGTATAAGCCCCTTTGTTAACTTGGAAAGGCACTTCCACCCTTAGCGATAAAGTCTTTTTATCGTCAGGCAACACAGCAACACTGCTGACCGCATAACCTCCTCCCTTTAAAGTGTAAGTCCATGCACGGGGGAGCCCAACTACCCTGATATCACCGTTAAATACGTGATCGCTTTTGTTGATTACATCAATCGAATACTCAATGGCTTCTCCAGGTGATACTGAGATTTTCGTGTAAGGGGTATACAAAATGATCTGACCGGATGCACATACCCGCATCGCACTCAATGCCAACATACCTAGCAAAATAAAGATTTTGAAGCCGGCAAATCTCTTTTGTACTGACATAAAAAAATCCTCCATAATTTTTTAAAATAATTTGGCATTACATGAATTGAAAAAATAGACTATTTTTATCGTATTATTTTCTGTAAATGCTACTTTAAAAAATCATAAATACAATGTATTTTTATAACGAAACAGTCTGCTTCAACCTTTATCAAACTCTAAATAGCTCAAAAAACATCATCGATTATGTTTACTCATATATTTAAGAACAGGTGTTATATCGAAATACAGTCCTTCAATACCGTATTTATTTTCGCCAAGCTGAACATAATGATAATGACTAATAATCTTACTCCCTCCAATGTTTTCATATCCTATACAACTCATAAAATCATATTCATGTGCCACTTTAATCACATAATATGCTGTTTTCTTCGTAAGACCATCACCAGAGCTGACAATAGCATCCAATACGACTTTTCGTTGTTGTAACGCTTTCTTGTATTCAGGCACATTATCCTGCTGGCCATGTACTACCAATTTGGTATTGAGGGCTCTCAAGTTAAACGGATCTTCTCTTAACAACGCATTGGCATCATCGATTAGTTGATTATAATCAACAGTTGTAAATGATTCTTCTTTGGATAGAGTTTCCATTAAACTTTTATTATAAGATGAAGTATCCAACGGCATATAATCGGGATGAAAAACATAACCGTAATAGAGATGTCTCCTTTCTTCACGTGTCAGCGTAGAATCACCGCTTTGGTATCTTTCCATAAGTTTGGGATAATAAAAATCAGAAGAGGAATTTTCTATGTTTTTCCTAATCGATTTGTAATTAGGTGCTTTAAAAGCAGGTTGTGCACATACAGTTACCCCCCCTACGATTAAAAGAAATACAAAAATAAGCTTTTTCATTTTTTACTTATAATATTAGTGTGGCGACAAATTTATTTTTCTTTTCCCATTTTAACAAGCAATATTTTTTTAAGAAATCTTAATCGTTGAAAAATATTACTGTTTCCCTGAAACCTTTATATTCGGATTAATTTTCAATATAAGGCCTTGCAGCACGTTACCCGGTCCTAGTTCGACAAATTCGGCAGCCCCATCTTCAATCATATGTAACACACATTGCGTCCATTTCACCGGCGAAGTGAGTTGTGCAATAAGATTCTTCTTAATCGTTTCGGGATCGGTCTCCCCAATAGTAGAAACATTTTGATAAACAGGACATACCGGCGCAGAAAAAGGCGTAACTGAAATAGCTTCCGAAAGTTCCTGACGGGCAGGTTCCATGAGCGGCGAATGAAAAGCTCCGCCCACCTTTAGTGGAATAGCTCGCTTGGCACCGACTTCTTTCAGCAATTTACAAGCTTTCTCAACACCTGATATCGTTCCGGAAATTACAATTTGACCCGGACAATTGTAATTGGCTGGAACTACAACGTCATCGTCGATAGAAGCACAAATTTCTTCCACTTTGTCATCTGGAAGTCCGATAATGGCAGCCATTGTGGAAGGATTCATTTCGCACGCTTTCTGCATAGCTAACGCACGTTTATACACCAGCTTCAAGCCATCCTCAAACGATAATGCTTCCGCGGCAACCAGAGCGGAAAATTCGCCAAGAGAATGTCCTGCAGTCATATCGGGTTTAAATTCTTCACCCATCGTTTTGGCAAGAATAACAGAATGCAGGAATACGGCCGGCTGGGTAACTTTCGTCTGACGAAGATCTTCATCAGTACCATCAAACATCATATCCGTAATGCGAAAACCCAAAATGTTGTTGGCTTTCTCAAACAGCTCTTTGGCTAATGAGTGTGTCTCATACAGATTTTTTCCCATACCCACAAATTGAGCACCTTGGCCGGGAAATACATACGCTTTTTTCATAAACAATTTTTTTGTTGGTTTCTATAACCGCAAAGGTAATAAATTTAAAATAAAAAATTTTCAAGCATAAAAAAGTAAATTGATAAAAAAACCTGTATATTTGCGAAAACTAATCATTATTGACGAACTTTTAAAACAAAAAATCATGGATCAACCTTATGTAATAGGAATTGACATCGGCGGGACAAATACAATTTTCGGAATTGTGGATAAAAGAGGCCAAATTTTAAGAAGCGGAGCTATTAAAACTACTCGTCATGCCGATGTTGGCGACTACCTGGATGAACTCGCACAAGCTCTTAACGACATGCTGAAGGATACTTTTTCGAAAGATGACATCAGGGGAATTGGTGTTGGGGCACCCAACGGTAATTACTTTAGCGGGAGCATCGAATTTGCGCCCAATCTCCCGTGGAAAGGTGTCATCCCTTTTGCTCAAATGCTGGAAGAAAGAATAGGTATACCTGTTGCCTTAACCAATGATGCCAACGCTGCTGCGATTGGAGAAATGACCTATGGTGCTGCACGCGGGATGAAGGACTTCATTGAAATTACTCTCGGAACAGGTGTCGGGAGTGGAATTGTTATAAACGGACAATTGGTTTATGGCCATGACGGCTTTGCCGGTGAACTCGGACATGTGATCATGCGACGCAATAATGGTCGGTTATGTGGTTGTGGAAGAAATGGTTGCCTCGAAGCCTATGCCTCGGCAACAGGTGTGGCACGAACTGCAAGGGAAATTTTGGACCTAAAACCCGATACACCTACCCTCTTAAGAAATATTCCGGTTGAAGATATCACCTCCAAAGATGTATACGACGCTGCTGTAGCCGGTGACAAAGTAGCTATTGAGATCTTTAATTTCACAGGAAGAATACTAGGAGAAGCATTTGCCGATTTTGTGGCATTCTCGAGCCCCGAAGCCATTATCCTTTTTGGAGGGCTAGCAAAAGCAGGCGACTTTATTCTAAAGCCTACCAAAGAAAATATGGAAAAAAACCTACTAAAAGTATTTAAAAATAAAGTAAAAATCATCTTCTCCGGATTAAAAGAAGATGATGCTGCCGTTCTGGGCGCAAGCGCTTTAGGGTGGGAAGTATAGCAACACCAAAAAACTGGTTAAATCAAATACTTAACTCCTTTGAGGTGTCCGCAAAAATGGACACCTCATTTTTATTCGTTTGTATGTTAATTGAAAATTATGGTGTATCTTTGTAATGAAATTTCAAGAGTTAATCATACTCTTTTCTAAAAAATCATGAGTAAAAGAAAAACGAGTAAACAAAATAATTCATCAGAATCAAAGTATAATATCATAATAGGGATGTGGAAGATTTTTGGTTTTCTCATCCTTTTCAGCATCACTATTTTTGGTCTCATTTCCGTAGGAGCTATTGGCTATATCCCTGATATCGAGGAATTGGAAAATCCGATTGATAAATACGCCTCTCAGGTTGTATCAGCCGAAGGGCAGCTTCTTTTTACTTTTTCACAAAACAAAGAGAATCGCATCTTTGTGAAATATTCTGATCTTTCACCTCATCTTATCGATGCATTAATAGCTACGGAAGATATACGTTTTTACAAACATTCGGGAATTGATGTTATCGGTTTAGGACGTGCAATTGTAAAAACCCTCCTCCTCCACCAAGAAGACAGTGGGGGAGGAAGCACCATTACCCAACAATTGGCTAAATTGCTTTATTCCCCCAAAGCAGGAAATAAATTTCAACGAATGATGCAAAAACCCATCGAATGGGTAATTGCCGTTAAATTGGAACGTTATTACAGCAAGGATGAAATCATTAATTTATATCTGAATAAATACGATTTCAACTATAACGCCATAGGTATAGAATCGGCCGCACGTACCTATTTCAATAAAAAACCGGGAGAGTTGAATATACAAGAATCAGCCATGCTGATTGGCATGTTAAAAAACTCGTCGCTTTATAATCCCGTACGACGGCCCGAACTCACCCTTCAACGACGCAATATAGTAATCGAACAAATGCGAAAAGCAGGTCATCTTACCCGACAGGAAGCTGATTCACTAAAACAAACACCATTGGATATAGACTTTAACAGATTGAGTCACATAGATGTTCCTGCCCCCTATTTTCGCCAATATTTAGGCATGGTTATGATGGCAAACAAGCCCGATAAAAGAGATTATCCTGCTGCATGGCAACGACAACAATACATTGAAGATTCCATCGCTTGGGAAACCAATCCTCTATACGGCTGGTGTCATAAAAACAAAAAAGCCAACGGTTCGGATTACAATATTTATATCGACGGACTGAAAATATATTCGACTATCGATTCACGAATGCAAAAATATGCCGAAGAATCCATCAAAGAATATCTCGGAGGATATTTACAACCTCTTTTTGACAAAGAAAAAACAGGTAAAAAATATGCACCGTTCTCTTCCGATGTCAGCGAAAAAGTGGAAGATCTGATGGTAAATGCTATGCGTCAAACCGATCGATACAGGGGTATGAAAAAAGCCGGTTATAGCGAAGAAGAAATTTTAAAAGATTTCAAAAATAACAAAGTGGAAATGAAAGTTTTCTCTTGGAAAAATGGAGAGATCGATACCGTTATGACACCATGGGATTCCATCCGATATCATAAATCATTCCTCCGTTCAGGATTCATGGCAATGGATCCCTACACAGGTCACGTAAAAGCATACGTGGGCGGACCCGATTTTAAATTCTTCAAATACGATATGGTCAGCAGAGGAAAAAGACAAATTGGTTCCACCATTAAACCTTTTCTATATACACTAGCAATGGAAGAAGGGATGACACCTTGCGACCAAATGATCCACGTTCCCCAAACCTTGTTTGACGAGAATGGCCGCGAATGGACTCCCCAAAACCCGGGTGCTCGTGCTGTTGGCGAACCTGTGACCATTAAATGGGGATTACAAAATTCGAGTAACTGGGTAACGGCATATCTGATGAAAATGTTTTCGCCCTATGCCTTTGCTCGATTGCTCAAATCTTTCGGACTTAAAAGCCCGATAGACCCGGTAGTTTCACTGGCATTAGGCATTTGCGACGCTTCTGTATCGGAAATGGTGAGCGGATATACTTCATTTGTAAACAAGGGAATTCGCGTGGAACCACTGATGGTAACCCATATAGAAGATTCTTATGGGAATATCATTGCCACATTTATTCCGCAAATGCACGAAATATTTAGCGAAAGCACTTCGTACAAAATGCTCGACATGCTCAAAGCCGTCGTTGACGGTGGAACGGGAAGCCGACTGCGAAGGATATACAACCTGAAAGGCGAAATGGGCGGGAAAACCGGAACCACACAAAATCAATCCGATGGTTGGTTTATGTCGTTTACTCCTTCCATTGTTGTGGGGTGCTGGGTAGGCGGCGAAGACCGTTCAATTCATTTCGACCGCATGGCATACGGTCAAGGTGCCAGTATGGCATTACCTATCCACGGATTATTCTATCAAAAAATATATAGCGATCACACGCTGAATATGAGCGACAACGGCGTTTTTGATGTTCCGCCTCAATATAAAAATCCTTGTTCAGGAATAGAGAATTACTCTTCTTCGGGATACAATGAGGAATTAATCAAAAGTGAAGGTATCGACGACATGTTCAATTAAAAAGAACGCAGCTGCTCACATAATTATTCTGTTGACGCATACGCAATAAAAATGCTAACTCAGAACCATCGAAAAAAATCAAAGGGGTATGATGGCAATAAAGCCCCTTTGATCATAAAAAATGATTTTCTCGCGATGGTATTGTTTTTTATCTCTTATTTATCGCTACCTTGCATTTTCCCCGTAAGCTACAACCACTATTTCGCTTTGGATATTGCTAATTTTTTGTGAAGATTCGTCGTCCTGAAGGTAGAAATATGCCGAAAATTCAACGTTGGAATTTGCTTTGCCTCCTGTTTTTGCCAAGGCAATATCGGGAGGAAGCGTTTTTATTACCCGCAAAACTTCAGCATCTAAAGAAGGATCTGCACCTTGGATAATTTTTACATTTGAAATTTCGCCTTTTTCGTTCACACTATATTTGGCTTTCACCAATCCCATTATCCCGTTTTCTTGCGCAATCACAGGATATCGGATATTTTCACTTATAAATTTGAAATACTTCGCATCGGTATCGCTTATTTTTCCTTCTGCATTGTCTATGGAATTTTGGACGGGTTTCTAATTCTATTGCAAACTGAAAACTATGGTTGCAATCTGAAAACGATGGGTAAAGTAAACCTCACATCTACGACTTTTCCCCGTTGCCTGCCCGGTTCCCATTTAGGCATCGATTTAATTAGCCGAATGGCTTCTTCATCCAATGACGGATCAACACCTTGAACTACTTTCACATCCGTAATACTCCCGTCTTTTCCGACAATAAAACTGCAGATTACGCTTCCTTCAATACCCTTTTCCTGTGCTTCTTTCGGATAATGAACATTTTCGGAAATATACTTCATGAGCGCTCCTTGTCCGCCGGGAAATTGAGGCATTTCTTCTGCTACAATAAATATTTCGTTGTAGTCCTGTTCGTTGGCTTGCTCTTTATCCTGTAGCGTTTTCCCTTGTGAGGGAACGCGATCGGCTTCCTGCTCCTTTACACAGTTGGTCATCATCAACAATGCGGCAACGGGCAGCATCATCAGGTATTTTGCCAGCTTCCGCTTTGGCGATTTGTTTTTATTCATCATCATAATTCGTTGTTTTAATTGTGAAACATTAAAATTATTTACTATCTGAACTGCAGTTCCATGATAAGTCAGTCGTAAAAGGTGGTACTGGTAATCGCGACTGTTTACGCCTTTACGTAAGATTTCGCTATCGGCCAGATATTCCAGATTGATGGCAATTTCTTTTTTCATTAACCACACGATCGGGTTCCACCAGAAAAAAATGCACAATGATTCCGCCAACAGGATATCCGGCGAATGCCACTGTTGTACGTGAATTTGCTCATGCATGAGGATTTGCTTCAATTCTTCTTCGGAATGAACTTCGGTATTGACAAAAATCCATCGGAAGAAAGAAAAAGGCATCATCTTCTCGGATAAATGGTAAACGTTCTGCGTGCCTATTCTTTTCGGAACGCTTTTATGTTTAATACGAAAGATGGTAATGAGCTGCCAAATAAAACGCACCAAGAAAAATGCCGTTCCCGCCATCATGATAAAAAAGAAGATATTCTTCCCATGAAGAGGGAAAAAATGATTTTCCGCAGAAGCATCTGTTGTCTCCAGTGCTATGGATGGTTGTCCGATAAGAACTTCTGCAGCATAGTTTTTTCTCAGGAAAGAAAAGATATTTCCCCCTACTTCGATGGTAAAAAGCGGGTAGACCAGCGAAAAAACAATCGCTGCAAAAAGGTAAAACCGTTTCAACCGGAGAAAAGTGTCTTTTCTCAACAATCCTACGTACATGAGGTAAAACATCGTTAATGCAACGTTTACTTTAACCAAGTAGATGAAAAGCGTTTCCATTTTTTCGAAAATTAAAAGTAGACGGTTTATACATCCAAAGAATCCGCTCCCGCTTTATTCATCTTTTTTTTCGATAAGACGAATAATTTCGGCCAGTTCCTCTTTCGTTATCTTTTGTTCTTTTGCAAAGAACGACACCAACTCCTTGTACGAATTATCAAAATAATTCCGTACTACTCCCGATAAAAAATGCTTTTTATAGGCAGCTTCGGTAATTTTCGGCTTAAACACCTTAACATTCCCAAATTTTCTTTTGGTCAGATATCCCTTGTTTTCCAAGTTCTGAAAAATAGACGCCACTGTAGTGTAAGGCGGTTTAGGATCCTCCATTCTCTCCACCACATCTTTTATGGCACACTCGTTTAACTGCCAAATATGCAGCATCACCATTTCTTCCTGAGGGGTTAATCGTTCCATAATCAAATTATTATTCATATTATTAATGCTCTGTCTACATATACGATGTAAAGTTACGAATATTTCGTAGAAAACAAAATATTTTCCCTTTTTTTATAGTTAAATAGTCGAGCCTTAAAAAGCCCATTTTTTTCTGGTTTGTAAAATTATACTGTCCCTGATTGGGTAAAGTTGCCTGTTCAGGAACAAAAATATCTTTTCCAAAAAGAGCCAAAAAGATGACTTCCACTTGTTCATCATCCTTTTGAAGTTGAATCCGGCGGCTGCGAGCATCACGTTGATCTCATCTCCGGTAATCCCCTTGTAGTAATTGCGGGAGAGACGGTGGTCTTCTTTCAGATGACCGTTTACCGGCTCAATGCCCGCACGCTTGCGGAAGTACTTCCTTTCTTTATTCTTTCGATACGTGCTCAATGCTTTCGTAAAGGACTTGGGGATGTGGATGAGTGTATCCCTTACTTTACTCCTTCCCCGATACCCCCTGTCGCAAATACCGTTCCGGGGCTTTCTATCTGTCATCTTCTCCACTTGCTCAATAGCCTTATCCAGGGTGTGTCCGTCAAATTCATTTCTAAAACTCAGCGCTCCTACAATTACACCGCTACCGGTTCGCGTGATGGATACCTTGTTACCAAACTCGTAGAGTTTATGCTCTTTCCCTTTACTGATGCATTGCACATCCACTTCGTGCAGGGAATAAATCTTGTTCTTGTCTTTCTTCTTTTGGGCCAATACCCGCTTGTACAAGTCCAACTCGTCCCGGTAATCATCAACCCTGGAACCCAGCTTTCTTTCCACCTCCCGTACCAGTCGGCCGGCTATGGTGCGTACTTTTTTATCGGCTCTCCTGGCTTTACCCTTGTTTCGGGGATGATTGCGGAAGCGTTGATCGTAGGAAAGTTTTTTTAAGATTCGCCTGTAACTCCGACGCAACTCCAAATCGTTCCTGTCAGCTATTTTCCGGCATCTTTTGATAATCTTCTTTGTCAGTTTATCATCTGTGGGAAAAGTGATGTTCTTTTCCTGAACAGTGGTATCGATGTAAACGTCCTTATCGTTTGAATCTTTACCATTGATGCGGATGCTCTCCCTGAAGATCAACTCGACGCCCTCTTTCCCGATACGATGACGAAAATGTACCAACTCCGATGCTTCACAGGGCACTCGAGGCTGAAACTCCTGTTCTCCGCAAAAGTATTGGTAGTAATTGTTTTCACTCCATTGTTCCACCACGCTTTCGTCAGAGAGATTGCGAACATGTTTCAGGATCAATAAACCCACCATCAGGCGAACAGGTTTCGCCAGACGCCCGTTATCGGGACAATACAAGGGTGAGAACTCTCTTTCAAACATCTCCCAATCAATTTTATTGGCCAGAATGAATAGAGGGTGCTTGTGATTCAATGTACTTTCCAATGAAAAGAACAAGGAGTGTTGTGAGCGATCTTGTTGTTTTGCCATCATAATTTTCTGCAAGATTTATATCGCAAATGTACGAAAACTTGCAGATATAACCAAGAAAAATATCTACTATTTTACTGTATATTAGACGATTGAATGCTTTTTAAGGCTCGACTAATTATTTGTTTATGGAGGTACTGCTTATCAATAATTCCAATCGTACTGCAAATTTCTGCCGCAGCACGATTGAATAATATTTTTGTTTACCGTTTTTCTGCACGTTAATAATAAGGAGCAAATTTATAAAAAACAAAAGAGGATACTTGGTATGCGCATCACAAACCGTCGTGTCCGGATGTAATTTACCCTTGTTTCTGCGATAGGACTCGATGGTATCACCTATCCACTTGCATTAACTAATTGAACTTACAGCGAATTGCTTATCCGATATCGCAAATTATTATTTAATCCCAATATTTGCAGTCGAGTTCAAAAAACAGTCATTCACCAAAGAAAAACAATATTCTTTTAATTATTATCACTAAGACTCTCCTGCAACGTGGACCAAAAAATGAAAGCTTTCTGAGAGAAATCAAACTTTTTATTCACAGTTGAAAATCCGTTTCCCCTTTAAAATACGATGCGGGAAGTGTTATTTTTGAAGCATTATCGCTCTTATTCAAAAGAATATAGGTTGAATTATATTCTTCTTTCCCAACAACTTTAATTTTAACTGCAAATAATTGGCTTTCTATCTTGGGTAACTTGATTTTAATGGTAGGTCCCTTTATATTTCGAAAACCATTACTACCACTAAAATCCCAATCCAATAGATTTAATTCTTTCCCTTTATCGTAAATAAGCACAACTGAAACTCTGGCCGGTTCCACTTTCGAGTAAGTATCGTTTAGCATAAAAACGTCACAAGAAAATTCCTCTTCCTTTTCCCACTGAAATTTTGGGAAACGAATCCTTGCCAATATAGGCCGACAAGCATTGGCGACATGATAATAAGCAGGTTTTGGATCGTTTGGCCAATTAATCAGACTGTTATTTGCGGCAGTAGGCCAGGGTTCTTGGAAACACCAATTAAGAGCCATGCTGCAATAAGGCCTTTGCCTTCGGGCTTCTTCATAAATAAATTTAACCCCTTCGCATTGCAATAATTGACTGTATGAAACAAGTTCTTCCAATGAACCTATTTCCCCAAAATAATATTCAAGAGTGGGTAATTCAAGCCAACTATCTTCTTGCCAAGCATATAATCCATGATGAAATTCCCATGCGGTATCTTCTCTCGGAGGAAATAATTGATCAGAAGGTATAAAACTTTTTAAAACGCTTAAATTCGAAACCCCGGGTACTCCAAACTCTGAATAGGCACTGAAGTTGGAAATCGACATCCATTGAAAAACATCTTCTCTTGTGTTCTTGTCATAAAAAAGATAATGACCATGCCCCATCCCATATAAAGGAGACGTATACATAAAAGGAGTGGATGGATCCAATCGAAAACAAAGGGAATTTAGCAATCGTAATGCCAAGGATTGATCTGTCATTCCACTCCAACTGTTGAATAATTCATTACCACCACACCAAATGGCCAAACATGCATGCTTTTTTACTCTCTTGATTATTGACGTTGCTTCCTGCTCCAGTACTTTCAAATATTTTTCGTCATTGCTGTAGTTATTACAGGCCAAAGGAAATTCTTGCCATATCAATATGCCGTTTTCATCGCATAGATCAAAAAAAGATTCTTTATTTACAATCCCTCCACCCCAAACCCTCAAAATGTTAAAATTTGCTCGTTTCGCCAATAAAATTTGCTCGTTATATCGTTCAGGGGTAATTAGTCCTACAAATATTTCGGGATGCACCCAATTAGTGCCTTTTGCGAAAATCCGTCGATTGTTAATCTCCAATTGAGCGGGAAAAGGATCTCGCGTTTTGGGAAAATTGACATTAACCATCTCGGCACCTTCATTCTTTACCAATTTAATTTGTCTAAAACCTATTCTGTCAACGTCTTTTTGAATAAGATTACCGGAGGAATCCATTAAATGAATTTCACTTAAATAAAGATGGGGTTCACCATAGCCGACCGGCCACCATAATAAAGGATGCATTAATGTAAATTGAAGCCGTTGACTATCCGTGGAAAATTTCCCTTCGTGATGAAATACTATTTCACCCGTCGGGTCCTTTAAAAAATATTCAAACTTTTTCCCTTCAAGACAAGAACCTTTTAAATCTATACTAATGTCCGCAACAGACAAATCCTCATTTAACTTATAACTGATATCCGAATCTGTAACCCGGGAAACATTCCTAACTACTAAATAAGTTTCGTCCCAAATCCCCCGAGTAACTAATCGAGGGTGCCAATCCCAACCGTAACTTACTGCCGGTTTAACACTTTCACGGGCATTTTGACGATAACTTTCCGTTCTCCTTTGATAAGAAACACCTGTCTTAGGAACCGGGAAAACAATAATCCTTAGTTCGTTTTCTTCTTTCAAATAGTCTGTCAAATCCAAATCAACATAACTAAACATGCCTTCCTGTTCTTTTATCGGAATGTCGTTTAGGATAATTTTGAATGAATAATCAATTCCTTTGGAAAAAAAGAACACTCGTTGATCAGGAGAAAATGTGGGTTTTTTGAAAAAAGCCTTATAAGTAAAATAATAATCTTCCATCCAATCAAATTGCTGAACATTGTTGTCATACCAATAAGGTTGTTTGTAATTTTCAGCCTTCATTACGTCTAATTGCACAGCCCCCGGAACTGTTGCAGCCATCCATTTATGAGGCTCTGAATGTTCATCCTTGTGATATCCGATTTGCCAATCGAGAATCATTGCCTTTTCTTTTCCATAACAGGGAAAACTAAATAGTATAACTATAATGGCAATAAATTTTATTATGTCTTTCATTTGCTCCATATCATTTTGATTGTCTCTTCCACGTTTTTCCCTTCAGGACAAAGCGGACCCTTCGTATTGGCACGAAATCGATTGGTTGCCGCTCCTGTAATTACCCTGCTCCCCGGCATTTGAAGATAACCATTGGGATCAATCTTTCTGACCCAATCATGGGCATATTCCAAAAATTCCTTGCGATAAGCCTCGGGTTGAAGAGAAAACCACGTTATCTCATCATACCCCCATACAAAATGATCTGCCAAATTGCATGACCCCGGATGATCGCTGATCCCGAAATTATCAAATTCAACAAGATAAAGGCTGTGCTCACAATGCCAACCGCTCGGAGTAGTCCCTCCCTTAGTCCTCCCATAAATGGCATCCAAATAATATTTTTTAAGTTCGGCCTTTTGCGGATACTGACAGATTTCCTTTGGTCGCATCGGAAAAGAAACAAAATCGAACAGTAATTTCCCATTTACAACAATCCCACCAGAAGGTAAGTGACCATCGCACAAAACGGTACCCCGTCTCGCAATATCCATTGCTGTCTCTCTAACTCGGGTAAGAAGATCATCCCATGCCGCATAGTTATTGTCCTTATCTGTCATTGCCATGAGTTCAACTTGACCAAAATGAATCGCCTCTATGCCTATTTCCATATATTCCCTTGCCATAAAATAAAAAAACATCCTCGTTTCAAGCCGGGAAATATCGGGAACACTAGCCCCTGATCCCCAATGATCAACAAATTGACCGTTTGGATTTAACATATCGGCATACGAAAAATTCCTTTCTTCAACAGCCAACCCAAACTCTTCGAACACCCAGGCAGGAACAGCAACAGAATTTACCTTGGTCGACACAATCTCGAATATCGCTGCCTGAAAAATTATATCCGGATCATCCCGGTGCATCTCCCGAATTATTCGTTCGGCATTAGCAAGAAAAGCAGGATTGTTAAAATTCTGGGGAGTATCCCATGAATAAATAGATCGCCCTATAAATTTGGCCCCTACGTTTTTAAGCATTCGAATATCGTCTTCTTTATAACGATAAATTCCATCATTATAAAAACCTTCACTTGTTAAAAATTCAGCCTGAGTTATACTCCTCAAAAGATAACTTTCCAAAACATTCCGAGATATAATACCATTGTTCAATTCATAACTCCTCCCCTTGGAGCCCGAAACAATGTCATCATTTGTAATTTTGTCACTGCCGCACATAAATAAAAAAAGACATAAAGGTAAAATAAATACAAAACGTTTCATAATTTTTTAAATATTGTACAAGTTATGTAGAGTCAACCAGCAAGTGCGAATTTACACCAATTGTTTGTAAAACTCATTTTTTGGTAAATTAAAATCTAATTTTTCTCGAGGTCTTCGGTTTAGTTTGTATTGGATTTTTTTGATATCCTCATCCGAATAATCTTTAAATGATGCCTTTTTCGGGATATATTGCCTGATAAGTTTATTCCCGTTTTCAATCGCTCCTTTTTGCCATGAACAATAAGGATCGGTAAAGTAAACCGGTACTCCTAACATTTTAGTTATTAACTCATGGGCAGCGAATTCCGATCCATTATCCGTAGTGATGGTTTTCAGTTTATCCTTGAAAGGCAGTAATATTTTAAAGACCTCATTTGCAACCTCCTCGGAATCTCTTCCCTTCGGTAATTTTTGTATCATTATATAATTCGTTTTTCGCTCTGTTATTGTCAGTATAGCCTCCGAATGATTCGGCCCGATAATCGTATCCATCTCGAAGTCTCCAAACCTGCTTCCGTCAGCTTCTTCAGGCCTTTCGTGTATACTTGTACGATTGGGTATGTTTTTAGCCGACCCTACGGGCCTTTTACGGTGTTTCAGCTTATGGCGACAATGTTGGTATAAATCTCCACCATTTTGCTTGTCCTTGCGGATCCATTTGTAAATAGTTTCGTGTGAGATAGCCGTATTCTCATGTTTTTTTAAATATCCGCTAATCTGTTTGGGAGACCAATCTTCCCGGATTAATCCCAACACTTTTTGCTTAATCCATTCCGGCGTTGACCTGTTCCCCGGTAAGCGTTCTTTACGTTCCCCTGCCATTTCATGCGCCAGATGCCAGGAATATCCGCCACTCTTGTTTTTGTTTCGTTCCAACTCTCTATACAAGGTCGAGATGTGAACTCCTATCAGTAAAGCAATGTCCTTTTTACTTGTTCCTTCTTTCAGACCCAAATAAATTGCGTACCTTTGCTCCGAAGTTAACTGTTTGTATTTCATAAGCAACATAATAGTTAATTTTAGGGAGACTTCGGTCTCCTTTTTCGTTAAATTATGTTGCCGGTTGACGCTCTTTGGGGGTTTCGCACCCCCAACCGCTTGGCAAACCCCCGCGGTGTTTTTCATAGTTTTGTTTAAAAAAACCTGTATAAAACTTAGCAGGAAATTCGCACTTCTAATTTGAACTTAGTAAAAGCGATGATTAACACAACCGGTATTGACGATTTGTCAAAAAGAAAACTGCACCATCTCCGTACCAAAGCTGTACCATCCTCGCTCCACCTTTGCTCCAAGATTTTGCTTTTTTTACTGCAAATATGGAGGTGGGGTTTACAATAAATCTACGAAATCCGACGTTTTTCTCCTTGCCTTGATGCAAACATGAATCGGACATGATTCATCTATTTCATAGATTCAAGTAATCAATGCAACTTTTTAAAGAAAAATATAGCTTTTTTTATTATTATTGGCAAGTAAAAAAACAGGGAAATATGGGAAATGCTTTTCGTATACAATCGGCAAATTATGAAAAGCTCCATTTATAGAACATTTTGCAGAAACCATGTCAATCAGGTTCCTCTCTTTTTGTTGCTATCGACAGAGCTACAAGAAGTTTGCTTTATCGGGTCTATGAGGCTAAAACCGCTGAAAATACGGAAGATTTTATGAATCGGTGTTTGGAATATTTTCCTTTTGAAGTCACGCATGTTTTGACAGATAACGGACCGGAATTTACGAATCGGCTTATTAAATCCAAGAAAGGAAAGCTCTGTCAAAAACCCTCTCATTTGGATGAAGTTTGCAAAACCAATCATATTGAACACAGGCTCACTCGACCTAATACGCCAAAAACAAACGGCATGGTAGAAAGAGCCAACGGAATCATTAAAAAGGGAGCCATTCTTAAAGACAATTACGTAAATAAAGAAGAAATGAATGATGCGCTGATGGCATTTCTTGTCTATTATATGCTTTACAGAAGACATGGCGGAGTGAGAAAAGAACTAAACGTAAAAACTCCTTTTCAGGCAGTTGAAAAATGGTTTATGTTAAAATCTGAAATTTTTAAACAAAATCCTTCTGAATTTAAAAATAAACCCCTACATTTGAAGTCCATCGAAAATTCAAGTGTTTCACAAACAACCATGTGAAACTTGACATCAAAACAATACGAAAATAAATTTTTTAACATGAAAAGAAGAGATTTTTTAACAAATTCCGCGTTACTAGGAGCAACAGCTGTACTCCCAACAACGATTGTAACCTCCTGCTCACGAGACACTAAAAAACCTCTACCAAAAGTATTTCTAATGAAGAGTTAGTCATGTTTTCATTCATAGAAACAGCTCCTGACGGTAAACCTATTAAAGCTGCATTGATTGGATGTGGCGATAGAGGTACCGGTGCTGCCAGTCAATTTTTAGAGGCCGGGCCAAATGTTTCTATAGTTGCTTTAGCCGATATTTTTCCGGATCGAATGGATGCATGCCGTAAAATTCTTACAGATAAGTTTAATAATAAAATTGAGGACAATAAATGTTTTTTAGGTTTTGATGCTTACCGAAAGGTTATGTCTATTCCTGAAATTGAGGTGGTCCTGCTATGCACCCCAACTCACTTTCGACCTGAACATTTTACAGCTGCGGTGGAAGCCGGGAAGCACGTTTTTATGGAGAAACCATGTGCCGTTGATCCGGTGGGAATACGTACCGTGATAGCCGCTTCAAAAATGGCAACTTCAAAAGGGTTGACTCTACACGGGTGATATTTATGATTTCTTTAGTGTTGATTATTATTATAACAACAATAAACGGATGTTGCATACTGCCCGTCAGATTGATGGATGCGACAACAATATATCGGAACAGGTATTAGGAACAGAAGGTATCGCACAACTGAATGATCGTGGGGAAATAAAGATATTGGATTGGAACGGGAATCTGTTGTGGAAATATGATTATGAAAACAAACCTGTAAACAATCCTTATAATCAAGAACATATACATCTTGTGGAATCCATCAGATTGGACAAGAAAATCAATCAAGCCGAGGATCTGGCTTACTCCAATATGGTAGCGATTATGGGTAAAGAAGCTGCTTATACGGGAAAAGCGATTACTTGGAATGAAATTATGGCCTCTACCTTAAGGTACGGACCAGAAACTTATGCGATGAGTCCATTGCCTGATTACCGAGAAGGAGTGGTGCCAATCCCGGGCAAAGCTCCATCAGCCCCTATCTAAATAAATTCAACAAGTTATTGACAAAATTATATTTTATAAATTCATTTTTATGGAAAACAAATCTAAAAAAGTCACGCGAAGAGAATTCTTGGGCGTGTCAGCATTGGGATTAGCTGGGTTAACCATTCTACCCAGTTGGACTGTAAACGGAAAAAAGATTGCTCCGAGTGATAGGATAACATTAGGTTTTATTGGGCTCGGGAGGCAGGGGATTTCGGATTTTCATGCATTCTCGCAGTGTCCTGGTGTACAGGTTTTGGCAGGGAGTGATGTTGATTCAATGAAACGAGACCGGTTTAAAAATGTAGTTACCGGATGGCAAGAAAAAAACAGACTTCAAACTAAATGTGATACGTATGAATTTTATGAAGATTTACTGGAAAGAAAAGATATCGATGCTATTTCGATCGCAACTCCTGATCACTGGCACGCCCTGACAGCTATTCATGCATGTCAGTCCGGAAAGGATGTATATTGTCAAAAACCGTTATCATACACAATATCTGAAAGTTTATCGATGGTAAAAGCTGCCAGAAAGCATAATTGTGTATTTCAGGTAGGAAGCCAGCAGCGTTCCAGTTCGGAGTTCCAAAAAGCTGTTTCATTAGTGAGAGAGGGTAAAATTGGATATATTGAAAAAGTGTATGTTCGTATTGGCGAACCCCCAAAACCTTTTGATTTACCGGAGATGCCCGTTCCCTCTAATTTGAATTTCAGACAATGGTTAGGACCATTGAATGATCCTAAGGTACATTATCATCCAGATATATGCCCTCCAATAGCACCCCCCGATTATCAAGAAAAAGGGGATTGGGCAAGATGGCGTTATTATCGTGAAACGGGGAATGGTTTTACTGGTGACTGGGGTGCACATCATTTCGATATAGCACAATGGGCTCTGGGACTGGACGGTTCAGGACCGATCGAATATATTCCGGCAGGTTACAACGGAACTAAATATACAACGCTTAAATATGCGAATGGAATAGTAATGACAGAGCAGCCCTTCCGAGAAGATAGACCGGATGATAAGGGAATACAATTTATAGGAACAGATGGATGGATAAAGGTAGCTCGAGGATACATAGAGTGTTCTGATCCCTCACTTCTAAAAAAATCGGAGAAAGAGATTGAGGCAGGATCGTTTGAAATAAGTTCCCCCCATATGCAAGATTTTTTGAATTCCATGCGTTCCCGTCAAAATCCGATTGCACCTGTGGAAGCCGGATGCAGCACAAATATTCTTTGTTGTTTAATTAATATCGCAACCGAGTTGAATCGACCAGTAAAATGGGATCCCGTAACGCATAGTTTTGGTGACGATAAGGAAGCACAATCTCACAGATTGTATTGGTACGAGTACAGAAATCCCTATAAATTGCCTTACTGGTAAAGATTAACTGCTTCGTATAAGGACAATGCATGAAAATTATCAAATAACGATTTATTGATATGATTATTCAAAATAAAGAACTTATTAAAATTAAATTTATGAATATCAACAAAAGATTAACAATTAACTTTTTACTCATGGTTATTGGATTTTCTGTTTCTTCCTCAATCCATGCACAAAAAACGACGAATCCTTTAAAAGGGAAGAATGTGCTGTTTGTTTACGGAGGTTGGAAGGGACATGATCCGGAATTAACAAGAGATATTTTTGTGCCGTGGATGAGGTCGGAAGGAGCCGAAGTTACCCTACGTGATAATTTGGATTGTTATACCGATTCAGCTTTAATGAATAATACAGATCTGATTATTCAGGTTTGGACAATGGGCGAAATCAGCAATGAACAAGAACAGGGTTTATTGACAGCTGTAAAACGTGGTGTGGGACTGGCGGGTTGGCATGGAGGTCTTGGCGATGCATTTAGAAACAATGTTGAATATCAATTTATGGTTGGCGGACAATGGGTTGCACACCCGGGTGGGGTTATTCCTTATGAAGTCAATATCATTGATCACGAAGATAAAGTTACAAGAGGATTAAAGGATTTTCGCATGAATTCGGAACAATACTACATGCATGTGGATCCCAATGTAAAAGTTCTGGCAACAACAACTTTTAGTGGTGATCATGCCTGGTGGATAAACGGATGCGTTGTGCCTGTAGTTTGGAAAAAAATGTATGGTAAAGGCCGTGTATTTTATTCTTCGCTTGGTCACGTAGCTAAAGATTTTGATGTGCATGAAGCATTAGAAATCATGAAACGAGGCATCAGATGGGCAGCAGTTAGTTTGTATGAAGAGCCTGAACCATGGATCAATCCGGTATATGCTAATTAAAAAGATTATCAATTTTTTTACTGCATATGTCCCGGTTATTTTTCAGTATTTTTCTGCAGGAAATAGGTTGGCCGTATGACCACCCGAGCTAACAGCAAGGAATTTACCAACCTTTCATCCTATCATTTATGGAAAGAGAACAAATATTAGATAATCGGTCAAAAAAATCGATTTATCAAACCCTTTCTGAATTTTTACTACAAAATTTGTCTAACAAAAAAGTTGGATTCAAGTTATAAATCCAACTTTTTTAAAGAAAATCTTCCTGTAATTCTGTATTTTAATTCGTGGAGATTACCGGACTCGAACCGGTCACCTCAACACTGCCAGTGTTGCGCTCTAGCCAGATGAGCTAAACCCCCCAAAATTTTCTGCAAAGATAAAGATTTTGTTTATATTTGCAATTATAACGGCAACTAAAAATGGCAAAAGAGCCGAAAGAACGAATCATTATGGGAATCGATCCCGGAACGCAAATTATGGGATACGGCATATTACGTGTAATTGACAACAAACCTTTCATGGAAACAATGGGCGTAATACAGCTCAATAAATATGAGAACCAATACCTGAGATTAGCAAAAATATATGCCCGTGTAATTAGCCTTATTGAAGAATACCTGCCCGATGAAGTAGCTATCGAATCACCTTTTTACGGAAAAAATGTACAAAGTATGCTCAAATTGGGACGCGCGCAAGGCGTTGCAATTGCCGCTGCTATCTCCCGCGACATTCCCATTTTTGAATATGCTCCGTTAAAAATAAAGATGTCCATAACCGGAAACGGACGTGCTGCCAAAGAACAAGTGGCTTACATGCTTCAAAAAATATTACGTATTCCCGATGAAATCATGCCAAACCAATTGGACGCGACAGACGGATTGGCCGCAGCACTATGTCATTTTTACCAATCGGATATCGGCGTTGAGAAAGTGAAATACAAAAATTGGAAAGATTTTGCAAAACAAAATCAAAAAAGAATAAAAAAAGGATTTTAAAAAAAAGAATTCATTCTGATAATTTTTTATCTTTGCCATATGAACGAACTTATTTCTCATATTGATTTTTTGCTTCATACACACGATTGCGTAATCATCCCTAATCTTGGGGGATTCGTATTAAACGTATACCCTGTCAAAAAAAACGGATTAGCAACTTTCGAAGCTCCTAAATGTGAACTAATATTCAATCCGGATCTTACCTATAACGATGGTCTCCTGGTGGAGTCGTTCATGAAAACTAATAAAATTTCTTTTGAAACAGCACATGGTCGCGTTGAAGCAGGTGTGAATGAGTTGAAAATTGCTCTTCGGAAAAACAAGACTGTAGAATTTGGGAACCTAGGAACATTCAAAATAGACAAGAAAAAACAATATATATTTACGCCTAATGCATTTGAGAGACCCGAGTTTTACGGACTTGAAAAAGTCGCTCTACAACCTCTGATTCATGTGCAACCTACCCCTTCTATTGAAAAAACACAAAAAAAACATCGAATAACCATACGAAATATAGGAATCGGAGCAGTTGTAGCAATCACTGTGGGAGCGATTCTATTTCTATCGCCTCTGAATAAAAACGACTATCAAAGACAAAATTCTAAAATAGCATGGGAAAGTAGTTTGTTTCGGAATAATGCTACAAAACATATTCCTCTCAAAACTACAAACCAGGAAAAAGTCACTACTCCAACAAACATTATTGAAGAACAAAACAACGAAATGGTTGTTTCTCAACCTGAAACAATAATAAATGAATCTTCGCAAAATTCAAATGATCCGACGACACAACTTTCTCCGAAAAAATATTATGTAGTGATGGGAGTTTATAAAACCCGTAAAGTAGCAGAAGAAATAAAAAATGCGCTTGAATCCGAAGGTTTCACCCAAACATCATGGATCGAACGCCCCGGCAGAATTGATGTTTATGCAGCCTCATTTGCCGATCAGGATGCAGCTAAAGACTTTTTGAAGGAAGTTCATACTCGATACCCTCATCATCGTGATGCATGGATACTAAAATATTAGAACAATTGATTTTATCTTATAATAAAAACTCACATATTTATAAAAAGAAAAAACATGAATATCAGAAAATTAATCAATACAGTAGGGGTAGTTTTTCTTACTATTCCTCTTTCTGTTTCCGCAATTCAATCGCCTTCTTTAAGCAAGAATCTGCCAAGCAATAATTCATTAGTGGAACAGAGAAAGACTCCGCCAACATCGGGAACAGACAAAATTGTAAAAGAACCCGATATCGATCCCATGTTTACCGGAGGAACAGCTGCAATGCATAAATTCATTACATCCACCTTGAATTATCCACAAGAGGCTATCGAAAAGAATATTGAAGGATTAGTCGTTTACACATTTGTGGTTGAAAAAGACGGAACACTTTCCAACTTTAATCTTATTCATCATGCCGATCCGTTACTCGATGCCGAAGCTCTGCGCATTCTAAAAGCTATGCCACCGTGGAGACCCGCTAAATATAAGGGCGAAGCAGTACGTGCGGAAGCATACTTACCCATGTATTTTAAGATAAATAAAAATGCCCGCGGCGCTGCTAATAATAACACGTGCGCTCCCGGCAGTTCGACGGCAAAAACTGACCTTAATATATTGGCAAATGAAGAAATTTTATCCATTGTAGATCAAATGCCTCAATATCCGGGGGGAGAAGAAAAACTAACCGAATTTTTATCGAAAAAAATTATTTATCCCACTCATGCACTTCAAAACGGCATTGAAGGACGTATTCTGTGTTCATTTATTGTGGCAAAAGACGGTACTATTTCTAACATAGAAGTTTTGCAAAGCCCCGATCCCGAACTCAGCCACGAAGCGGTACGGGTGCTCAGCCTGATGCCGAAATGGAATCCGGGTATAAACAACGGGGAGAAAGTAAACGTAAAATGTGTTCTTCCTATCGATTTCAAAATAAACGAAACGCCTATACCTCCAACGACGACAGACAATTGATTTTTCTAATCGTCTCCGATATCGCGAAAAAGTTTTTTATTCGCGATATTTTTTTGTACCGCTCGAAACAAAAATTTATTTATTTCAGTTCCAAGTCAAATTCGCGCATACCTGTATAGGTATTGACAAACAAACGGAAAGAAACAGGATCTGAACTTCCGGCCGGACGCAGACTACTTATCAAAAATGAAGCGTAAAATGTCTGCGGATATCCCGGAGGATCATTATTTCGGAAATGACTAAAATACAAATCTACAGTAGGTGAAACCATATCTCTGAAGAGCCCGATAAGATGCGATCTGCTGTGATATTCTGTTTCAAAAACCATATTGAGATAATCGCCTCCTACCCATAGGCTCTGTATCTTTACCGGATCGTCATAAATCTGTTGAAAAATTTTCAATGTCTGGATCTCTCCGGTAAAAATATCCGCCACATCGTTTACTTTTATGGTATCACCTCTGAGCGGTGTATAGTTGAGAATTACACGTTGTCCGTTGTTACCTGAATAGTTTTTTAATTCTTTTGGAATAAGAATCCTTTGATTATCGAGCTGAAAAAAAACGATTTGTTGAGAGTGTAACACTGTAGCAAAATCGACTAAAAAATTATCGATGCGCTCATCCTCTTTCTCACAGCCGGCTGCAAGAGAAAAAACAATTATTAACGTCGTAATGAATAGTTTTCTTTTCATCTCTTGTTCTAAAAAGAATCACGTCGTTTGGTGCACTTCAATAAAATTTTTTACGGGATTGCCATACATTTCGATAATTTTTTCACGTAAAAAATCCCAATCTTTATTCTTGAGTTGAATTTTATCGATCTGTTTTTCCACATATGCTTCAAATGCCTTTTTATCTTCTGACGTATATTCCGATTGAAACATAGTAGAGTCAGTCATCGTATCGTAAGCTACATAATTGAAAGGGAAAAAGATATAATTCTTATAAATTTCCTCATCAATAATACGTGCAGCGGCTTCCAATAAAGATGATTTAGGCAAAGAAAAATCCAGTTGGTCGAGTTTCCGATTAATCCCTTCACCAAATTTAAAGTACACCCTGCCCTTATATCCGTTAATTCCGGTCAACATATTTTCCAAATCATCAGCAGGTGTTTTTTTGTGATGAGGATTATCGCGTTTTAATTGGAATTCTTTTGCTTTGAGAAAATCGCAAGGATCAAATTCATATGAAATAGCAAGAGGAATAATGCGTAATGCTTTTAACATATCAATAGGGCGCGAACTATTTTTCAATGTAAGCATTTTCAACAGACTGACTTGTGTACGATCGTTCGAATCTTTTGCACGTCCTTCGCGCTGAGCAATCCATATCGATTGATTGCGCTCTCTAATCGTATAATGAATATATTCAGACAGATGTCGGGAAGTTTCAAGCATTTCCCGCATCGGAACATTTCGTTTCACAATAAAACTTTTATTAAGCCTCACCAAATGAGTGATCCAAGGATATATGAGCAAATTATCGCCAATAGCGACTTCGGTAGTATCCATTCCTTGCGCATAAAGAAGCATGTTCAGAAAAGCTGCATCCAACACAATATCGCGATGATTCGAAATGATCACATGGCTTAACCCGTCATTGATGTTTTCCCAATTGAAACCTTTCATTTCTGCGGTGGTTTTTCGGATAAGCCGTTTAAGAACAGGATAAACAACTTTGCTTTGAAAATCGTCGACGGTCTCACAACTTCTCATCAAAGAGCACAATTGCTCCCAACTCATCGGCTTGATGATAGGTTCGACAGCTTTCCTGAATTTATCGTCGGCAAGGAGTTTCTCAATAGTCTCCGGCACTTCACTGTCGTAAACCGGACGAATGTCGTCAAAAGAAGTAGTTAGAACGGATTCCATAGTTTTATTTCAAAAGGATTTAGCTTTACAATATTCATATTCGATGATCTCACTCAGCACGTCGGTCATGGAAAGATTTGCGGCCGCCACCTGTTGGGGTATGAAACTAGTAGGCGTCATACCGGGCGTAGTATTTACCTCCAGCAATA
>Ga0208938_1000296_pt1 | contig 42443 bp, 42 predicted proteins | sample AD_UKC125_MetaG_FD_184434 | JGI IMG/M metagenome (GOLD analysis project Ga0208938, IMG submission 184434) | Active sludge microbial communities of municipal wastewater-treating anaerobic digesters from USA - AD_UKC125_MetaG (SPAdes) (version 2) | ecosystem: Engineered > Bioreactor > Anaerobic >... | reverse complement strand
AACCTCCTGCGCCTTGCTCCGGTAAAACGCAAGGGCGGCCTCAAGGTTCAGCGACTGATCGCCGCCACTTCGGACGCCTTCCGCGCCGAACTCCTGGGTCTTGTATAAGACTCATGCAATCGCCCTGGGTCCAGTTCGTCGGAACTGTACACCGCGATGGCCTGCTGCACGTCCCGGAACAGTTCCTTGAAGTCGACGATATGGCCGTAGTCCTTGTCGTCGCCATCGAGCCGGTTGGTGCGGCAGATGGCCTGGAACAGGTTGTGGTCGCGCAGTTCGTTGTCGAGGTAGATGTAGGTGCAGCTCGGTGCGTCGAAGCCGGTGAGCAGCTTGCTCACCACGATCAACAGCTTCAGGTTCGCCGGCTCGTGGATGAACCGCCGCCTGGCCTCGTCCTCGTACTGCCGGGTAGTCTGCCCAGGCTTCAGGACATGCCGGGTGTAGGTGTCGAACTTGTAGCGCTCGTCGCTGTGCGCCGGCGCGCGCGAAATGGCGTTGGCATTCGGTTCAAAGGAGGTGATGATCCCGCAGAATGCGCCGAAACTGGTGTTCTGGAACAGCCGGAAGTAATGGCAGGCGTCGTAGATCGACGCCACCACCAGTAGCGCCGTGCCCCGGTCGTTGTTCAGGCGCGGCTTCAGGCTGAAGTCCTCGATGAGGTTGGCGATGATCCGCTGCTTGCGCTCGCCGGCGCTCATCAGCTCCTCCATCGTCGCCCAGCGGCGGCGCAGGATCGCCTTCTGGAAGTTGTTGAGGTGCTTCGTCTTCTGCTCGAACCAGCGGTCGATGGCGGCCGGCGAGGTCAGCCGCTCCGGCACGTCGCGCGCCTCGTATTTCAGGTCCAGCACCACCTTGTCGGCGACCGCCTGGTGGAACTTGTAAGTGTCGATGTAGGTACCGAAGACGTCGCGCGTCATCTGCCGGTCCTTGCGCAGCAGCGGCGTGCCGGTGAAGCCGATGAAGACGGCGTCCGCCAGCCAGCGCTTCATCTGCCGGTTCATGTCGCCGCCCTGGGTGCGGTGGCATTCGTCCACGAACACGTAGAAGCGCCCATGCACCGGCGGCGCCGGACCTTGCAGGTCGGCCACGTCGAACTTGTGGAGCAGCGCGCAGAGCAGGCGGGGTGCCGGCGCGGCGAGCTTGTGGACCAACTGCGCCCGCGAGCAGATGCGCGGCGATGGCGAGTCGGCGCCGATCACCCCGGCGTTCTTCATCACTTCGACGATCTGCTGGTCCAGCTCGTCGCGGTCGGTGACGACCAGGATGCGCGCCTGCGGGTCGTATTCGAGCAGCCACTTGGCGATCAGGACCATCAGGATGCTCTTGCCGCTACCCTGGGTGTGCCAGATGACGCCGCCCTCACGCCGGGCAATGCGCGCCTGCGCCGCCTTGACGCCGAAAAACTGATGCGGCCGCGGCACCTTCTTCTGGCCGGCGTCGAAGACGATGAAGTTGCGGATCAGGTCGAGCAGCCGCGCCTTGTCGCACAACTGCGCCAGTGGCCGGTCGAGCAGCGCCCCGGCGGCTGGCGTGGCACCGGCTTCCGCCGGAGCCTCGTCCTTCCATTCCACGAAAAACTGTTCCGGCGTGCCGGTGGTGCCGTAGCGCAAGCCCTGTGAATCGCTGCCCGCCAGCACGAGCTGCACGGTACTGAAGAAACCCTGGTTGAAGAGTGCTTCCTGATTGGTGATCAACTGGCGCACGCCGTCGGCGACCTCCACCGAGCTGCGTTTCAGCTCGATCACCGCGATGGCGATGCCGTTGAGGTAGAGCACGATGTCCGGCCGGCGCTGATGTGACGCCAACTCGCCCCCCCTGAGCGTCACTTCCTCGGCGAGAGCAAAGTCGTTGTTCTCGGGGTTGGCCCAGTCGATCAGGTGCACGCTCTCGTGCGCCTGCCCCGCCGCGGTCTGCACCGGCACGCCGTAGCGCAGAAGCTGGTAGGTGCGCAGATTGGCGTGGTAGAGCGTGATGCCGGTCGAATCCGCGGCGGTTTCCAGCCGGTGCAAGGCGGCGGCGATGTGCGCCGCGGAATAGCCCCGCGCCGCGAGGTTCTCCCGCAGCAGCGGCGTTTCGATGGGGCAGTTGTTTTCCCGCTGATGCCATGCGCCGAGGTAGCGATAGCCGAGGCCATCGGGCCGCGCCGGGTCGGTGAACAGGGCGACGACGCGGCGCTGTGTGTGGCGTTCGGAGCGGGGGTATTCAGGCACCGGCTATACTCCACTTGATGAGTGGGCGATCCTTCATGGCAGGTGATCGTCTCGCATCTTGTCCCACACTGCTGTTTTGAACCACGCGGGCATCAGGCAGGTTTTCATCGTCAGGGTAGTGCCACCGCTGACTTCCGCAAGCCAGATTTTCTGAGCCCCGGAATTATCAAAAATATAGGCCCGGTCTGCGTGGCGGATGGCGTCCGGGAGCAAGGCCAGCGAGCGGACATAGCGGGTAATGACCTTCTCATCTGGCACGGGATGGCCACCCAGGCGAACCCGATTGTGCACGCGTGAAATATTGATGATGGGGTCTTCAGTGGCAACGAAATACAAGTAGGTACGGAAGCCGTGTCGCTGCGCTTTGCGCAGAAAACTTACCTTGTCCGCTGAAGACATGACTGTCTCAAACGTGAACGAGACGCCACTCGCCAGAAGCTTGTGGCGGATGAAATCAGCCGCCACCGAGGCGAAATATGAATCAACAGCCACATCAAAAAAACTCAGCTTGTCGTCGCTAAAGCGCAAACTCACGGCCTCATCCAGCAAACCTGCCCGTGCGAGTAGAACCGAGTCGTTGAAAAAGGCCAATATTTCGGCCTCCGTGGTAGTCACCTGGAAACCCTTCAAATCGAGAAAATCGTATGCCCGGATTTCCTTCTCGATTTCGTCCGGATTGATGTACACGCCGAGCAGTTCCGGGCGAATCACCGCTTTGATCGTGCTTTTGCCTGACCCATTGGGGCCGGCAAACATGCGCAGGCGAGGGATGTGCGCACTCAACGCAGCACCCGCGTTTCACCCGGCGTCACGGCGGTGGGTGGGGTGAGCGTTTTGACCAGGGTGCGCGTGCCGTCAGGGAATACCTCATAGATAGCGCCGTTGTCGCTTTGCAGGACGCTGTTGCCCGCGGCCAGCGCCTGCCAGTAAGCCTGTGTCACCGCGGACTGGGCAAGTTCGGGAATGTGTTCTTCCAGGAACTGCATGCTTTGCTCGGACAGGGGCATGGCGGATTCCTTTCGACCAGGGTTGAGGTTGTTCATGATAGGCGAATTCTCCCGGTGAGCAATTCCTGCATCATCCCCTGCTTGAGGGCGCGGGTCTTGTCACGGCGTGCTTCAAGGGCGGCGATCTCGGCGTCCATGTCGGAGAGGACGGTGGCGATGGCGGTTTGTTCTTCCTTGGTCGGCGGAACTTTCATCTTGAAGGTTTGAAACGTTGGCAGGCGCAGGGAGTCGACAGTCGCCTTCACGGTGTTCTGTATGGCCCAGGCACCAAAGTTCATTGCCATGTAAAGATGAACAAATTTTGCGAACATGCCCGGCCCGAACCGCGTGATGGCATAGACACGCTGATGCACATCAAACCGTCCGTTGATGTAGTGGAAGATGTCGCCAATTCTTCCCTCCCCCGGAACGAGGATCGCCTCGCAGTCATGCGAATAGCTGTCGATCCGCTCCACGTTCTCGGATCGCACGAAGAACGGATACTCACCGCCATCTATCTTGTCCTCGTTGTTGCGGCTGCCGGTCTTGATGTGCGCGATCTCCCCCAACCGCTTCACTTCCCACTCCCCGCTGAAGCCGGGGAGGCGGGTTTGGCCGGTGAGGAGTTGCTGCATGGCGGCCTGTTTGAGGTCGCGCTTCTTGGCGATGAGCCGCTCCAGCCCGCCCAGCAGCGCATCCACGTCGCTCAACACCTTCGCGATCGCGCGTTGTTCGGGCGGTTTCGCCAATGGAAGCGGCATATTACGGAGTTTGTCACCGCTAATCTTCGGCATGGTTCCAGTTGAACCGGCTGCGACGCTGACGAAATACCGTCGTCCGTTCGCACTGTTTGCGTAACGCCAAAACCAGTGAGCAGTTTCAGTAGCTTTGAATCGCAAACGCATCATCAAGTCTGGATAGGCATACACGCCGCTCGGACCGCAAAAGATAGCAGTGGTACCAACAAGTTCGCTTGTGTTTGACCGTTGAACAAGCACATCGCCCGGTTTGAGGAAAATCTCAGAGTCTGGGTCCAGAGTTTCATCGAGTCGTTTTACCGTCTGTTCATCAAGAATGATCCGACCGGATGACGTCGCGGCAAGGGACAACGTGGGCGTTCCTCGTGCTTCCTTTCCACTGCGCCCGGAATAGCCGTTCTTCGGGCCAGACGCGACCAAGGCAGATAGGCGGCAAACATCCCAATCCTCTGGAATAACCCCCACCGCCGTCTGCTTGTATCCGGGTCTCACTTCCACACCGCGCCCATCCGCAAAACCAGCGGAGAATGGATATTTGATAGTTGAAAGTTAGCGATTGTGCTCATTGCCCACTCTCCACTCTCAACTTTCCACTCTCCACTGTCTTCAGGTGTTCCTCCACGCGGTCAGCAAGCGTCTCCACCTCGTCGATAAGCTGAGGCAGCGGCATCGTGTAGCGCTCGGCCAGTTCGCGGATGCAGCCGGTGAGGGTCTGCGTGACTCGATCCAGTTCGCCCTGTACGGCGGCTTGCAGTCGGTTCATGGTTCCACCTCGCGCAGGGTTCGTTCCAGTTCAAGGCGCAGGGCTTCCCGATCGGGCAGGTAGAGCTGATATTTCTGCACGAAAAGCTGGCTGTTCATGCCGTAGGTGGCGTATTCGACCAGTAGTTCATCCTTGTCGCGGCTGAGGATGATGCCGATGGGCGGGTTGTCGCCTTCGACGTTTTCCTCGTTGGCAAAGTAGCCAAGGTAGAGATTCATTTGGCCGATGTCGTGGTGTTGCACCTCACCCAGCTTGAGGTCGATGAGGACGAAGCAGCGCAGGATGCGGTGGTAGAAGACCAGATCGACCTTGTAATGGCTATTGTTGATCGTCACCCTGTATTGCCGGCCGACAAAGGTGAAGCCCTTGCCGAGTTCCAGCAGGAAGGGCTGGATGTGGTCGCAGAGCACGGTTTCGAGCCGGGTTTCGGAGATCTGATAGGGCTCGGGGATTTTCAGGAATTCGAACACATAGGGTTCGCGCAACAGGTCGGCGGGCTCTTGGACGATCTGCCCCTGCGCGGCCAGTTGCAGGATGCCGGCCTTGTCCGTGCTGACGGCCAGGCGTAGAAACAGCGACGCCGCCTTCTGGCGCTTGAGTTCAGGCACCGACCAGCGCTCGGCAATGGCCTGCTTCTCGTAGAAGCCGCGCTCCAGGTCATCGTCGAGCTTGAGCAGTTCGACATAGTGCGACCAGCTCAATTGGTGAGAAGGCTTCTGACTTATCGGGTAGCGCAGGTAGAGCAGCCGCATGTACACCACATTGCTGCGGCTGAAGCCACGGCCGTAGCGCAGACCCAGATCCGCGGCCAGGTTGTTGATGAGTGCCTTGCCATATTCGGCGCGGAGATTGCCCGCCTGCTCGTATTCGACGATATGCCGCCCAACCTGCCAGTAGGTTTCGATCAGTTGGGCATTGACGGCCTGTACAGCCCGAACCCGGCCCTGGGTATAGACGTCGGAAATCTGTTCCAGCAGTTGCCGATAGCCGTCGGTGAGAGTCAATTCCATGTCGCCCCCATCCGCTTGAGGTGTTCCTCCACGCGGGCAGCGAGCGCCGCCACTTCGTGCTCAAGCTGCGGCAACGGCGTCGCGTAGCGTTCAGCCAGTTCTCGTATACGGCTGGTCAAGGTCTGCGACACGCGATCCAGTTCTCCCTGCACGCTCGCCGCAATCCGCGCCATCCACTTGTCGTCCACCACCAGCGCCTTGATCTCGGCCTCGCAGAGCGTCGGGTATTTCTCGTAGGCGAGCCGGTCGAGGGCGGCTTCGGATTCCCTGACTTTTTTCTTCCAGGCGGCGATCGACTCGTTGATCGCCAGCCACTGCCTGAGCACCCGCAGTTCTTCGGCAGCGTCGGGGTCCCTGGCGACTTCGCGGATACGCTCCTTCACCGTTGCCACGTTGATGCTGTCGAAGCCCGAAAACGCGGCGTCTTCGCCAGCGTGTTCCTCTTCGAGCTCGGCGAGGCTGGCGATGGCGGCTTCGAGTTCGGCGTGTTGCGCCTCGATCGCGGCCTGCTCGCCGGCGAAGTAGCGGGCGACGAGGTACGGCTTGGGGATCAGGTCGCAGGTCCAGCCCTTGTCGCGAGCCTTGCCCTTCCTGTCGCTGTCGGCGATGCGCGCGGGTTTGGCCAGCCAGCCGTCGGCGGCGATCAGGTAGACGTCGTCCTGCATCGTCTCCGCCCAGTAATCCATCAGGTGCTGGTAGATGTCGTAGGCGTCGAGCAGCGGCACCGCCTTGAAGCTGGCGAGCAGCGCCTCGGCAATCGTCTCGATCAGCGCCTTGGGGTGGCCGCCCTGGGCGAAGCCGGTAAGCTGCGGGGTGACGGCGGCGCGCCAGTCGGCGAAGCGCCGGGTCGCCGCCCGGTTGAAGGCGGTGAACTCGGCATGCGCGAAGATCGCCGGCTTGACTGCGGGCAGCGGCAGCCTGACGCGGGCGTAGCCGGGGCGCAGCGATTCAAACAGCGCGGCGCGTACGCCGGGCAGCACCCGCCAGTAGTCGCCGAGCGCGTCGAGGTCGCGCTCGGGGATGCCGCCGCGCAGGTGGCCGTCGATGTCCTGCAGGTCCTCCGGCTCGCTGCTGTCGATGTAGCGCGGCAGGTTGAGGTTGAAATCGTTCTTCGCGTCGGCGATCTCGTCGAACGGCACCAGGCGCGCGTAGCGCGGGGTGTCGATCTGCCGGGTGAAGGTATCGACGATGCGGTGGATGTCCTGCTCGCGCAGGCGGTTCTTGTTGCCGTCCTTGAGGTAGCCCTTGCTGGCGTCGATCATGAACACGCCCTTGCGCGCCGTGGCATTTTCCTTGTCGAGCACCAGAATGCAGGCGGGGATGCCGGTGCCGAAGAAGAGGTTGGCCGGCAGGCCGATGATGCCCTTGAGGATGCCCGAGCGGACGAGCTGCCGGCGGATGATGGCCTCGGCGTTGCCGCGAAACAGCACGCCGTGCGGCAGGATGCAGGCGCCTTTGCCGGCGCCCTTCAGCGAACGGATGATGTGCAGCAGGTAGGCGTAGTCGCCCTGCCGGGTCGGCGGTTCGCCCCAGGCGAAGCGCTGCCAGGGGTCGTTCGACGGCGTCAGGCCGGTGCTCCAGGTCTTGTCGGAAAACGGCGGATTGGCGACCACGTAGTCGTAAGTGCGCAGACTCTCGCCGTCCTTGAACTTGGGCGCGGCGAGGGTGTTGCCGGAGAGGATGCTGGCGGTCGGGAAGTCGTGCAGGATCATGTTCATGCGCGCGAGACCGGCGGTGGTGACGTCCTTCTCCTGGCCTTCGAGCGTGATGTGCCTGCCCGCCTGCGCCGCCACCTTGAGCAGCAGCGAACCCGAGCCGCAGGTGGGGTCGTAGGCGGTGGTCGCGGCGCGCGTGTTCGCCGGCGAAATGCCGATCACCCTGGCGATGACGCGGCTGACTTCGGACGGGGTGTAGAACTGCCCCTTGCTCTTGCCGCTCTCGGTGGCGAAGTGCCGCATCAGGTACTCGTAGGCGTCGCCGAGGATGTCGTCGTGCTCGGCGCGATTCTGCGAGAAGTCGAGTTCGGGTTTCTGGAAGATGCCGATCAGGTTGGAGAGGCGATCGACCATCGCCTGACCCTCGCCGAGCTTGTTCGGGTCGTTGAAGTCGGGAAAGTCGGTGCGCGCGAGCCGGCTGTTGGCGTCGATCAGCGGCTGGATGATCCGGGTGTTGATCCGGTCGCCGATGTCGCTCTGGCCCTTGAGCGCGATCATGTCCTTGAAGCTCGCGCCTTTGGGGATGTTCACCGGCGGCGCGAAGTCGTCGCTGTCGCCGTACTTGTCGGTGATGTACTTGATGAACAGCATGAACAGGACGTAGTCCTTGTACTGGCTGGCATCCATGCCGCCGCGCAGCTCATCGCACGAAGCCCAGAGGGACGAGTAGAGGTCGGATTTCTTGAGGGCCATGAACGGGCTTATTGAGGTGGTGACGCGCAGCGGCAGAAGCCTGTTACTTTACAACACCGTCGTTGGAGAAAAGCAGGGGGATTCCAACTGGTCACGACTCGACCTCCCCGTTTCGGCAAGGCCGCGCGTTTGCCGCGCCGGCGGCTTCGTGAGGCGAGCCGGGGCGCCGACGGGCGCGCTTCGGCCAGGCGATCAGGCGGCGGGCGCGCTCTTGGTCACCTTGCGGGCGAAGCGGCGGCGGGAGGGTCGCGACCACCTGGGCGATTCCGCAAGGGGGGCAGTGGCCGGCCTGAGACACGCCACCTGCCGCCTGCCCGCCGGACGCCGCGCTGTTCAGGCAGCGTTATCGCGGTTCTTCCAGATCTCCGCGACCTCGGGATAGGTCCGCAGATAAGTGTTCACCGCCTCGCCGATGGTCGGGAAGAAGACCTCGGCGCCAAGGTGGGAGAAGAGTCCGAAGCGCTTGAGCTTGTCCTGGACCGGATCCTTCATCTCGGCGAAGCACAGTTCGATGCCGGCCGCCTGCAGCGTTTCGTCGAGCTTGGCGACGAGATCGGCGGCGGTGACGTCGACGCTGGTCACCGGTTCGGCGGTGATCACCAGCCAGCGCACCGGCGTCGGCGAGGCGGCGACGGCGTCGAGGGCGCGCTCGTAGAACCACTCGGCATTGGCGAAGAACAGCGGCGCCGCCCAGCGGAACAGGACCAGGCCCGGGATCAGGCGGGCGTCGGGGTAACGCGAAATGTCGTGGTAGCCGTTGATGCCCTTGACGCGGCCGAGCACCGCCGAGTCCGGGCGCCAGCCGTCCCAGAGGAACTCGATCACCGCCAGCCCGATCGCCAGGCCGATGCCGGGGATGGCGCCGAGCACCACCACGCCGATGCAGCAGCCGATCGACAGCCAGAACTCCCAGCGCTGGATGCGGTAGATGCGCCGCAGGTCGGCAAACTCGAACAGGCCCAGCGCGGCGGCGATGACCACCGCGGCCAGCGCAGTGTTCGGCAGGTATTGCAGCAGGTTCGGCGCCAGCAACAGCAGCAGCGCGACGGCGACGGCGCCGACGACGCTGGTCAGTTGCGTCCGGGCGCCAGCGGCCTCGGCGACCGGCGTCCGCGACGAGCTGCTGCTGATCGGGAAGCCCTGGAAGAATCCGGCCGCCAGGTTGGCCGCGCCGAGGCCGACCATTTCCTGGTTGGGGTCCACCGGGCTTGCCGTCTTTTCGGCGTAGGTCCGCGAGAGCACGCTGGTGTCGGCGAAGGAGACGATGGCCACGGCGAAACCGCCCATCAGCACCGGCACGATATCGGCGGGCGTGATCCACGGGATGGCGAAGGCCGGCAGGCCCTGCGGCAGCGCGCCGAGGACCGACACCCCGTAGGCGTCGAGGCCGAGCGTCGCCACCAGGACGGTCGCCCCGATCACGGCGATCAGGACCCCCGGCAGGCGCTTGCTGCGCTTGAGCAGCAGGATCAGCGCCAGGGTCGCGCCGCCGACGAGCAGCGCGACGACGTTGGTCTTGCCGGCGAGCAGCGCCTGCGCGAATTCCCAGAGCTTGCGCAGCGGCTCGTCGCCGGCCACCGAGAAACCGAAGAGTTTCGGCAACTGACTGATCAGCACGGTCAGCGCGATGCCGTTCATGTAGCCGTAACGGATCGGCTTGGAGAGCAGTTCGGTGACGAAGCCGAGACGCGCGACGCCGGCGAGGATGCACAGCGTGCCCGAGACCACGGCCATCATCCCGGCCAGCGCGACGGCGCGCATCGGGTCGCCGCCGGACAGCGGCAGGATGACCGCGAGGATCACCGCGGCCAGCGAGGAATCCGGCCCGAGGACCATGATCCGGCTTGGTCCGAACAGCGCGTAGGCGAGCAGCGGGATGATCGTCGCGTACAGGCCGTGGATGCCGGGCACGCCCGAGGCCACGGCGTAGGCGATGCCGACAGGCACCAGCATGGTGGTCAGCACCAGGCCGGCGGCGATGTCGTGGCGCAGCCAGGCGATCTGGTACTGTCGCAGGGTCTGCAGGCCCGGCAGCCACTTCAGCCAGCCGGTCGGCTGGCCGGTTCCGGGGCGGGCGGCGAGGCGGCCCGGCGACGATGGCGGCGGGGATGGGCTGGATGCACTCATGGCAGGATCTCCGGAGACGAGGAAAAATTACCGGCGGCGGGCGCTACGGCTGCGGCGGGCTACGCAGTTCGCGGCGCAGGATCTTGCCGATCGGCGATTTCGGCAGGGCGTCGCGGAACTCGATCTGGCGCGGCGTCTTGTAGGCGGCAAGCTGCGCCTTGCAGTGCCGGATCACCTCCTCGCTGCTCAGTTGCGGGTCCTTCCTGACGATCACCACCTTCACCGCCTCGCCGGTACGCGCGTCGGGCACGCCGATGGCGCCGCATTCGAGAACACCCGGATGCGACGCCAGCACGCCTTCGATTTCGCTCGGATAGACGTTGAAACCGGAGACCAGGATCATGTCCTTCTTGCGGTCGGTGATGGTGATGTAGCCGTCCTGATTCATGTGCCCGATGTCGCCGGTGGTCAGCCAGCCGTCGCGCATCACCGCCGCGGTCTCCGCGGGCTTGCCCCAGTAGCCAAGCATCACCTGCGGGCCGCGCACGCAAATCTCGCCGGTGTGCTTTTCGACGTCGTCATCGCCGGTCCACGGCGGCAGGGCCGCGAAGTCTTCGTTGCGGAGGGTCACCTCGGTGGACGAAAACGGTAGCCCGATCATGCCGTTCCATGGCGTATCCAGCGGCGACGCGCTGACCCCCGGCGAGGCTTCGGTGAGACCGTAGGCTTCGGTGATGTAGCACCCGGTGACCTGCTTCCACTTCTCTGCGACCGCTCTTTGCACCGCCGCGCCGCCGCCGATCACCACCTTCAGCGAGGAGAAGTCGAGCGCGTCGAATCCCGGCGTGTGCAGCAGGCCGTTGAACAGGGTGTTCACCCCGCTCAGGACGCTCCATTTCCAGCGCCCGAGCTCCGCGACCAGCGCCGGCAGGTCGCGCGGGTTGCTGATCAGCACGCTGAGACTGCCCCAGGTCATGAACGACAGCGTCGAGGTCAGGCAGAAGATGTGGTACATCGGCAGCGGCGCGATGACGATCTCGCTCCCCGCCTCGAAGCTGCCGGAGATCCACACGCCGGTCTGTTCGAGGTTGGCGAGCAGATTGCGGTGGCTGAGCATCGCGCCCTTGGAGACGCCGGTGGTGCCGCCGGTGTATTGCAGGAAGGCGAGATCGGAGGCCGCGATGGCGACCGGCGTGAAGCGCGCCGCGGCGCCGCGGGCGAGCGCCTCAAGGAAGGTCAGGGAGCCGTCGAGACGCCAGGCGGGAACCATCTTCTTCACCGTCCTGACCACGAAGTTGACGATCCAGCGCTTCGGGATCGGCAACAGATCGCCGACCTGCGTGGTGATCAGGTGCTGCAGCGCGGTCTTCCTCCACACCTGCTGCAGCGTCGCCGCGAAGTTCTCGACGACGACGATGGCCCTGGCGCCAGAGTCCTGCAATTGGTGTTCGAGTTCCTTCGGGGTGTACAGCGGATTGACGTTGACCACGATCATGCCCGCCCGCAGGATGCCGAACAGCGCCACCGGGTATTGCAGCAGGTTTGGCGACATGATCGCCACGCGCTCGCCCTTGGCCATGCCGGGCAAGCCCTGCAGGAAGGTGGCGAAGTCGCGCGACAGCTTGTCGAGCTCGGCGTAGCTCAGCGTGCGGCCGAGATTGTGGAAGGCCGGCCGGCCGCCATACTTGCCGACGATTTCGTCGAGCAGCCCCGGAATCGACGGGTAACGGTCGGCGTCGATGTCGGCGGGAATGCCAGCCGGGTAATGTTGCAGCCAGATTCGGTCGGGCATCGTCTTCTCCTCTTGTCTCATGATTGTTGCTGCTCCGGGGGATGCCGTCGGTACGCAGGCGCACCAGACGCCGCGGCATCCCGGTGGGAGCGTAAGCGCGGTGGCGCACGGAAGCGATGACGCGCAGTAGCCATCATGGTGGCCTGGGCTTGACGAAAAATGACCGTGGCAGCGGCGCTTTTCAGTAGCATTCGGTTTTCACTTCGCGGAGCACGCAAATGAACGGGCGCAATGACACGCAACGTTACGGATCGCTGTCGATCGGGCTGCATTGGGTGATGCTGCTGCTGTTTGTGGCAGTTTACGCCTGCATCGAGTTGCGCGGCTACTTCCCGAAAGGCAGTGATCCGCGCGAGGCACTGAAGACCTGGCATTTCATGCTCGGCTTGTCCGTCCTGGCCCTCGCCTTGCTGCGCGTGCTGATACACCTGCGGTCCAAGGTGCCGCCCATCGTGCCGGATCCGCCGGGGTGGCAAAAGCTCGCCGCGCGGCTGATGCACCTTGCGTTGTACGCGCTGATGATCGGCCTGCCGCTGGTCGGATGGCTGCTGCTCAGCGCGGCCGGCAAGCCGATCCCGTTCTTCGGCCTGCACCTGCCGGCACTGCTCGGCGAGAGCAAGAGTCTGGCGAAAACGATCAAGGAGATCCATGAAACCGGCGGCACGCTGGGCTACTTCCTGATCGCCCTGCATGCCGCAGCGGCGCTGTTCCACCACTACTTCATGCGCGACAACACGCTGCGGCGGATGCTGCCGGGCCACGACTGAACGCCGTCTCCGGGAACAGCATGCGCGGCCTTGCCCTCAGCCGCCCCCAGTGGTTATCATCTGCCGATGCTGAATTTACGCCGATCATCACCGCGGGCGTTGCCGTCCGGGCAGGTCGCGCCGAAGCACGGCGCACACCTTGCGGGGAGGCACGCGCGCAGACCGGCGGCGGCCGTTGGCCGTCGCGGCTGGCGCTGAATCGCCGCGATGTTCAAGCGAATCATTGACCATTGGGTATACGGCGGCGTCCTCGCCGGAGTGCTGTTGCTGCTGCTCGCGCCCTTGCTCACCGCCGCGTGGTCGACGGCGCTGACAGCCACCTTTCTGCATCTGCCGTTCTACATGCTCCACCAGTACGAGGAGCACGATGACGACCGCTTCCGGCGGTTTTTCAATCAAACGATCGGCAAGAGCCAGGAGGTCCTCTCCCGCGAAGCGGTGTTTGTCACCAACGTTCCCGGGGTGTGGGGTGTCGTCGCCATCTCGCTGTACCTGGCTTCGGAAGTCCATATCGGACTGTCGCTGATCGCGGTGTACCTGGTCCTGGTCAATGCCTTTGTGCACCTGGTGCACGCGTTCATCTTCCGCTGCTACAACCCCGGTCTGGCGACGGCCCTGGCGATGTTCGTGCCTCTCGGGGTCTATACGCTGCGCGCGGTCCAGCTGGCTGGCGGCGGCACCGCTGCTTTGCACGCGCTCGGGGCAGGCATTGCGGTCGCGATCCACGCCGCGATACTGGCACATGTGCATCGCCGGCTGCGCCGCGGCGCGTAGTGTCCGGCCTTCGCCAGGCGGCGCTGTCGGGCGGCCTGGCGGTGCCGGCCGACGTTTGGCCGCAGGCGCGGGTTCAGTTGGCCAACTGCACGCTGTCGCGGCCACTCTCCTTGGCGCGATACATGGCCTCGTCAGCGCGCTTGGTCAGGGCAAGTTCATCGGTGCCATCGTCGGGATAGATGGCCACCCCGAGGCTGCATGAAATCGTCAGTTGGTGACCATTGATGGTGTACGGTCGCCGCACTTCCTGACGAATCTTTTCAGCCAGTGCCAGCGCATCCGCCGCGCCAGTCAGTTCGCCGATCAGCAGGACGAACTCGTCGCCGCCCAGGCGGCCGACCGTATCGGAGGCCCGAACCAAATCCTGCAGACGTCTTGCCACCTGTCGCAACAGCAGGTCGCCGACGGAATGGCCGTGCTTGTCGTTGATCGGTTTGAATTTGTCGAGGTCGAGGAAGATCAGGGCGAAGCGGCGGTCATGGCGCCTGGCATGGGCCAGCTTGTTCTGGACGCGGTCACTGAACAACGCTCGATTGGGCAGACCGGTCAGCGAATCATGCTGTGCCATGTGCCGCAATTCCTCGGTGATCTTGGCGGCCAGCAGCAAGGCACGCGCGCGTCCGCTGATCATCGACCACGCCAGCAACGCCATCGACAGGCTCAGGCTGATGCCCGCCACGGCAATGATCAGCGAGATGTCCCGGCCGAAGCGGTTTTCGAATTCTTCTTGCGTGACCAGAGTGAGCGTCCAGGTGTGACTGGCGACGACCATGTACTCGTTGGCGCTCAGCGCGCCGCCGGCCGCCTCCCGGTTCCGGTACATGAGTGCGGCATCACTGGGGACGGCGCCGTCGTATATGGCGAAGGCAAGGCCCTCGGCTTGCCGGCCATACAGACTGGCCATGAAGTCGCGCACGTGGAACGAGGCATAGACCCAGCCAATGAGGCTGTCACGACGCTGCGTGACGCTGTCTCGCGGCTGCCCCTGGGCAAAGACCGGCAGATACATGATGAAGCCGGGGTTGCCTTCGACACCGTTGTCGATGGCCAATTGCACCTTGCCGGTAATCGCCGCGAGGCCGGAATCACGTGCCGTCTCCATCGCCTGCCGGCGCACCGGGTTGGCCCAGGTATCGAGACCCAGGGGGGCCTGGTGACGTCCGCTGTACGACTCGCGCTGGATGACCGGAGCGTAAGTCTCGCGCTCCCCTTGCGGATGAATGCTGTAGTCGGCAGGGCCGAGCCGGCGGATGGCGCGGACATGTGCGGCTTTGCTGGCCGACGGCACCCGTTCGATCACCCCGATGACCTGCATGCCCGAGAGGTTGGGATCACCCCGGAGCATTTCGACGTAGTCGTGAATGGCTTGGCGATTCCGCAGGCCAGTGGTGGCGAACAGGCCCTGCACTCCGCGCAGCAATTGCTCGTAGGCGGCGACGCGCTGTTCAATGCGGCTGACGGTGTCGCGCAGCGCGAAGTCGAACTGCGTATGCAGTTCCTTGCGGGCATTCTGGCGTTCGTGATCCCAGACGAACCAGGTCGCGCCGAGCATGGCGAACAGGATCAGCCAAGGCAGAAAAAGCAGTCGCGATGCCGGCGGCGAGACGCTTGCGGTGGTCATGGCGGCGACTAGAAGTCGACCATCGCGGCGGCCAGGTCGGCCTTGAAGTATTTTTCGAAAATGCGACGCATGCTGCCATCGCTGCGCATGCCATTGATCAGGGCACGCCACTTCTCCTGCTCGGCCGGCGGCAGCGACGTCTTCGACATCACCAGACCGTGCGGAACCGACGCGTCGCTGAACTCGATGATGCTCGTGACGTCGCGAATCCGCTTTTCTTCGAGTGTCGGGTAGTCGAAAGGCTCGATGATCATGCCGTGGATGTGACCCAGCAGCAGGGTCTGGTACAACGGCGCGAGGCCCCCCGCCTGGCTGACGCGACTGGCGGCGTGCAACTTGTCCACCAGCCGATTGGCCGACGGGCTGTAACGGAAACCACGGATCACACCGAGCTGCAACTTGTCGTTCTGCTCGAAATCGGCCTGATTGCGCACGCCGACATCCTTGCGTACCAACAGGTAGTACTTGTTGCTGAAGTACCAGGCGAATCCGGCAAATTTGTCGCGCTCGGCGTTGCTGATCCCGGAAAGGGTGAAATCGAGGGCACCGGATTCAATCAGTTGCCAGATCCGGGCACGGGCGAGCAGGCTGGTGGTGACCTTGCAACCGCTGCGGCGAATCAGCTCGTCGGCGACGTCCTTGTCGATCCCACTGTCCGTATCGGCGGAATAGAGCAGCCCATGCTCGTGCAGTGCCAGCGTGAATGGCCGCGAGCAGTCTGGGCCGGCAGCCGCGTCGAGCGGGCAGAAAGTGCCCAGGGTGATCAGCAAGGCAATGAAAAGGCGACGATTCATCGATAAGACCCGGCAACAGGAGTGCCGCAGGTTCAGGACAGGGTTCCCGCGGCTCGGTGAATAGCATACGCTCGCTACACCAGCGTGCGCGATGAATAGCGACAGATGTCACGGTCGGGATGATGTCGGCGCGCGCATTCGGCTTCCGAAGCGTATAGTCAAGGTTCCGGCGGGAAAATAGACCCCTTGCAGGGAATCCGGACCAGCATCGCTGATGACCAGTCGGACTCGGAGTTTTCCGGACATCCCTGCAGTGTCCGGCCAGGAGATTACCATGATGGAAGCCGTCAACGCCTTGTCCTCAGCGCGGGTCAGTACTCCAGCTGAACTGACTTCCCCCCAGAACCGCGTCGAAACACCGAAGCCGGCCGGCGCGCCCGAACGCCAGGCCGAGGCGCCGCCCAGTGTCACGGTGCAGATCAGTTCCGCGGCGCGCGAGGTCGCTGCCCGCGAGGAGGCCTCGGCAGCGCAGGACAACAACGCCACGCCGACCCCGCCGCCGCGTCCGCCCACCGCCTCGGATGCCGCGACGGACACCAGCAGCAGCAACGCCGCCAGCGCCCAGTCGGCGCAGGTCCGCCAGGCGCTGCAGTTGTTCAGCGACAACGCCGGCAGCGGTGTCGCTCAGACCAAACCCTCGCCGCTGCGCGCTTCGGCCTGAGCGGCCACATTTTCCCAACGCCGCGGCGGCGGCGCCTGTCTTGTTCTCGCTGAAGGAGGTTCTAACCCGAGCGCAGTCATCCTGAAATGATTGATCAACTGTCGCCGACCAGCGCATTCACTCCCTCATTCCAGGTCCGCCCTGAAGCCGCGCCAGCCACAGGTGACGCGGCGGCAACAGCCGGCGGGGGCAACTCGCGTGCGCAGCAAACCGGTAGCCAGCTCTCCGAGGCCGACCAGCAGAAGGTCCGCGACCTGCAGCAGCGCGACCGTGAAGTACGCGCCCACGAGATGGCCCACGTCGCCGCCGGCGGCAGCCTGGTTCGCAGCGGCGCCAGCTTCAGCTACGAAACCGGCCCTGACGGTCAGCGTTATGCCATCAGTGGCGAGGTTTCGATCGACAGTTCTCCGGGTCGCACCCCGGAGGAGACGCGCAGCAAGGCTGAACGCATCAAGTCCGCCGCGCTGGCGCCGGCAGACCCGTCGGCGCAGGACCGGCAGGTCGCTGCGCTGGCCACGCGCATGGCGATGCAGGCCAGCATGGAACAGGCGATCCAGGCCGGCGCCGCCGGTGGTGGCGCCAGCAACGGAACACCTGCCTCCGCCACCCCGGAACTCGCGCCCATGCTGGCCACTTATGCCGACACCGCGGCGGCCGCGAAAGCACCGAGCGGCTCGAAGGTCAACGTTTTCGCCTGAGCGCAGAGCCGCGCGCGATGTTCTTCCCGACCGGCGGCGAGAAGAAAACAACAACAGGCCGCGACTGACGAGCAAGATCCGGTTTCTGCTGCACAAGGATGGAACCGTTCTGGCACACCCGCTTCAGGAGGCGGTGTTGAAGCCGATCAGCGAACGCCTCCCCGAACTGACGCGCGACCGCATCGCGAAGGCCACCGCCGAAGGCAGGATGTTTGAAGTGCCGCAACCGGACGGCAACCGCTACCTGTATCTTTCGCCGATCAGGGGCAGCGACTGGGTACTCGGCATCTCCCTGGCCAAGTCAGTGGTGCTGGCGCCGCTGCAACCCTTGCTGATCACCCTGCTGGTGGTGCTGCTGGCAGTGGGCGGCATCGCCGCGCTGGTGGCCAGCGCGGTGCTCGGGCGGCTGTTGAAACGCCTGCATCAGGTGCGCGACAAGATGATCGACATCTCGCTCGGCGGCGGCGATCTGTCGGCTCGCCTGCAGGTGTCGGGAAGCGACGAAATCGGCGCAACCGCTGCCGCGTTCAACAAGTTTCTGGAGCAGTTGCAAGCCATGTTCGGATCACTCAAGGATGAGGCCGCCCGCCTTGCGGAAGGCGTGAACGCACTCGACGGCGGGATGGATCTGCTGGCGCGGCAGGCGATACAGGTGTCCGACAGTTCGACGGCCAACGCCGCGTCGATCGAGGAAATCACCGCGGCGGTGTCGCGCATCGCGGACAATGCGGACGAGGCCGACAAGCTGATCCGTCAAACCGGCGATCTCTCGGAAGCAGGCGCGCGCGACGTCGGTTCGATCGCCATCGACGCCGAGCAATCGGTCAGCGACGTCGAGAAGCTGGCAGAAGTGATGGCCAGTCTCGACAATCGTTCGCAGGAAATCAGCGGCATCGTCAACGTCATCAAGGGCATTGCTGATCAGACCAATCTGCTGGCACTGAACGCGGCGATCGAAGCCGCGCGCGCCGGCGAACAGGGCCGCGGCTTCGCGGTCGTCGCCGATGAGGTGCGCAAGCTCGCCGAGAGCACGGCAAAAGCGACCATCGAGATTGCCGAAATGATCGCCGCCGTACGCAGCGAAACCGCTCTGGCCGGGGCCACCGTCCGCTCGTCGGTCAGCGCCGTCCGCCGCAGCGTCGATTTGTCGCAGGTCGCGGCAACCCGCATCCAGGAAATGCAGCAGCGGATGCACGAGGCTGTGGCGCGAGTCAGTGGCATCGCGCTATCGACGCGCGAGCAGCGCGCGGCGACCAACGCGATGGCCGAGGCCAGTAATCGAATCAACAATCGTGTGCAGGCGGAAGACGACGCCATTCAGCAGGCCAGGAATACGCTGTCCGGACTCTCTCGCAACGCGCGCAATACGCAGCAACTACTGGCGCGCTTCCAGGTCTAGCGGAACCTGGAAAGGCGGTCGCTCATGGCCGGATCAGCCGGGCGTCTTGCGATTGGCGAGTTCCCACAGTGGAATACTGACGCGGGCGAGTTGCTCGATCTCGCCTTGCCAGATGAGCACCTGACGACGCAACTGCTCGAGTTGCGGTTCGAGCAGTTCGAAGTGCTGGGCCGAGAGGCTCAGCAGGTGGCCGCGGCGCGCAAGGGTCTCGGCTTCGATATCCCGGAACGACAGCACCTGCGGTGCGACCTTGAGCAGCAGTAGCGAAGCGGCAAAAGCCTCACGGCACGGGACCAGGCGCCGGGTGAGTTCGTCGAGGGCGGCGAGCGTCTGTGGCGCTTGCGAGAGCATCAGTTCGAGGGCCGGTTTCAGCGAGGCCGGCGAGTTCCTGCGGAACATCTTCCACACTCCGGAGGCGTTCATCGACAGATTGCACTTCTCAATCAGTTCGCCGGCCTGCCAACTCGCCACGGCGGCCGTCAGTCGCTGCACCTCGCCGCTCAGGGACTCGGTGCGCCGTAGCAGCGTATTTCCCCAGGCGGAGAGATTCGTGACCTCGATCGGCAGCAGTTCGCGGATCGCCTCGTCCAGCGCTGCGAGCCGAGGCGCGGCAATCGCTGGAAACGCTTCCACCGCACTGCGCCTGAGTCGTTCGATCGCCGACCCCTGACCCTCGTCGAAGAGCAGTGACGCCGGCGCATGGCGATCGGCCGGTGGCACGGCTGTTGGCGGTGCCGGCAGTACCAGCGGCTGCACCGGCGTTCGTATTGCGGGCGGCACCGCGGCGCTGTCGGGCAGCGACAGAGGAGCGATGTGCGCTAGCACCGGCGGCAGGGACTGCTGCGCCGACGGCAAGTCTAACGGCCGCACGCGCTGTGCCAACGGCACCGCCTCAGGCGTTCGCGAGGGACTACCGGGATCGGCATGCGGCCGTACATCGGCAGGTGGAGGACGCGCGCGTGCCGCCGCGGCATCCTCGAAAAGTGGCCGGGGTTTTGACTCAGGCGTCGAGGCCATAACCCCGCACGAAATCGAACAACTCGCGCTGGTAGCCGGCGCCTACGGCCTGGAACTGCCACTCGCCGTCGGCACGGAACAAGGAGCCAATCTGCACCGCGGTCTGGCCGGCGAATTCTTCGTCGAGGTCGTAATCGGCAAGCACCTCGCCGGTTTCGTCGTTGTAGACCTTCAGGTAGGCGTTCTGAACCATGCCGAAGTGCTGACGACGAGCAGCTGCCTCGTGCATCGTCACGATGAACGAGACCTCGACGGCGTCGAGTGGCGCGACACCGAGATCGACCTTCAGCGTCTCGTCATCCCCCTCGCCGGCACCGGTACGATTGTCGCCGGTGTGGGTCACGAAGCCCTCGGGACTCTGCAGGTTGTTGAAGAAGACGAAGTGCTCGTCGGACAGGCAGACCGGGTTGCCACCGACGGTCTTGAGGACAAAGGCACTGACGTCGAGGTCACACGGCCCGATCACCCTGGTGATGTCCCAGCCGATACCGACCCGGACAATACGCAGCTTTGGCGCGGCTTTGGTCAGGTTGATCCCCTGCCCTTTCTTGAGATTGATCGCCATGCAAAGGTCCTTTGCTCAGAAAAAATTCGTGAAATGATCAGGTGTCCACAAGGCGCGTGGCCTCGCCCCCCTTCACCCGATCACAGCTTGCGCAGCCAGTCGCAGAGTTCGCCGGTCAGCAGCGCCTCGTAGATCGCGTCGTCGCTGATCCGCAGGTTCGGGAAGTGGCAGAAACCGGCGTTCGGGAGATCGTCGGCCATCTTCTTGATGAAACGAAAGTCGGTGTCGTTGCCGATGCCGATGAGCTGCCAGTAAATCTGGTATTTCTGCGCCTCGCGGAGAATCCTCTCGGCTTCGGCGGCATCGCTGTTGTCCCCATCGGTGATGAACAGGCACAAGGCCGGAATGTGCGTGTCTTTCGGCGCCTGCTGCTCGGTCTTCTTGAACAACCCGAACAGACCACCCGAGGTCACGACCCGCTCGCCACGGAAATAGGTGTCGAGGACCGCATTCATCACCGGCGCGTAGTTGGTCCCCCCCCATTTGTCCACCTTCGGATTGTCGAGGATCGCCTTCCTGACGTAACTCCCGAAATCGGCGGCCCTGGCCACCGGCGGCGTCGAGTAACCCTGGTTGAAGGTCCACACTTCCATCTCGCCGTTGTCGTCGAACGTGCCGGCGATGGCCAGCAGGCGGTCCACGGTTTCCTGCACCAGGCCGTCCTGATACTCGTTGTGCATCGAACCGGAAATGTCGATGCACAGGCCGACCCGGCAACGCGGTGGTTGCGGCAGAGCCCGTTTCTCGAGGACGATGCGGGTCTTCTTCTTGAGGTCGATCAGTGCCATGGCGACTCCTTTCTAGGCGTTTTTCTGAAAACGATCGATCAACTCATCGCGCAGCGACGCGAGCTTCGCATCGGTCTGGGCACGCGCCGCCGCGGCCTCGTCGTTGATCTTCTGCATGTCCTCGAAAGCCCCGAGCAACTGCTTCTGGACGTGTTCGAGCGTTTCCATCTCGACCAGCGCCCTCTGGTTGGCGCGCGTGATGGCGGTGGTGTTCTGCCGCAGGAGATCCGCGTTCTTGCGCAGCGCGGCGTTGGTCGCATCGTCGATGGCGGTCACCAACTCCGCTGATTTCGCCTGTTCCTCCATCAGGATGTGCAGCGAGAACTGCTTTTTCCAGGCGGGAATGGTCACCGCGACAATATCCTGGAACTTCGCGATCAGCATCCGCGAGTTGTTCTGCAGCAGCCGGATTTCCGGAGCGGTCTGCATGGCGATCATCTGCGCCCGCTTCAGGTCGTCGATGCGCTTTTCGAGCCGCACGGCGAGCTGGCGCCGGTCCCCGATCGCCTGCGCGGCCATCGGATCGGTCGCCGCCGGCGTGTGGGCAATCTCGTCGTTCAGCGCAGCCAGCAGCTCCTGACCCTTGCGCACGGCTTCGCCGAGGGCGTTATACTCGTCGCCGTTGGCGAGGTACATGTCTTCGAGTTCACGAATCCGCTGCTCGTAGGTGCGCGCCGACCGTTCGAGTTCGCCGACGAGCGCGTCGAGCTGACCGGAAACCGAACGGAACTGGGATTTCACCTGTTCCTTGGCGGACACGAAAAACCCCTTGAGCTTGCCGATCAGCGACTTGTCGAAGAGCAGCTTCGGATCGAGCTGCTGGGCAGTGCTGAGAAGCTGGGTGAGAGCGACGCCGAACTGGTCGCTGCCGCTGCCGCGTACCATCCCGAGCAGTTGCTCCGAGATGGCGGCGACCCGCCTGGTGGACTTGTCGCCGAGCGCCGTGAGGTCGGTTTCGCTGACCGTCACCTTCGGGGTCGGCACGTTCAGGCTCGGCGCCAGGGGCGACGTTGGTCGCGCCTGCACGGCGACCACCGCCTGGCCGGCGAGCGTTACGGCGACAGGCCCCCCCTCGACAGCGGGATTGCTGACCGAAGGGGTCTTGTGGGCAGGGGTGGCATCGGCGAAGAGGGGTTTCATGGCGACTCCCGGAAATAGCGGTGTCAGAGAAAGGGACGCTTGCCCGAGCGTCTCGCGCCCCGCCCTGCGACGCCGTCAAGCCCCCTGGCATGCTGCAGTATAAGGTGCCGTCAGCGTCGCGGAAAGAGGGCGGCTGATCCTGCCGGCTCTTGCCGGTCCACACGCATCGACCACGACCAACGCCGCCCGCGGCCGGTCGGCAAGATCGCGCCGACTCCGGCGCGCTCCCGTGCCGGCAAAACGTGGCCGAATCGGCGCAAACCGGGCATAATCGCCGACGACCATGCGCACCACCGCCAACGATATTCCGGCGCGCCGCCAGGCGCAGCAACGTGCCGACGAGATCCGCGTCTTCCAGACCGAACTGGCGCGCCTGGAAACGGACGGTGTGCTCGCCCTCGAAGAATCGCAGCGGCAGGCGCTTGCCACCCACCACGCGTCGTTGCTGGCGAATTATGCGCGCGCTTACGACATCGATCGCGACAGCCGCGCCAAACAGCTCTCGCTCGGCATGCGCATCGCCTCGTTCCTTGGCGCCATGGCGCTGGCAGCGAGCGTATTCTTCCTCTTCTACCAGTTCTGGGGGCGTTTTTCGGAAGCGGCGCAGGTGGCCATCCTGATCACCAGCGCGCTCGGCAGCCTCGGCCTCACGGTCTGGATACAGGGACGCGACGCCACCGGGTACTTCACCAGGCTGGCCGCGCTGGTGGCCTTTGCCTGCTTCGTGCTCAACGTCTCGATGATCGGCCAGATCTTCAACATCACGCCGTCGGACAAGGCGCTGTTGCCCTGGGCGGCGATGGCCTTCCTGCTCGCCTACGCTTGCGATCTGCGGCTCCTGCTGGCGGCCGGCATTGCCTGCGTCATCGCCTTCGTTGCGGCGCGCGTCGGGACCTGGAGCGGGGTCTACTGGCTGCACGCCGGCGAACGGCCGGAGAACTTCTTCGTCGTCGCGGCCCTGCTGCTCGCCATGCCGCGACTTGCGGTGCATCGCCACTACCCCGGTTTCGAGGCCATCTACCGGGTCTTCGGCCTGCTGAGCGCGCTGATCCCGATGCTGATCCTCGGCCACTGGGGCCAGATCAGTTACCTCGACCTCGATCCGAAGCTGATCGAGGGCGGCTATCAGGTCGCCGGCTTCGCCGGCAGCGCGCTCACCATCTGGATCGGCACGCGCCGCGAATGGCCCGAAACGGTCAACACCGGCATCACCTTTTTCGTCATCTTCCTGTACACCAAGTTCTACGACTGGTGGTGGGAGGTGATGCCCAAGTATCTGTTCTTCCTGGTGCTGGGCCTCACCGCGGTGCTGATTCTGCTGCTCCTCAAGCGCTTGCGCGGCGCTGCCGATCGAGGCAACAACGCATGATCGCCTGGAACCGCGGACGCACCCTGGCAGCCGGCGCGGCACTGATCCTGCTCACCAACGTCGTCGCCCTCTCCGGTGTCATCGTCAACCGAACCAGCGAACCCGAGAGCCGCCTCATGCTCAGCGAGCGCGAACTGTCCCTGCCCTACCGCGGCTACCGCCAGGCGGAAAACAGCGGCCTGGCGCTGACGCTGACCTGGCGTGTGCTCAATGCGGACGAAGAAGGCTCCGACTACGGTTCCTCGACCTACGGTGTGCAGCCGACCTGGCTGGATGCCGCCCACCTCGCCACCCTCGGATTCGAGACCGGCGCCGGGAACGTCACCCAGGAAACAAGCGAACGCATCTCCCGCCAGTTGCCGAGGCAGGTCCTGGTGGTTTTCGAGAACGCCGGCCCGGCGTGGCGACAGGCCGTGGAGCGTGCGCGCGCCGGTGCTGCCCGCCAGGCGGCAGCGGCAGGGTCCAATCCCGGCAGTGAGGCGTTCGCCAGGCAGGCCAGGGCCGGCCAGGAACGCGTCGCGCTCGAGGAAAACCACTACAGCCGACTCTTCGCGATCGACGCCGGCCTCGACGCGGCAACGCTGCGTTCCCGCTACCCGGACCGCAGCCGTTACCTGATCCTGCGCGGTACCGTCCGGCCTACGCTACGCCGCCACGACCGGCAATACCAACTCGGCGGCTATATCAGCGAGGTCGCCATCGACCACATCAACGTGCCCTTCGCGCTGCGTCCGCTACTCGAACCGCTGCGCAACGCGCCGCAGCCGCTCCCTGACGCGAGTACGCCGCGTTACGAGGTGCAATTGACCGTCGGCCAGCGCCTGGAACCGTGGATAGAAATGCTGACGACGCCGGCAGCGAAGCCTTGAGGCCGCCCATCAACCGCTGCCACAACCTGGGCCGGCCCCTCGGCAGGTCCATTACAGGTATTTGGTGATCGCCTTGAACTCGCGGATGGCGTCGTCCGCGTCCCGGGAACCGTTGCGCACCGCCTGTTCGAGGCAATGATCGATATGGTCGTGCACCAGTGTTTTCTTGGCGTTGCCCACCGCGCTCTCGACGGCCTGCAGTTGCTGGGCGATCTCCAGGCAATTGCGGCTGTCTTCGAGCATGGCGATGATGCTCTTGAGGTGGCCTTCGGCGCGTTTCAGGCGCTTGATGATGTCCGGGTGGGAAGCGTGCGTACTCATGCCTTGCTCCTGCTCAGTTCGTCGCCGCGGGCGGATGGCACGAACAATCGCCGCCCTCGGCCGCCCGTGCCAGATTGCGCATGATCCCACACTGACCGGCTTTTCGATTGGCGTGGCAAGTGTCACGCAGTTTGTGCAATTGCCGTTCGAGCAGCTGAAGTGAATCCAGTTGCTGGTGGATGCGCTCGATCTGGCGGTCGATCAACTGATTGATTTCGTCACAGGCCAGATCCGGGTTGGCCTGAAAGCTGCGCAGAATGCGCACGTCCGGCAGCCCCATACCGAGCGAGCGGCAGTGACGAACGAACTTGAGTTGTATCAGATGCGCCTCGCTGTAGAGGCGGTAGCCGTTGGCCTCGCGCGCAGGCACATCGAGCAGCCCTTCACGCTCGTAGAAGCGCACCGTTTCCACGTCGCAGTCGCTGCGTTGTGCCAGTTCGCCGATTCTCATCGCGCCTTGCTCCAGAAAGTTCTTGACCCTGTACCGGGTACAGACTGCCCAATGATGGCACCGTTCCCGGAGATATGCCACCATGAATCCGCACAACCAGCGCAAACGCGTGTTTCATCTGCACGTACAGGAGAAGGAAGCGTGCTGCGCGTCAGGGCATGAACATCAGCAGCAGCCGTCTCCAGCAAGCCGCGCCGCAGAAGATCACCACCACCGCCACCCCGCTCATGCGCATGCCGATGCCTGCTGCTCGCACGGCGAGGTGACCAGCAAGAGCACTCCTGCCCGGCACGACCCACCACCCGCAGGCACCAGACAGGTGCGCTACCGTATCGACCACATGGACTGCCCCACCGAGGAAGGGCTGATCCGCAATCGCCTGGAGGCGATGCCGGGGATCGCCCGGCTCGACTTCAGACTGCTCGATCGGGAGCTGACGGTCCACCACCGCCTGGCCGATGCGCAACCGATCGCCGCCGCACTGCTGGCCCTGGACATGGCCCCCTGCCTGCTGGAAGCGGGTGCGCCGGTAGCGGCGGTACCACCAGCACTGAACTCCCGGCTGAAAATCCAGTTGAGCATCGGCGGCCTGGCAGCGGTCGCCGCCGAAGTCGGCACCTGGACCACCGGGGAGGAGAGCTCCTGGCTGGTCGTCGCCCTGGCCCTGGTGTCCATCCTGAGCGCCGGCCTGCCGACACTCAGGAAAGGCTGGATCGCCCTCAGGAACCTGACGCTGAACATCTACTTTCTGATGTCGCTGGCCGTCGTCGGGGCGGTCAGCATCGGCAAGTGGCCCGAGGCCGCGATGGTGGTGTTTCTGTTTGCGGTCGCCGAGGCCATTGAAGCACTATCTCTGGAACGGGCGCGCAGGGCGATCAGGTCGCTGACGGCACTGGCGCCGGAAACCGCCGAGGTCAGGGTCGGCAATGGCTGGCTGGAACAAGCGGTGGCCAGGGTAGCGATCGGCAGCCGCATCCGCGTCCGGACCGGCGCACGCGTACCGCTCGATGCGCGCGTCGAGTCCGGCCGCGCCGCTCTCGATCAGGCGCCGATCACCGGCGAGAGCCTGCCGGTTGACAAACAGGTCGGCGATCTCCTCTACGCCGGCAGCATCGTCACCGACGGGGTGTTGGAGGCCACCGTAACGGCTGTCGCCCGTGACAGCACCCTGGCGCGCATCGCCGCCGCCATCCAGGAAGCACAAGCGCAGCGTGCGCCAACCCAGCGCTTCATCGATCGCTTCGCCCATGTTTACACCCCGGCAGTGGTCGCCCTGGCCGCCCTGCTGGCCGTGCTCGGCCCGCTGCTGTTCGCTGGCACCTGGGGGGCATGGCTCTACCAGGCGCTGGTCCTGCTGGTCATCGCCTGCCCCTGTGCCCTGGTGGTATCCACGCCGATCACCGTCGTCAGCGGCCTGGCGGCTGCGGCCAGGCACGGCATCCTGATCAAGGGCGGGGCTTACCTCGAAGGCGGCCGCCTGTTGAAGGCCGTCGCGCTCGACAAGACCGGCACACTGACCCTGGGCAAACCGGCCCTGACTGATGCCGCGCCGTTTGGTGACCTGCCGCTCGACGAGGCTTTGTTGATCGCCGCCAGCCTCGATGATCACAGCTCCCACCCGGTGGCGCAGGCGCTGGTGGCGGGATGGCGACGGCAGCAGCCCGACGCGACGATGCTGCCGGTCGAGGACTTCGCGGTGCTCCATGGCCATGGCGTCAAGGGCCGTATCGCGGGTCAAGCATGGCATCTGGGGAATCATCGCCTGGTCGAGGAACTGGGCGTCTGCTCGCCGGAACTCGAGGCACGCCTGGCCCTCCTGGAGAACGCCGGCAAGACCACCGTGATCCTTTGCGCACCCTCCGGACCGGTAGCCGTTTTCGCTGTCGCCGACACGCTGCGGCCGGAGAGCCCTGCCGCTGTGCAAGCACTCCGGACGCTGCACGTCGAGGCGGTGATGCTGACCGGCGACAACCCGGCGACCGCAAGAGCCATCGCCGATCAACTGGGCATCCAGGACGCCCGCGGCAACCTGATGCCGGAAGATAAACAGGCCGCCATCGCCGAACTCAGGAAACTTCATGGCGCGGTGGGCATGCTGGGCGACGGAGTGAACGATGCACCGGCGTTGGCGAGCGCCGACATCGGCTTCGCGATGGGCGCCGCCGGCACCGCCACCGCGCTGGAAACCGCCGATGTGGCGATCATGGATGATGACCCGCGCAAGATCGCCGATTTCATCCGCCTCAGTCGGCGGACAGGATCGATCCTGAAGCAGAACATCGCGCTGGCGCTGGGGATAAAGATCGTCTTCTTCACGCTGGCCTTGGCCGGTCACGCAACGCTGTGGATGGCCGTATTCGCCGACATGGGAGCAAGCCTGCTGGTGGTCGGCAACGGACTGCGGCTGTTACGGAAGTAAGGACCGCTCGGTCAACGGTCCGTGTCGGCTCAATGCCAACCGCCTGTACCCCGCGGCTCATTCATCGAGGAGCAGGGCCAGCAGTTCGTCCTTGCGGGCCACGGCGTCGCTTGCACCCATCGCAATCAACGAGCGCACGAAGGCCGGTTCGAACAACAGGTAACTGGCAAGCGCGCCGCCACTGCCCTTGAGCATGCCCAGTGCAGCCAGGGCATGGCGGACTGCCGGCGGCAAGTCATTGGTGTATTGCTGCGCCAGCGCGTCGAGCGAGTCCGTCGGCGCGATCGCCAGGACATCGACCGCCTGGTAACGCATCGCCGACGCCGCATTCGCAAGCTGGTTGATGGTCTCGGTTACCCGTTTGGTCTGCTCCACGTCGGCCTGCAGGGTATCGTGAAAAACACTGGCCATCACGTGTCCGGCCATGCTCCCGAGCGTCGGGCCACGGTTGTCCGCAGGCAGCGGAGCGCCGACCATTCCCGGTCTTTCCGGCTGCCCGACACCGATCACCAGGATTTTCTTGGCGCCCAGGTGCATCGCCGGCGACAACGGCGCGATCTGACGCATCGAGCCATCGCCGAAGAATTCCTGCCGCCCATCGACCCGCAACGGGGTCGATGGGAACAGGAACGGGATCGCGCTGGAAGCCATCAAGTGCTCGACCGTCATCGGTTGGAATTCGCCGCGGCGCCCGGGGCGCGCCCAGGCCTGAAAGGCATCGCGATTCGCGGTCTGGCAGAAGGTCCAGTGAACACCGCTGGTATAACTGGAAGCGCTGACCGCCAGAGCGTCGAGGGTTCTCGATCGCAGTGCCGCTTCGATGCCCGTCGCCGGAATGCCCTGGCGCAGCATCCCCGCCAAGGGCATGTTGTCGAGGATCGCCCCATGGGTACGCACATGACGCGACAGGCTGAGGGCCGCCAGCCAACGGTTGAAATGCACCCAGGACGGGATGTTGAGCCGGTAGACGTCGGTCGAACGCAGGCGGCCCCAGAACTCCTCCAGTTCTTCGAAGGCCTGCAAACCGTGCATCGCACGCGCGGCAAGAAAAGCGGCGTTGATCGCACCGGCCGAGGTGCCGACCAGCACCCGGAACGGAAACCGCCTGGATCCACCGGGCTGTTCCTGCAGCAGCGAAGCTACGGTACGCAGCACACCCACCTGATAGGCCGTGCGCGCGCCACCGCCCATCAAGACCAGTGCGACAGTCGACTGGTCCGAGTGGCGCAAACCGGCGTGAATGATGGTGGCGATGGTCATGCGCGCATTGTGCACGGATGCCGCAGACCATGGCAATGCCTGCTCCCCCTGGTACACCAGCCATTCCGTGCCGATGCCCTCCCGCACGGGCATGATCCGAGGCCTCGGGGAAGCGTGCGAACGGCAGGGACAGCCAGTCTTGCGACAGTCGCGCCAGACCTTCAGGGACCGACACACTCCCTGACCAGGCTGTCACCGGCACGGCCACAGGGTGTCGCGATGTCTTGCTGGGGGTGTGGCGTCCCCTCCTCGTCGATCTGAGCGGCGAGGATATCCCAGGCCACAAGGCCGCTCCTGTCGAGGGTCAGACGCAGCAGCCAGCCGGTTCGTGCAGCCGGAAGATCAAAACCGTCAAAGACGAAGTTGCCCAGACTATAGACAATCAGCTTGCCCTGGTAATACTCGACGTCCTGCGTCACGTGCGGATGCCCGCCGACGACCAGGTCGGCCCCGGCGTCGATCATCAGGTGGGCCAGTTGCCGCTGGCGTTCGCTGGCTCGGCGTTCACGCTCCCAGCCCCAGTGCATGAAGGGGATCACCACGTCGGCACCGGCGACGCGCGCGGCACGGATGTCGGAGATCACTTCGCTGTCCTCGCTCCAGGCGATTCCTGGCCAGTCTGCACCGGCTTCGAACGAGCGCGGCTTGAATTCGTTGTAAGCCAGGACCGCGATGCGCAAGCCGCGACGTTCGATCCACAGCGGACGATGCGCCTCGGCAAGCTGGCGCCCCCCACCGATGGCGGCAATACCCTGGCCGGCGAGGTGCTTCAGAGTTTCCAGAAACGCCGCCTGACCGTAGTCGCCGGAGTGGTTGTTGGCTACCGCGAGCGCATCGAATCGCCCACGCAGAACGCGGAGCACGGCTGGATCGGCGCGGAAGCTGAAAATCTTGTTATCGAGGGGCTGCCCCACGGTAGCGATCGGACATTCCAGGTTGCCGATGCGATAGTCGGCGTTCTGCAACTGCGCGGCGAAAGGAGCCAGGGGATCACCGCCGCGACTGACCAAGCGACCCGGCCCGTCGTCGAGCATGATGTCCCCGACAAAAACCAGGTGGACGGCTTCCGGACCAGTGGCGCAGGCCGAGGCCGCCACCAGCATGCCGAGCATACCGAGGACGCCGAGCAGCAAGCGCCATCTGACTACCCGGGTCATCCGCGCAGCCCCCTGGCGAAAGACAATTCGCACCAGTACTGCAGTTCGCCATCGCGGATCGGCTCATAGATTCGATTGAGGCCGGTGAAGCCGTAGGTTGCACCATCGGCCGCTGGCGGCGGATAAGGATGTGTGACCTGCTGGATCGGAACCGGCCCGGTACTCCGGTCAGCGAAAACGTAGAGCCTGATCGCGGCCAGATCCGCAGGTTCCTTCTGAAAAACCATGCGGAAAAGGAAGTACGAGCCGACCGCCTGGACCGGCACCGAATACGGTGAACTCACCGGCAGCGCTTCCAGATCCCTGGTTTCCCCGCCGTAGGTCACCTGGCAGTGCAGCGTCTCGGCATGCACGGGCAACGAGAGCAGCAGTATCTTGGCGACCAGCAACCCACGGTTGGGCATCAGGGGAATCGGCAAATGGCGACGGGGCATGCTCGGGAGAAGTCCAGGGCGCGAATCGGCAGCAGTATGTTGGGAAGAGCAGCCGCGGTCAATCGTCAAGGTCAGAGACCGTGCATGTGGAAGGCTTTGCCGGTCAGGCGACCGGGCTGCGCGCTTCCGCAGCCCATGACTCGGGCCTCACTGCCGGGTATGCTGTCGATCGCAGCACCCGATCAACCAAGCCTTATCGGAGAGTGACCATGGCTGAATATACCGCCGACCTCGTCTGGGTCCGCAACGGGCAGGACTTTCTCGATAACCGTTACAGCCGCAGGCACTTGCTGCGCTTTGACGGCGGCGCCGAGGTCGCCGCATCGTCATCGCCACATGTCGTACCGCTCCCCTGGTCCGATCCGGCCGCGGTCGATCCGGAAGAGGCTTACATTGCCTCGCTGGCCAGTTGTCACCTGTTGTGGTTTCTTGCGATTGCTGCCCGCCGAGGCTTCTGCGTCGATCACTATGCCGACCGCCCGACCGGCAGCATGGCAAGAAATGCCGAGGGCAGGATGGCGATGAGTGTCGTCACGCTCAGGCCCGAAGTCGGTTTCTCGGGGGTTCGTCTGCCGACCCGCGAGGAAGTCCTGCAGCTTCACCAGCTGGCGCACACGGCGTGCTTCATCGCCAATTCGGTCAGGACCGAGGTTCACTGCGAACCGGTTTTCGGGCCGTCAGAAGCCTGAGTGCCAACTCCGCGGCGCGGCGCACCGCCAGACCGAGGGTGGGTAGAGACCTCGAAAGTTTCGCGGGCATGCCTGCGTGGCAGACGAAAATCGATCGTTCCGCCCCTGGCGGTCTGACGCGCGATAAACGCACACCACGTCTGATGACAAGGGGCCGGGATGGCAAGGACGACGCGCCACGCTGGCTCCCGACCCACTACGACCACGGGCAAGCAGTCAACACGTCATCCGGCCCTGTCCGGCGCCCGGGGACGGCGACTACTGCATGGAATGCAGGCCGATCAGGTTGCCCTCGGTGTCTTCCACCAGCGCAATATGGCCGTATTGCCCGATCGCCATCTTCGGCTGCATGATCCTGCCACCGGCCTCGACCGCCCGATTCGCTTCGTTGCTGACATCATCACAGGAGAAATACACCATCGTCCCGCCCTTGCCGGAGCAAGCCATCGGATGCTTGACGAGCGCACCGGCTGCGCCGGCCGCGCCCTCGACCCAGGGAAAGGCGTACATTTCCCCACCCTCACCGATTTCGGGTAGCGAGGTCAACTCGCGGCCGAAGACCGCGGTGTAGAAGGTTCTCGCGCGAGCCATGTCGGAAACGTAGATCTCGAACCATCCAACCGGGTTACCTGCCTTGTCCATGCTCATGCTCCTTGGATTGTTGTGGAAAATGCATTGTGAAATACCGGCTGCGAATTTCGTGCCAGGCACGGCTCAACATCGTTGCCGACCGGCAGGCCGCCAAACGGCGGCGCGCGGCGCGGATGCCGACCCGGAAGTCTCGCCGCCATCCACCACCCTGCTGACAGCAGCGGTCGTGTATGGTTCAAGCCCTCCAAAGCAGCCCGGCCGCAGCCCAGATCCAGCGGCCGGGCCTCGCGCCGCAACAGGCCGAGCCTTCTGTTACAACGCATTTCAGGAGCCCAGCAAGGCGGCCGCCGCGACGGGATCAAGCAGCAGGAAGACCGCATCGTCGGAACCTGCCTCAGCCCTGCCGGACGACGTATTCGAATTTCTGCTTGATGTTCAGGTCCAGGCCCGAGTAGCACCCTGCGCAGAACTTGAACCCGATCGCCTTGGCCAGCTTTTTGTCACTTAAAACGAGTTTTTGAGCCTCGAGAATCTGATCCAGAGTGCTGTCCGCATCGTAGGCGATTTCAACGGCCGGTTTGCCGGAGCACGGACCAGCTTTTGTTGCCGAGATCGTAATTGCCATGCTGTCTCTCCATTTCTTCTGCAGTTGGGATTTGTGGCTGGACCTTTCGCCCGTTACCACGGGCAAAAGTATCGATTCGCTGCAAAATCGAGTCAACGACCTGCCGATCGACAAGTCGGCACAGAACGCCCGCCGGCGCACGCGGGTCAGAGACGACCCAGCAGGACCTCGGCAACAAATCGGCTGCCGATGTACGCCAGCAGCAGCACCATGAATCCAGCCAGGGTCCAGCGCAGCGCGATGCGGCCACGCCAGCCGTAGACGCGACGCCCCAGCAGCAGGGCGGCGAAGATTCCCCACGAGGCAAAGGCAAACAAGGTCTTGTGATCCAGTGCCACGGCCTTGCCAAAAATCGCTTCGGCGAACATGACGCCACTGAGCAGCGCCACCGTCAGCAGGCAGAAGGCGACCAGGATCATGCGAAACAGCAGGGCTTCCATGGTCAGGATCGGCGGCAGGCTGGTGAGGCTCTTGGTGACCGCCCGCTGATGCAGCTTGCGTTCGGCGAAACCCATGAACACCGCGTGCAGCGCAGAGAGCGTGAACAGGCTGTAGGCGAGCATGGCCGTCAGAAAATGGAGCTGAAAGCCCCAGGCGCCGGCGTTGGCAACGACGCGCAACTGGGGAAACAGTGCCGGCGCCAGTGCGCTCAACGCCGCAAGCGGCAGGACCATCGGCTGCAGGCCGTCCATGCGCGCATGAAAACTCTCCAGCCAGTAGATCAGTACCGCCAGCCAGAGCATCAACGACAACGCAAAACTGAAAGAAAAGCGCATGCCACCAGCACTGAACAGCCCCTGGTAAAGCCCTATCCCCTGCACCACCAGGACCGCGAAGATGGCCGCCCGCTCCCACGGCTGCATCGGCAGCGTGACCAGAGGGCGGTCGGTTTCGCGCCAGCGCGTATGCCAGAAATGCAGGCCCAGCGCACCGTAGAGCAGCGATGAAACGACGTGCGGCAGAAGGTGCAGTAGAATGTCTGGCATTTTTTGAGTTTACACCAAGCCGGAATCCAAATGCTCGACAACCTGACCCAACGCCTTGCCCGCGTCATGAAGACTCTGCGCGGTGAAGCACGCCTGACCGAAGCCAACATCGCCGATGCCCTGCGCGAGGTTCGCCTGGCCTTGCTGGAGGCGGACGTCGCCTTGCCGGCAATCAAGGAACTGATCGCCGCCGTCAAGGAAAAGGCCATCGGTGAAGAGGTGATCGGATCGCTGAGCCCGGGACAGGCTCTGGTCGGTGTTGTTCACCGCGAACTCACCAGACTGATGGGCGACGCCCACAGCGGACTGAATCTGGCGACACAACCGCCGGCAGTCGTCCTGATGGCCGGCCTGCAGGGTTCGGGCAAGACCACCACCGTCGGCAAGCTGGCCAAGATGTTGCGCGAGACGCAGCGGAAAAAGGTCCTGGTGGTGTCCTGCGACGTCTACCGCCCGGCGGCCATCGAACAGTTGAAAACCGTCGCCGCGCAGGCCGGGGCTGACTTCTTTCCTTCCACAACCACCGAGAAACCGGTCGATATCGCGCGCAGTGCGGTCGATTGGGCCAGGCGACACTACCACGATGTCCTGCTGGTGGACACCGCAGGCCGCCTGGCCATCGATACCGCGATGATGAAGGAAATCGCCGACATACACGCGGCGATCAGGCCGATCGAGACTTTGTTCGTCGTCGATGCGATGCTGGGTCAGGATGCGATCAATACCGCCCGCGCCTTCAGCGAGGCCCTGCCCCTGACCGGGATCGTGCTGACCAAGCTCGATGGTGACGCGCGCGGCGGTGCCGCCCTGTCGGTTCGTCACGTCACCGGCCGACCGATCAAGTACGCGGGGATAGGCGAAAAACTGACCGGCCTCGAAGCCTTCCACCCGGAGCGCATGGCTTCGCGAATCCTCGGCATGGGCGACGTGCTGTCGCTGATCGAGGATGCGCAGAAAGGGATCGACGAAGAAAAGGCAGTCGAATTCGCCAGGAAACTCAAGTCAGGCAAGGGCTTCGACCTCAACGACTTCAAGGACCAGATCGGCCAGATGCGCAAGATGGGCGGCCTGTCGTCGATGATCGACAAACTGCCCGCACAGTTCTCGCAGGCCGCCGGCCAGTTGCCCGTCGGCGGCGAGGAGAAGGCGGTCGCACGCATCGAAGGCATCATCAACTCGATGACCCCGACCGAGCGCACGCGACCGGAACTGCTCAAGGCCGCGCGCAAGCGACGCATCGCCCTGGGTGCCGGGGTTCAGGTGCAGGAAGTGAATCGGCTGCTCAAGCAGTTCGAACAGACGCAAAAGATGATGAAGCAGTTTTCCCGCGGCGGCATCGGGCAGCTTATGCGTGGCATCAAAGGCATGTTGCCGGGCATGCGCTAAAGTCCCGGCATTCAATTCAGGGTCAGCGCAGCGCCAGCTTGCTCTTCGAATACGACCACTGGTTCTGCCACGCCATGCGCACGATGTTGGGGTATTCGGCCTGGCCAAGGCTGCCGTTGTAGCGACCCAGTGCACGGAAGAGATCACCCCGTTCGATGTCGAGGTAGTGGCGAAGAATCGTACACCCGTAGCGCAGATTGGTACGCAAGTGGAAGAGGTTGTCGTCGCTCAAGCCGACAACCTTGATCCAGAAGGGCATGACCTGCATGAAACCGCGCGCGCCTGCGGTTGACACGGCATACTTCTTGAAGCCGCTCTCGACCTGGATCAGGCCGAGCACCAGCTGCGGGTCGAGACCCGCGCGCGTCGCCTCGTAGTGCACCGAACGCAGGAATTCAAAGCGTGCTTCGCGGTCGGGTATGCGCTTTTCCAGGCGGCGCGACATCTCGGTCAACCAGTCGATCGCGTCCATCGAATCCTGAAAGGAACTCCGCGGTGGTGCCCGATCCGAAACCGATCGCGACAGCGCCGCCTGCACACTTGCCGAAAGGGGCTCGTACTTCTGGGCACCGGCGTGCGCAGCCAGCGGTAGCAGAAAGGCGCAAAGCGCGATCAGGCCGCGCACAGACGAGCCTTCAGAAATTCGACCATCTCGGCCATCGGCACCATTTGCAGTTCACTGCCGACCCGGCCCTTGTACTCGAGATTTCCCTCCGCGAGGCCGCGCTCGCCGACGACCACCCGGTGCGGGATGCCGATCAGCTCCATTTCGGCGAACGCGATGCCCGGACGTTCGTTTCGGTCATCGAGCAGAACGTCGATCCCGGCACGCGTCAGATCGGCGTAAAGGGCGTCAGCGGCTACCCTCACCGCCTCGCTCTTGGCATAAGCCATGGGAACGATGCACACCTCGAACGGAGCAATCGCCGCCGGGAAAATGATCCCTCGGCCATCATGACCTTGCTCGATGGCTGCCCCGACGATACGGGTGACACCAATACCATAACACCCCATTTCCATCAGGCGGCTCTGCCCGGCTTCGTCGAGAAAACTGCATTTCAGTGCTTCGGCGTACTTGCTGCGCAGTTGAAAGATATGGCCCACCTCGATGCCACGGCAGAGTTCGAGCGTACCGCGACCATCGGGAGAACGATCACCGGCGACGACATTCCGCAAATCGCTGACCAGCGTCGGCTCCACCAGGTCACGACCGAAGTTGACGCCAGTCAGGTGAAAACCCACCGCATTGGCTCCACACACGAAGTCGCTCATCACCGCCACGCTGCGGTCGGCGAAAACCGGCACATCGGCGACTCCAACCGGACCGATATAGCCGGGCGGGCAACCCAGTGCCGCGACGATCTCGTCGTCGCGCGCGAAGCGGAACTCGCCGACCGCCTTCTGCGCCTTGAGTTCGTTGAGGTTGTGGTCGCCGCGCAGCAGGATCAAGGCAAACCGGTCAAGGGTACCCGCGGGGGAACTTGCAACGATGGCGATCGCCTTCACCATCCGGGTGAGTTCGATGCCGAGGAGTTCGGCGACATCCTCGCACTTGACCCGCCCGGGTGTGGCCACCTTCTGCAGGAAGGTGGTCGCGGTCGCGCGCCCTGATGATGGGGCCAGGGCCTCCGCGAGTTCGACGTTGGCCGCGAAGCCGGAATCGGGGCAATAGGCCAGGGCATCCTCGCCGGAATCCGCCAGAACATGGAACTCATGCGATCCCGTTCCGCCAATCGAACCGGTATCGGCGGCGACGGCACGGAATTTCAGACCGAGACGATTGAAGATTCGCGTATACGTGTCGAACATGTTGCGGTATTCGCGTTGCAGGTCTTCGAAGCTGCTGTGAAACGAGTAGCCGTCCTTCATCAGGAATTCACGGCCGCGCATGATGCCGAAACGGGGTCGGATCTCGTCACGGAACTTCACCTGCACCTGGTAAAAATGCAGCGGCAACTGACGGTAGCTCCTGACCTCCCGGCGCACGACATCGGTAATCACCTCCTCGTGCGTCGGACCGATCACGAAATCGCGCTGATGCCGATCCTTGCACCGCAACAACTCGGGACCATACTTGTCCCAGCGGCCGGACTCCTGCCATAGTTCCGCCGGCTGCACGGCCGGCATGGACAACTCGATGGCCCCGGCCCGATTCATCTCCTCGCGGACGATATGCTCGACCTTGCGCAGCACCCGCAGCCCGATCGGCATCCAGGTGTAGATTCCGCCAGCCAGCCGTTTGATCATCCCGGCGCGGAGCATGAGTTGGTGACTGACCACCTCAGCCTCAGACGGCGCTTCTTTGAGTGTGGAAATGAAAAACCTGGAGGTGCGCATGGGAATGGACTGACGGACGGCGAAGGCACAATCTTACTAGACAGAGGGTCAAACTGCGACCCCCAATAGCACACCGAACCAACCCTCGTCGGCGCAGCGGATGCAGCCGTGGAAAAACGGCCCCGGCAAGTGGAGCGAATCAACACCCGCGCCCCGGTCACGGTTTGCTTTCCAAGGCTGTCGAAATGTGGAAAAATGCGTCCAATCAATCAATTTGCAGGTTCTAAACAATGCTTGACCGTGAAGGCTATCGCCCGAACGTCGGCATCATTCTTTGTAACGCCAGAAACGAGGTCTTCTGGGGCAAGCGAATCCGAGAGCATTCATGGCAGTTTCCGCAGGGTGGCATCAAGCGGGGCGAAACGCCCGAGCAGGCGATGTACCGGGAGTTACATGAAGAAATCGGTCTGCTACCCGAGCACGTATTCGTTCTCGGCCGAACGAAAGACTGGTTGCGTTACGACGTGCCAACGCACTGGGTAAGACGCGAATGGCGTGGCAGCTACCGAGGGCAGAAGCAGATCTGGTTTCTGCTGCGGCTTGTCGGGCGTGACTGTGACGTCTCGTTGCGCGCCTGCGACCATCCTGAGTTTGACGCCTGGCGCTGGAACAACTACTGGGTATCGCTTGACGCGGTCATCGAGTTCAAGCGGCGGGTCTACGAGCAAGCCTTGAATGAGTTGGCCCGTTTTCTCAATGCCGATCAGCGTCGCGGGCGCAGCCCACCAGCCCACGAGCAGTTCTCCGCAATTCCTGATATCGCAGACAAGGAATGATTCGACCTCCGAATTCGCTGCCGTTTCGCACTGCACCCTGGTGGCGCTTGCCGTTGCCGACACTGGCACGCTGCGTTTGGCCCTTGTTGATGGCGGTTTATGCTGCGGGTACGGCGGCGGCAGGCCCCCGTGAAACGAACGAGAAGCCCGCCGAGGAGATCGAGGTGAAATTCCCGGCGTCTCCACAGGCGGAAAACCTGATCCCGTTTATAGTCAGCGCGACAACCGACAACCAGTTCATGATCGACGGAGAGTCGCTCAATGTGAGCGGCAACGGCGTGCTGCGCTTTACGCTGGTGATTGTCAGCCCCTCCGGCGCGCGCAACGTGAGTTACGAGGGCATGAACTGCTCCACCGGGGAGCGCCGGCTTTATGCATTTGGCCGCCCGGACGGCACTTGGTCGAAAGCGCGCAACGACCAGTGGACGCGGATCGCTGAAAACACGCTCAATCGCCACCATGCGGCGCTCTTTACCGAGTATTTCTGCCCCGTTGGGGTGACGCTTCGCGATGCCGATGACGCTCGGCGGGCACTTCGTTACGGCGGACATTCATCGACCATGCAGCGCTAGGGCCCTGCCCAGGGGCTTTGAAAGCGCAACGCCAAGAGCAATACATGCTTACCGACCGCTTCCTCATCGAGTTCGACAAGGCCCTGCGTACGCTTTTCGCACCCGCCACGAGCCTTCGCCAGATACCCGGAAGCGCCGAACCGGAGGCATCATTTTCCGATCATGAACGGGCGCATGCCGGGGCTCTGATGCGGATCAATCACGTTGGCGAGGTCTGCGCGCAGGCCCTCTACCAGGGACAGGCCCTGACCTGCCGTGATCCGCAGGTACGACAAACGCTGGAGAAGGCCGCCAATGAGGAAACCGAACACCTAGCCTGGATCGAGCACCGCCTCGCCGAACTCGGCGGGCGCACCAGCCTGCTGAATCCCGTCTGGTACCTCGGCGCGCTCGGCATCGGAATTGCCGCCGGCAAACTCGGCGATCCCTGGAGCCTCGGATTTCTCGCCGAAACCGAAAGGCAGGTTGAGGCGCACCTCGACCATCATCTCAAGGAACTGCCGAGCCAGGACAACCGGTCGCGGGCGATCGTGGCGCAGATGCGCCTCGACGAAATCGCGCACGCCGAAACGGCCATGCGTCTTGGCGCGCGGCAATTGCCCGCACCCGCAATCAAGGCCATGCGTCTGGCGTCTCAGACCATGACGCATACCGCGTATTACCTCTGACTCTCAAGGCGCTGGCCTGTGCTGGGTGTGGGTCAGGCCTCGACGATCTCGAAGTCGTGGGTGATCTCGGCGGTCTTGCCCAGCATGATCGACGCCGAGCAGTACTTGTCCTTTGAGAGCTCGATGGCACGCGCCACCGCTTCCGGCTTGAGTTGCCTGCCGGTAACGCGAAAGTGGAAATGGATGCGGGTAAACACTCGCGGCTCGACGTCGGCACGCTCGGCCTGCAGGCTGACTTCGCATCCGGTCACCGCATGACGCCCCTTCTTCAGAATCAGGACAACGTCGAAGGCGGTGCACCCGCCGGTCCCGGCAAGTAGCAGTTCCATCGGTCGAGGCGCCAGATTGCGCCCACCGGCCTCTGGCGCGCCATCCATCACCAGCGCGTGATTGCTCTCCGTTTCAGCGATGAACGACGCCCCGTCCCCGGTCCACCTCACCTTGCATTCCATGTGCTACTCCTTTTCCAAAGACCGTTGTGAGGGGACGTCGGACATTTATCAGCCAAACCTGCGTAGGCCGGCTGCGCCGCCAGCCCGCGGTACTTGACTGAACGCTCCCCTCACGGCCCCGACAGGGGCAACGACAAGCGACCACCCAGCCTTCGCCCCAAGCCGTGATTGTAGCGCCAAGTACCGCTTGATACGCCAGAGTCACGAATGCTGCGGCGCAACATCAAAAGTCAGAAAACCGCCATGGATATCGTCAATTTTGATTACGTATCATGCAAGTCATATCATTTTTTGTATGCAACTTGTTGAACATTATTTATTTATAGGGCAGACATCGCTTGACATACACCGGTGCAAAAAAAATATGGCGCAATGCACAAAAAATACTTGACCATCAGCCTGGGAAGATCCATAATCTCTTCAACGTAACGACTTTGCTTCAGGCCTTTCCGGCCAGCTTCCCTTGTCTCCTCCACCCTCCTCCTTTGGTGTGGATTTAGCGCGGCTCCAACGAGCCGCGCTTTTTTTTTGCAATCGTGGCGCACAGCTTTGAACCACGCTGTCGCCCGGCATCACCGCCTGTTGCGCAGGATTGGGCTGCGCAAGGCACTTGAGCGGCTGACCGGCATGGCATGCAACGTTGACCTGGTCGCTTGATCCGGGTTTCTCCCGACGCGCAGAAGCCGGTGCAGTCTGTCAATTCAGCAAATCAGCGATTGACAGGTCTTGCGAACTTGCAATAAGATGCTGGGCTTTCCGTTATCAGGCAAAAAAGGACGGCGTTTTTGATGAAGACTTTCTCTGCCAAATCGCACGAAGTGCAGCGCGAATGGCTTCTGGTTGATGCCACGGACAAGGTGCTCGGTCGCCTTGCAACCGAAATTGCGCGCCGCCTGCGTGGTAAGCACAAGCCCGAATTCACCCCGCACGTGGATACCGGCGACTACATCGTCGTAACCAATGTCGAAAAGTTGCGCGTCACTGGCAACAAGGCTGAGGACAAGAAATACTATCGCCACTCGGGGTATCCGGGCGGTATTTACGAAACCAGCTTCACCAAGATGCAGCAGCGTTTCCCGGGACGCGTCCTTGAGCAAGCGGTAAAGGGCATGCTCCCCAAGGGACCGCTCGGTTACGCCATGCTCAAGAAAATGAAATGCTACGCCGGTGCAACCCATCCGCACGCTGCCCAGCAGCCGAAGGTTCTGGAACTCTAAGGGGTCACAATGGCTGAAAATTACTTCTATGGTACCGGGCGGCGGAAATGCGCAGTAGCTCGGGTTTTCATGAAGCGCGGCAGCGGCAAGTTCGTCGTGAACGGCAAGCCAGTCGATGAGTTTTTCTCGCGAGTCACGGGCCGCATGATCGTTCGGCAGCCACTGCAACTGATTGAGCAAATGGCAGGCTTCGATATTCTGGTCAATGTCGCAGGCGGCGGTGAATCCGGACAGGCTGGAGCGGTACGGCATGGCATCACTCGGGCACTGATTGCCTATGACCTGTCGCTCAAGCCGGCACTCTCGAAAGCCGGATTCGTTACACGTGACGCTCGCGAGGTGGAACGCAAGAAGGTCGGCTTCCACAAGGCACGCCGTCGCAAGCAGTTCTCCAAACGTTAAGCGAGTCCTGCACTGCAGGGAAAGCCGCCTTGGGGCGGCTTTTGTGTTTTCGGGAGTGGGGGTCTATCATTGGCCGCTATCAGGGAGGCTCGCATGATCAAGGTTGGCATCGTCGGAGGTACCGGCTACACGGGTGTAGAACTATTGCGCCTCCTGGCGCAACATCCTGAGGCAGAAATCGTGGCCATCACCTCCAGGGGGGACGCGGGCACTGCCGTCTCCAGCATGTTCCCCAGCTTGCGCGGGCGACTGAGCCTCAAGTTTCAGGATCCGGCCAGCGCCAATCTGAAAGCTTGTGACGTGGTCTTCTTCGCCACGCCAAATGGTGTGGCGATGCAACAGGCACCGGCGCTGCTGGACGCTGGTGTGCGCGTCATCGATCTGGCGGCCGACTTCCGCATCAGGGATGTGGGCGAGTGGGGCCAGTGGTACGGGATGCAGCATGCCAGCCCCGAGTGGGTTGGAAAAGCCGTCTATGGACTCCCCGAACATCATCGCGCGGCCATTCGCAACGCTCGCCTGGTGGCCAACCCCGGCTGTTACCCGACGGCGGTGCAATTGGGCTTCATGCCCCTGCTCGAAGCCGGCCTGGTGGAAGTCGATCATCTGGTAGCGGACGCCAAGTCGGGCGTCTCCGGGGCCGGACGCAAGGCCGAAATCCCCGCCCTCTTTTCCGAGGCCGCGGATAATTTCAAGGCCTACGCCGTCGCCGGCCACAGACATCTGCCCGAGATTCGACAGGGTTTGTCGACCATGGCCGGCAACCCGGTTGGCCTGACCTTCGTACCACACCTGACGCCGTTGATCCGCGGCATTCATGCCACCTTGTACGCCCGCATCAAGACCGAAGCGGATTTTCAAGAGGTCTTCCAAAGGCGCTACAAAGCCGAGCCGTTTGTCGATGTCATGCCGCCGAATTCGCATCCGGACACCCGCTCGGTACGCGCCGCAAATGTCTGCCGTATCGCCGTTCACCGGCCTCAGCAGGGCAATATTGTGGTCGTCCTGTCGGTCATCGACAACCTCGTCAAAGGCGCTGCCGGACAGGCTGTCCAGAACATGAACATCATGTTCGGATTGCCGGAAACAGAGGGCCTGTGGCAACTGGCAGTGCTCCCCTAAGCCGGCGAAGCCGGAACCAAACAGGATGAGGGTTCTGTCATAGCCAAAACGGGATGAGCGGAGGCGACCATGACACAGATGCTGACCGATCGCTATCACGAGCGGCTTGCCGGAACGCTCTC
>Ga0208938_1000294_pt1 | contig 42476 bp, 38 predicted proteins | sample AD_UKC125_MetaG_FD_184434 | JGI IMG/M metagenome (GOLD analysis project Ga0208938, IMG submission 184434) | Active sludge microbial communities of municipal wastewater-treating anaerobic digesters from USA - AD_UKC125_MetaG (SPAdes) (version 2) | ecosystem: Engineered > Bioreactor > Anaerobic >... | reverse complement strand
AGGAGTAGAGGCACTCATCCAAGGGCAGGCGTGTATGGCGGCGGTTTTTGGATTGATCCCTATGTGGTATCGCTCGGCGCGCGGCCTCTGTCGTTCGCGCGCATCCGTGCAGTACCTGTTCCATGGAAAGGATGGACATCCCGGCCACGTTTCTTAAATGCGCCTTCGAGCAGGCTGATAGCTCGTCGAGTATCTGGCGTATCGTCATGGATTCTGGTGTCATGACCGTCAGTGTAATCCTTTTTGTTGAACAGGATGTCCGCGTTCGATCCGTCGAATGCTCCGGTGTTGCCGGTGGCGGATTTGATCTGGGTAGGGGAACGAACCATTATTTCCTTGCCGATGTACCCAGTTGGCGAATAGTCCAGCATCACGGAGTCGCCAGCAGCGTCAGGAGGTACAAGTGTTTTTTTCGGCGTCTTGAAGTCCGGCATCGATACTAAAAATGGGTCTTTCGCACACAGGAAAACAGACATCCCGACGGTTTTATTTGTGCCAATAACCCGATGATCGTCTGAAAAATAAAATCCGCCGCCAAGATCGCCGTGACCGGTTGCCGAGCCTATCTTGACGCGACTGAATTCGCTGAAATCACCGTTCGTACCGTGATACACCACCAGTGGCTCCCCGGTTTCGGGGTTGGTGACTTTGGAAACGGTATCTGGATTGACGTGAAATTCGAGATTGAATGCCTTTGCCAAATCAGCTACCATGACACCGGAAACCTCGGAAGGAGCGGGACGCGATGGCGCTTCGGTGTCGTTCAATCCATGCACACCGGGGTTTCCACTTATTTGCAGCGCGGTGACATCATAAAACTTGTGTGCTGCATCGCCTTTCGGAACCCGCTTGGATTCCCGAACCGTGATTTTTGCAGCGTGAATATTTCCTGACACTTCAATCGGCACAACCAGCGTATGAAAAGCATTGGTGTCAGCTTCTCTTCCTTTTTCTGGCGTCGATTCAGCAATCTTGACGGCGCGTCCCACTGCTTCACGAAGCACCTTGACCAATTCAGCGCGGACAGGGTTCCTCAGCTTTCCACGGGCGCCGAACGCCTCCCCTTTGCCTTCTGAAGAAAATGCCACCATGGCCCCAAGGCTGGCATTCTCAAATCATCCCTCCGTGGCTGGTTATGAATTACACCAGCACACCGTGGGATTAAACACCTCGCTCAGGCCGCTTGCGTCTCGCTGCCGAAAGCGTCGGCACCGAGGCGATTGACGCCGCTGACCAGCGCTTTGAGCGACGCGGTGATGATATTGGCGTCGATGCCGACACCATGGCATTCGCGGCCGCTGCCGGGACGGGTGACCTCGATCACCGCGCAGGCGGTGGCGTCGCCGCCCTGGCCGCTGCTGCCCATCGAGCGCTCTTCGTAGCTGCGCACCTGCAAGGCGATATCGAGGCCGCGCAACGCGTTGACCGCCGCGTCGATCGGGCCGTTGCCCTCACCGGACAACACCTGCGTCTTGCCGCCGAAGGTGACGCTCAGCCGGATGCCCTGCGCGTGACCATGCTCGATCAGGTGGTGACCGACGTAGCGCAAGGGCTTGTCGACGTCGCCATAGGTATCGACGAACAACCGCCAAATCTGGCTGGCGCTCATTTCGCCGCCGTGGCTGTCGGTGTGCTGCTGCACGACACCGGAAAATTCGACCTGCAGGCGGCGCGGCAAAACGACGCCGTATTCGGCTTCAAGCAGGTAGGCGATGCCACCTTTTCCGGACTGGCTGTTGACCCGGATCACCGAGTCGTAACTGCGGCCGAGATCGGCCGGGTCGATCGGCAAATAAGGCACGTTCCACGCCGAGGCCGGCGCTTGCGAGCCGAAGCCTTTCTTGATCGCATCCTGGTGCGAGCCGGAAAAGGCGGTGAACACCAGATCGCCGACGTAGGGGTGGCGCGGATGAACCGGCAGTTGCGTGCAATATTCGTGGGTTCGAGCAATGGCATTGATATCCGAGAGGTCAAGCCCCGGCGAGACGCCCTGGGTGTAGAGATTGAGCGCCAACGTCACGAGATCGACGTTGCCGGTGCGCTCGCCATTGCCGAACAAACAGCCCTCGACGCGCTCGGCGCCGGCCATCAACGCCAGTTCGGCGGTGGCGACGGCGGTGCCGCGATCATTGTGCGGATGCACGCTGATGATCACGCTGTCACGGCGCGCGAGATGGCGATGCATCCACTCGATCTGGTCGGCGTACACATTGGGTGTCGTCACCTCGACGGTGGCCGGCAAGTTGAGGATCACCTTGTTTTCCGGCGTCGCGCCCCAGGCGGCGGTGACCGCGTCGCAGACTTCGAGGGCGAAATCGAGTTCGGTGGCGGTGAAGGTTTCCGGGCTGTATTCGAGCACCCATTCCGTTTCCGGCTGCGCGGTGGCCAGTTCCTTGATCAGACGCACGGCGCCGACCGCCATGTCCACCACTTCCGCCTTGCTGATCCCGAAAACAACGTCGCGGAACGGCTTCGAGGTGGCGTTGTAAACATGAACGATGGCCCGCCGGGCGCCCTTGAGCGATTCCATGGTCCGGCGGATCAAATGCTCGCGCGCTTGCGTCAACACCTCGATGGTGACGTCGTCGGGAATGTGGCCGCCTTCGATGAGCTGGCGGACGAAGTCGAAATCGGTCTGCGAGGCCGATGGGAACGCCAGTTCGATTTCCTTGAAGCCCATCCGGCACAGGGTGTTGAACAAACGCATCTTGCGTTCGACATTCATCGGTTCGAACAGTGCCTGATTGCCGTCGCGCAAATCGGTACTCATCCAGATCGGCGGCGTGGTGATCGTCCGGTTCGGCCATTGCCGGTCGGCGAGTTGGATGGGCGGGAAAGCGGTGTACTTGCTGGCGGGGGTCTTCAACATCATCGTGTGCTCCTGAAAATTCATGGTGGCTTGTTTTCGACGACGACAATGGTACGCGCGATCGCTCGGCAGGTGCTTGCGTTGTCATGCCTTTTGTGGGTCAATATTGGTATGAAATTGCGAGTTTCATGTTTATTTTTAAAATAAATTTCAAATACTAAAATTTTCGGGCAACGAAATGCAAATTGATCGTTTCGACCGGCAGATTCTGCGGGTCTTGCAACAGGACGGCCGGTTGAGCAACCAGGATCTGGCCGATCGCATTGGCCTGTCGCCGTCGCCCTGTCTGCGGCGGGTGCGGGCGCTGGAGGAGGCCGGTTTCATCGGCGGCTACCGGGCGCTGGTCGATGCCAAGGCGCTGGGGCTGTCGCTGATGGCGCTGATTCATGTTTCGATGGATCAGCACACCCCCGAACGGTTCAGCCAGTTCGAAGCGGCAATCGGCGAAATTCCGGAGGTGATGGAGTGCTTGCTGATCACCGGCCAATCGGCCGACTATCAGCTCAAGGTGGTGGTCAAGGACATGGACGCCTATCAGGACTTGCTGCTCAATCGCATCACCGGCATCGTTGGCGTGACCGGCGTGCATTCCAGTTTCGTGTTGCGGCGGGTGGTGGACAAAACGGCCTTGCCGATTGGCGACTGAGGTCGCCAGCCGAAAATTTTAATCGCACACTCCATTAATGAAGTATAAAATATCCTAAAAAGGAGGTGCGACCGTGAGCCTTGCCCATGCCTATCCGCGCAGCCGTTTCGAACCGGCGCAATTGGTTGATCTGAACAGCAAATCCGAACGCGAACGTTTGTCGAAATCGGCGCTGTTGGGCTTCTTCCGGCTCGCGCAGGCGTGGCGTTTGCGTGACGAGGACGCGCGCGAACTACTCGGTGGTTTGTCGAGCAGCGCGTTTTACGAATGGAAGAAAAATCCGGCGCGCGTGCTGGAGGTCGACCGGATCACGCGCCTTTCCTACCTGATCGGTATCTACAAATCGCTGCACATTCTTTATGGCGACCCGTTGGCCGACGAATGGGTCGGCCTGCCGAACAGCAATCGCGTCTTCGCCGGCCGCACGCCGCTGGCTTACATGCTCGGCGGTGGCTTGCTGGCGATGCAGACGGTCCGCAAGCTGCTCGAAGCCCGGCGGGGCGGCGTGTGACGGCGATGGCATGATGGCGATGCCGCTGCTCACCAGTCTGCGCCAGAACGACACCGTGCGCCTGATCCCCTCGCGTTTCGCCGACCGCGAGGATTCGGTCTTGGCGCCGCTGGCGGAAGATACCGCGCATCTACGCGATCTCTTCGATCTCGATAACGCCACCAACGAGCGATTGCACGGCGAACACGGCGGCCTCTCCGGCATCGGTGTCGATGAACTGGTTTTCGGCGTGCCGAACTTCCGGATCATCAATGCGGCGTTCACCTATCCGCGCCCGGAAGGCAGCCGCTTCAACGACGGCGAACGCGGCGCGTGGTACTGCGCTTTCGAACTGCAAACCGCGATGGCGGAAATCGTCTTCCACAAAACCGTCGAATATCAGGAAATCAACCGTTTTGACGACAGTGTCAGCTATCAGGCGCTGCTCGCCGATTTCAGCGGTGCTTTTCACGATTTGCGCGCCACGCCGGAATTCGCCGATTGCCTGGCCCCGGACAGCTATCTCGCGTCGCAAGAACTCGCCTTGCGCCTGCTCGATACGGGTGCGATGGGGATTGTTTATCCCAGCGTGCGCTGCTCGGGCGGGACCAATCTGGCCTGTTTCCGACCGGCCTTGGTCGGCAACCTGCGACGCGGCGACGCCTTCCGACTGACCTGGGCCGGTCACCCGGAGCCGTCGATCGATACCTTGCCGGCGACTTAGTCCGGCGCCTCCGTCCCGCCCGCCGGGAGTCGCGCGGCTGCGGTCAACGGCCCTTGCACACCTTGTTGTCTGCCAAACATCGACCTCGGTAACGCCCGCTGATATTGGGATGCGTTCGCCTTTCGAACGCAAGAACGCTGGCTATACTCAAGACACCGGTGCCAACGCCGCGGACCGAACGAACACGATCATAGGAGGTCGCCTTGCGCAACAATCAGCCCGTGACGCAAAGGGAATTTCCCTACCCGAGTGGCAAAGTGATCATCAGTCACACCGATGCCAAGGGACGCATCACACACGTCAACGACGCCTTGGTGGAAATATCCGGTTTCTCCGAGGAGGAACTGTTGGGCAAGCCGCATAACATTCTGCGTCATCCCGACATGCCGGCGGAAGCGTTCCGCGATCTTTGGACCACCGTTCAGTCCGGGCGCCCGTGGACCGGCGTGGTCAAGAACCGTTGCAAGAACGGGGACCATTATTGGGTTCGGGCGTACGTCACCCCGATACCCGACGGTTCCGGCTACCTGTCGGTGCGTACCGAGGTGCCGCGCACCGACGTCGCGGCCGCCGAAGCGCTTTACGCCAGAATGCGGGACGATTCCTCCATCCGCCTGAACGAAGGGCAACTCCTGGCCGCGGGGCCGATGGGTTGGCTGCAACGCATGAATGGACGATTGCGGCTCACGCACCGGCTGTGGATCGCCTTCCTGATTTCGATGGCTTTCGCCTTGTTCGGAACGGGTATCGCGCTGTGGAATCAGCATCAAGTCTCATCCCGGTTCGCCGACTACATCAGCCGCGACGCCGTCCGCCTGAAAGCTTACGGCGACATGTACGCTCAAGGTTTGCAGGCCGGCCAGGCGGTGCGCAATATCATTCTCGATCCCGCCAATCCAAAGGCGCATCAGAACCTGAATGCCGCCTCTAAAGCGTTTACCGGCGCCTTGCAGCGTGCGCAGGGACTCGGTTCCGACGGCGGAGACGCGGAGAGTCTGAAGACGATCGCCAGTCAGTGGGACGCCGACGCGGCGCTGAAAAATCGCATCGTCGATCTGGCCAAGGACGGCAAGCAGGCCGAGGCCATCGCCATGCTGAACAACGAGGAAACACCGCTCTGGCGGAAATTGAAGGACGAACTGTTGCGGCAATCCGCGAATGTGGAAACACAATCCGCCGCCGCCGCCGCCGCGGTGTTGAACGAGGCCAAGGAGGGACGCAACGCCAGCATCGCTGCCTTCGTGTTGGCCCTGGTAATCGGTTTGGGGCTGGTGGCGGCGATCTTGATCTATGTGTCGCACTATCTCGCGCAGACCAGGAACAGCATCCGGCAGATTGCCGACGGGGGCGATTTGCGTAGTCCCTTGCCGCCGGCGCGGCGCGATGAAATCGGCGACATCATGGCCCAGATCGCCACCATGCGGAACAAACTTCACGAACTGGTGGCGGACATCGTCGACAAGATCGGCCTGTTGAATACCGAAACCGAGGGTCTTGCCACGTCGGCCAAGGTAACGCACCACGTTTCAGGCAAGCAGGCCGATGCCGCGTCCGGCGTTGCGACGGCCATCGAGCAATTGTCCTTGTCGATCGACCATGTCCGCGACAACGCCAGCGATTCGCATCGCCTGTCGGAAACCGCGCGAGGCCGCGCCCTTGAAGGCGGCAAGATCATTCAGGAAGCCTCGGAGGAAATGATGGGCATCTCGGAGGCGGTCAGCGGGGCGGCAACGGCGGTGCGAGAGTTGGCCTCCTATTCCGATCAGGTTTCGAGCGTGGTGCGGGTGATCCGCGAAATTGCCGATCAGACCAATCTGTTGGCCCTGAACGCGGCGATCGAGGCGGCGCGCGCCGGCGAGGCCGGCCGGGGATTCGCCGTCGTTGCCGACGAGGTTCGGAAACTCGCCGAGCGTACCAGCAGTTCTACGCAGGAAATCGCCGCGACGATCGCCAAGATTCAGTCGGGAACTGGCGAGGCCGCGCATGAAATGGAAGCCAGTGTCGCCAAGGTGTCGACGGGCGTGTTGCTGGCACGTCGCGCCGGAGAAACGATGACCGACATCCGTTCCGCGATCGAGGCGTCGGAGCAGGCGGTGGGTAGCATCACGTCCGCGCTTGCCGAGCAGTCGAACGCCGCCCGCGATATCGCGCAACGCATAGAGGTGATTTTGGGCGGCGCCGAAAGCAACGCGGGTTCGGCGGGAAATACCCAGCAAGTTGCAACGCGGCTCGAGGAACTGACGACCGATCTTACCCGGCTGGCGAGCCGCTTCAAGATCGCGTGACCGGATGGCCGGCGTCACCAACCGCGGAACGGACGGCGGCGATATCATATGGATTCATGCGAATTCATGTGAATTGATCCTTGAAATCAGAGTTCTCGGTTAATTCCTACTACAAGGGCTTCCCCAAGAAGTGCACGGGTTTTGCTTCTAGGTCTTCATATTTTCCTGTCCGGGTGATTCCTGAGTTGCCTGCCTGTGTTGGTCGAGAAGATGGCGGACTGCGAAACGACAAACGGTCATGTTGGGCTTCATTGCCCGGACCCTGATGAAAGACGCGCGCCGGGGCCTCGATCGGTAGTCACCCCTGCGAAATCCCCGAGAGCCGCATGGGCAGGCGGTTCAAAAGGCAAATCGCCGGCGCGGGCATCAGCGCCGCCGGCAGGCCCCGCTTGCCGATTCGCTTGATGGCCGCCTTGCTCTCCCTCAAGCACGCCTTCAACCTGAGCGACGAGGAACGGGTCGCACGCTGGTCGGAGAACGTGGTGTGGCAATACGTCAGCGGACAGGACTACCACACGCCGACGCCGCCCTGCGATGCCACCCAGATTGGGCGTTTTCGCACCGCCATCGGCGAAGCCGGCGTTGAGGAGTTGCTCAAGACAACCATCGACACGGCCGTGCGGACCCAAGCCGTGCGTCCAGCGGAGTTCGAACGGGTCATCGTCGAGACGACGGTTCAGGAGAAAGCGCTTGCCCATCCCGTCGATAGCCGCTTGCTGGAGATCGCGCGCGCCAAGGTCGTTCAGGCCGCGAAGCGCGCCGGCATTGCCTGAAGCAGACTTTCGTGAAAGAAAGCAAGGCACGGCGCCGCGAAGCCGGCGGCCACGCCCATGCCAAACAATTCAAGCACCCGCGCCGAATCGTCAAGCGCCCGCGGACGCTGCTCGGCAGCATCCGGCGCGAAATCAAACGCAAACTGGCGACCGCGACCCGTGAATCGCCGAGCGCCATCATCCATCTGAACACCCTGCTCGAACGGGCCGAACGCATCCAAAAGCAACAGCCGAAGGACAAAAACACGCTTTACGCCCGGCATGCGCCGGAAGTCGAATGCATCGGCCAGGGCAAAGCCCGGAAGCCCTACGAATTCGGCGTCGAAGCCCGTATCGCTGTCACCCACCAGCGCGGCCTGATCGTCGGCGCGCGGACCTTCCCTGGCAACCCTTACGACGGTCACACGCTCTCGGCGCGGCTGGCGCAGACGGGCATCCTCTTGGAGGATGGTGGGCGATCACCGAAAGCCGTCGTGGTCGATCTGGGCTTTCGCGGCGTGGATCGTGACAATCCCGGGGTGGAAATCATTCCTCGCGGCAAGTACCCGTCGCTGAGCCAGCAGCAGCGCCGCTGGCTCAAGCGACGACAGGCGGTGGAACCGGCCATCGGCCATCTCACGTCGGATCACCGGATGGCTCGTTGCTGGCTCAAAGGGCAGTTGGGCGATGCCCTGCATGCCGTGCTCTGCGCCGCGGGTTACAACCGGCGCTGGCTGCTCCGGGCCATGCGCCGTTTGGACCTGAAGGCCACTTTCGTGCGCCCCGTTTTACTCCCGCTGACCTCGATCTTCAGCCGCGAAAATTCCCGATTCAAATCGAGCCAGCAGATTTCTCGTCCGGTCGGGGCGCTTGGATGAATTTTGCAGGGGCGACGACAACGGCTTCGATGAGGAACTGAGGCAATACTTCATGCTCCAGCGCGCCGATGGCGAGGCGGATGCCGATTTCGCGCGTCCGCTCGGTGACCGATACCAGCATGATGTTCATGATGCCGATCCCGCCGACAAGCAGGCTCACGGCGGCGACGGCGCCCAGTAATCCCGTCATGTTCAGGGTTTGCAACTTGTTGCGGATGCTGTGGATGTGCACATCGATGCTGCGGTCGAATCGCGTCATCGGGCGTCCCAGTGCCTGCCGGGAAAGCTCTTCCTCGCTGACGATCATGCCGACATGGCGGGCCAACACCTCCAGCACGCTGAATTCGGTGCCGGTCAGTTCAATCGGCCTGTCATGGTCGGTGGCGCGTCGCCGCGCAGGCCAGATCAGGAAATGACCTAGGGCGATTGGCTGACCGTCGCCGCTGTCGGCAGGTGAGTTGATGCCCGGCGGCTTCAATTTTTTGAGGATGGCTCGCAGCCGGGCGATCGATTCGCGTGGAGAGCAAGGTTTCGGCACGTAATCACCGGCTCCGTGCTCAAGGCCCGTGACATGATCGCCATCATCCCCGCGCACGCCAACATCAAGTACGCGACCCGCCTCGCACTGGACGTAAAACGTCGCATCGCGCAAGGCACATTCGACTACGCGGAATTCTTCCCAGACGCCCCCCGAGCGAAAACAGCGCCCCAGAAAAATACCACCTTCGGCGAACTCGCCGACTTATGGATCACATCAAAGGGGCGGCTCGCTCCCTCGACCCGAGACCAATACGGAACGGCGGTGCGCTTCTGGAAAAAACTTCTCGACGCCGACAAACCGCTGGAAGACATCAGCCACAAAATGCTAGCCGCCAAGATCGGAGGCTATCCGTGGCCCTCCGCCAAGACGCACAACAACTACCTGATCGCCTTGCGCGGCATATTCAGCCTTGAATACCGTGGCGCCACCGCCAACAACAACCCGCTGATCGGCATCGAAAGCATGCCCCTCGTGAAGACGCTTCCAGACCCTCTCACGCTGGACGAACGCGACCGCATCCTGGACGACATGGAAAGCCACTATGACCCCCGCGTCCATGCCTACTTCTTATGGATGTTCTACACAGGGATGCGGCCGGAAGAAGCCATCGCGCTGCGCTGGTCCGACATCGACAGCGCGCGGCAGGTCGCGCGCGTGCAGCGCGTGCGCACCTTCAGGGGGTTGGAACGCGACGGCTCGAAGACCCACACGGAGCGTGACGTGGACCTGCTTCCGCAAGCGCTCGACGCGCTGGCGCTGATGAAGCCGCACACGTTCATGCGGGGCAACGATGGCCGGGGAGACGCCCCCTCCGCCGACATCTTCGTCAATCCAGTGACGGGTCGCCCATGGCACGACGAGAGAGGCCAACGCGAAAACTACTGGCGACCGACGCTCAAGCGCCTGGGCATCCGCTGGCGCAAGGCGTATAACACCCGCCACACTTTCGCCACCATGGCGCTGATGCTTGGCGCGCCGCCGTCGTACATCGCTGCGCAGCTTGGTCACGGCGTTCAAATGCTTTTGGCGAAATACGCCCGCTGGGTACCGGAAAACGACAGCGGAAACGCCCGCGCCCTACTGGCCGCCGCGGTTAATAGGTCCCAAATACGTCCCAAAAACAAAACGGGACCAACCTAAGTAGTTGATCCCGCTTTTTAAAAATTGGTAGGCGCGATTGGACTCGAACCAACGACCCCCACCATGTCAAGGTGGTGCTCTAACCAGCTGAGCTACGCGCCTTCATCAACGTTCGAACCGCACGTGACTTCAGGGAAGTGCGCATTATACGGGCCAGGAAGTTCAAGTCAAGCATGTGTGCCGGAAGCATTGAAAACTCTTGCGTTTGCCGGGCGTTTACTCGCCCACGACGTCGGTATTTGGCGGTGGCGTAAATCGGAACAAGGTCGCCGCCAAGCGAGGATTGCGTTCGATGTGAGTAAAGGTTAGCGAGGTGATTTGACCTAGATTATCGAATAACTCCATTGCTTTCAGGTTGTTATCGACAAAGCCAAGGCGTAGTTTCTCGAAACCGGTATCCGGTGTCCTTGGGATTGCCTCGACCCAATCCAGTCCGTCGCGTTCGCCTATTTCACGCAAGGTAAAGTTTTTTTCGATGTTGCCATCGCCGGCGAGTAGCGCGGCCGGTGTGCCGCCCAGCGCTTTGCCGGTTTTTTTCACCGTGACCTGACGCAGGTCGGGATCGTGAATCCAGACTTGCTCGCCGTCGCCGACCAGTAATTGGTTGTAGGGTTTGTCGATCTGCCAGCGGAACTTGCCTGGCCGCGACAGCGTCATCGCTCCGCTGGAAACTTGCGGTTGGCGGCCATTCTTGGCGATCACCGTTTGCGTGAAATCGGCGCGCACGGTCCGGGTCGTTTCCAGAAAACGGTGCAGCTTGCCGATGGCGCCAGCGTTGGCCGCTTGCGCGGCCAGTAGGCCGATGACGAGCAATAAGGAGGTGTGGCGTTTGATCATTCGTCTTCCTTGCGAGCCAGGACTTCGCGACCGCCGCGAGCATCCATGGCCGACACCAGTCCGGCTTTTTCCATCGCTTCGATCAGTCTTGCCGAGCGGTTATAGCCGATGCGCAAATGGCGCTGAACGAGCGAAATCGACGCCCGCCGATTCTTGAGCACGATCTCGACGGCTTGATCGTAAACCGGGTCCGTTTCGCCATCGGTGTCCGTGCCGCCGTTTTCGCCAGCGACACCGTCGCCGGCATCGTTGCTGCCGCCACTAAGGACGCCATCAACGTAATCCGGTGCCGCCACTTTTTTCAGATGGTCAACCACCCGATGCACTTCATCGTCGGCGACAAAGGCGCCATGCACCCGGGTCGGGTAACCGGTGCCCGGCGCCAGGTAGAGCATATCCCCCTGGCCGAGTAGCGCCTCGGCGCCCATCTGGTCGAGGACCGTGCGCGAATCGATCTTCGATGACACCTGAAAGGAAATGCGGGTCGGAATGTTGGCCTTGATCAGGCCGGTGATGACGTCTACCGAGGGTCTTTGCGTGGCCAGGATCAAGTGGATTCCCGACGCGCGCGCTTTTTGCGCCAGACGGGCGATCAGTTGTTCGACGGACTTGCCGGCGACCATCATCAAGTCGGCCAGTTCGTCGATGACCACCACGATATAAGGCATGTTGGTCAGTGGTTCGGGCGTGTCTGGCGTCAGCGACACCGGGTTGGGGATTTTTTCACCGTTCTTTTCGGCGTCCTTGATACGGTTGTTGAGGCCGTTCAGGTTGCGCACCCCCATCGCCGACATCAATTTGTACCGCTTTTCCATTTCGCCGACGCACCAGTTGAGTGCGTTGGCCGCCTGTTTCATGTCGACCACCACGGGCGCCAGAAGATGCGGAATGCCTTCGTAGATCGATAATTCGAGCATTTTCGGGTCGACCAGGATCAGCCGCACTTCGCTGGGCTCGGCCTTGTAAAGCAAGGACAGGATCATCGCGTTGACGCCCACCGACTTGCCCGAGCCGGTGGTGCCGGCGACCAGCAGGTGCGGCATTTTTGCCAGATCGACGACCAGCGGCCGGCCGCCGATGTCCTTCCCGAGGGTCATCGTCAACGGCGAGTGCATGTCGTTGTATTCGCTGCTGGAAATGATTTCCAATAGGCGCACCATCTGGCGTTTGGGGTTCGGCAATTCCAGCGCCATCGACGATTTGCCGGGCACCGTTTCGACGACACGCACCGAAGTCAATGACAGCGAGCGCGCCAAATCCTTGGCCAGATTGAGGATCTGCGCGCCCTTCACGCCGACGGCCGGCTCGAATTCGTAACGGGTGATGACCGGGCCGGGGTAGGCGGCGGTCACCGATACCTGCACGCCAAAATCGGCCAATTTGCGTTCGATCAGTCGGGAGGTGTATTCCAGCGTTTCGGGGCTGACGCGCTCGCTTTGCGGCGGGGCCGGTTCGAGCAGATGCAGCGGCGGCAGCATCCCTCCTTCGACCGCGTCGGGAAACAAGGGTACCTGCCGTTCGCGTTCGATGCGTTTCTCGACTTTTTTCGGTAGCGGCGGGGTGATCACTTCTTCGGTTGGCAACTCGATCAGGGTTGGCTCATGCGCTTCGACCCGTTTTTTCTCGACCTCGACCACCGCTTCGCGTTCGCGCGCGACTTCCCGACCGATCCGCTTGTCCTGCCAGCGTTCGTGGAACCGGCCGAGGCGATTGAAAGACACCTCGAGCAGGCTGCCTATCCGCTCGGCGGCGGAAATCCATGACATCCCCGAAAAAATGCTCCAGCCGAGAACGATCATGGCGAACAAGGCCAGCGTCGCGCCGGTATAGCCGAGATAGCGCACCGCGACCGAGCCGAATTCAATGCCGATCACCCCGCCGGGACCGACCGGCAAGGTCGCCTTGAGGGTGTAGAAGCGCAAGGTCTCGAGCGCGCTACTGGCGACGATCAACACCAGAAAGCCGGTCAGGGCGATATACAAGGGGCGCCGGTCGCCGGTTCGCGGCTCGTCGAGGCGGCGGTATCCGAGCAGGACGAAAGCGATCAACAGCACGATCCACCACCAGGCCGACAGGCCGAAAACATAAAGCAGCAAATCGGCCAGCCAGGCACCGCCGCGGCCCGCCGGATTGTGCAGTGTTGCCGCCTGCACGGCGTGCGACCAGCCAGGGTCCGCGCGGTGGTAGCCCCACAAGGATAGTGCAAGGTAACTGGCGATGACGATCAAGATTAGCCAGCGCGATTCCTGCAACAGTGAGGCGATTTTTTCAGGGAGGGGACTGGGCGCCCGGGGCGGGGGGGCCATCTTGCCGGTGATCTTGTTCAGTAATGCCATCAGGGGTTGAGTGGAAACATGTTGTTATGGTCGGGACGGCAGTCAGTCAACTCGCCTCGGTGGCTGCGGCACTCGCCGGGAATTGACCGCCGGGGGCGGTCGGAATTCGTTTTTCCAGAATGACGATTCGGCCGTCTTCAACCTTGAAGTAGCCGCGATTTTCAAGGTCCTTCATCACCCGGCTGACCATCTCGCGCGAGGCGCCGATCATCTTGGCGATGTCCTGTTTGGTCAGGCGGCGCTTGATCACGCGTGCGCCGCGTTCGTTCTCCGAGAAGTCGAGCAGCAATTTGGCGACTCGACCGTAGACGTCCATCAAGGCCAGACTCTCGATGTTCCTGTCCGCTTCGCGCAGGCGCTGCACCAGGCTTTTCATGATGTTGAGACAAAGATCGAAATTCTCGGTCAGGCAACGCTTGAAATCGTTCTTGGTGATCACCAGCAACTCGCAAGTCTCCGTGGCCATGACATCGGCCGACCGCGGGCTACCGTCGATCAAGCCCATTTCGCCGAAAAATTCCCCGGGGCCGAGCAAGGTCAAAATCACTTCCCGTCCTTCATCGTCGCTATTGAGGACCTTGGCGCTGCCGCTGATCAGTACGTAAAGCGAATCGGTGCTGTCACCCGCGCGGACGATGACCGTTTGGCGCGCCACGCGACGATGGAAGGCGACCTTGGCAATTTGCTCAAGCTGTGAATCCGGCACGCCGGCGAACATCGGAATGCTGTGCAGGAGAATCAAACTGGGGCCCCGCCTGGGTTGCTCGATCTGGACGTTCATGAGGAGTTCTCTCTTGAAGTGAATTGATTTCTTTCAAAGGCTTGCGTATCGATTATAAGGCACTTTCCAATATTTAACAGCACGACGGCCGTAAACTTGAGGCCAGTATGTTCAGTTTAGCCAGTTATAATTTTTCCACGATCCACTTTCAGGGCAAATCACATGTCCCAAAACCACCGTCACTGCCGGCTGTTGATTCTGGGTTCCGGTCCCGCTGGTTATACCGCGGCCGTCTATGCGGCGCGCGCGAATCTGAAGCCGGTGCTTGTTACCGGCATGGCGCAGGGGGGTCAATTGATGACCACCACCGACGTCGACAACTGGCCGGCCGACGCCGCCGGCGTGCAAGGCCCCGAATTGATGCAGCGCTTTGAAGAGCACGCGCGACGCTTTGAAGCCGAAATCGTTTTCGACCATATCAATGCCGTCACTCTGACCGAGAAACCGTTTTTCCTGGCGGGAGATTCCGGTACCTATGCGTGCGACGCGCTGATTATCGCCACCGGTGCGTCGGCGCAGTACCTCGGCTTGCCGTCGGAGGAAGCGTTCTCGGGGCGCGGTGTGTCGGCGTGCGCCACCTGCGACGGTTTCTTTTACCGCAACCAGCCGGTGGCCGTGATCGGTGGCGGAAACACCGCTGTCGAAGAAGCACTTTACCTGGCGAACATCGCCAGTCACGTAACGCTGGTGCATCGTCGCGACAAACTGCGTGGCGAGCGTATCCTGCAAGACAAGTTGTTTGCCAAGGTGCGGGCCGGCAAGGTCACCATCCGCTGGAATTGCGAGTTGGACGAGGTGCTGGGCGATTCCTCTGGCGTGACCGGCATGCGGATTCGGGACAAGCGAACCGGCGTTGCGGAAGACATTCCATTGATGGGCATTTTCATCGCCATTGGCCACAAACCGAATACCGACCTTTTCGTTGGTCAATTGGCGATGGAGGGGGGGTATCTGGTCACGGCGTGTGGGCGAAACGGTAACGCTACCGCCACATCGATTCCCGGCGTCTTTGCCGCCGGCGACGTGCAGGACCATGTTTATCGGCAAGCCTGTACCTCTGCCGGTAGTGGCTGCATGGCGGCTCTTGACGCGGAGCGTTATCTCGACAACCTGGGTTTGGCGGGCTGAGAAAACGCGTGCCGGATGACGGACACTTTTTCGCATGCCGCGGCCATTGGCGTCCGGTAATCTGCCATGAGCCGGCCACGACAAGCCCTCGACGCGGAGGATTTGGCGGCTTTCCGGGTCGCCGTTGAAGGCGCGACGCCGTTGCGCCACCATGATCGCGTCAATTTCGAAGCACCAAAACCTAGTCCCCGGCCCAGGCAGAGCGAACGCGACGAAGCGGCGGTGCTCATCGAACTGACGCACGGTTCGCTGGCCGTTGACGATTGGCTCGATCTCGGGGGGGCGGATTCCTTCGCACGCAGCGGTGTGTCGCGAAACGTGTTGCGCGACTTGCGGCGCGGACGCTGGAGCATCCAGGGACACATCGATTTGCACGGCTGCAATCGGCACGAGGCTCGGGAGGCTGTCGCTTTGTTTTTGGGCGATGCCGTGGTTGCCGGCAAGCGCTGCTTGCGCATCGTCCATGGTCGCGGGCATGGCTCGCCGGGCCGTGAGGCGATCTTGCGGCAACTAGTCAAGCAGTGGCTGAGTCGCCATAAGGATGTGCTTGCCTTTTGTCATGCACCCCCCAACGACGGCGGCGATGGTGCGTTGTGGGTGTTGCTGAAGGCGACCGGATCGCGGCGATGAATTTTTCGTGGGATTGCCAATTTCGTGAAAACCACCAAAGTAAATGATTTATCTATTGTGTTGGCATGGCCGCTCGTTAATAATTCGATGAATATTTTCGACGGGTAATTTGCAAGGCCAATAACCGAACCGACCGACTATGTGGAATAAACCGGAAAAACCCGTTGCCATCGATCCGTCACAAGTCGTTATCGGCATGTATGTCTGGTTGAACGTTTCGTGGGACGACCACCCCTTTCTTTGCAATCGCTTCAAAATAAGCGACGAGAAACAGGTTGCCACCATCCGTTCGCTCCCGATCCAGGGGAAACTTTTTTACCACCCGGAAAAAAGCACGGCCACGCCGGCGCCTTTCGTCGCGGGCGTGGCACGCGATCCCTCCGTCGTACGTACGGCTGAAGAAGAAGAGGTAGATGCCGTTTTGGCTGCGGAAATCGTCCGTCTGAATCAGGAGAAGCGCGACCGATTGCAGAAACACAAGGACGCGGCGGCACGTGCCGATCGTGCCTGGGAGCAGGCGGCGCGGGTGGCCAGCGACGCCATGCACGCCATGGGACGCGCGCCGAAGCAGGCGGGGGAACAGTTTCTCAACCTTTCGCGAAGCACCGCCAGCCTGATCAGCCAGGGACAAGAGGTGCTGCTGCATCTGCTGGGAGACAAAGAGGGCGAGGGGGCGCAGTTTCATGCCCTCAACGTGATGACGCTTTCCATGTTGGTCGGCAAGATTGTCGGCATGGAGGAGGATCAACTGGCGGAACTGGCCTTGGGCACGCTGGCGCACGATATCGGCAAGATCAGGGTTCCGGCGCGTATCCTGCGGGCCAAGAACCGGGCCAAGCACGAAGAGGTGTTTTATCGGGAGCATGGCACCTATGGCATCGAATTGGCGAGAATGTCGGGCGTATTCGGCGCCACCGCCATTTCGGTCATTGCCGATCATCACGAATATATGGACGGCAGTGGTTGGCCGAATGGGAAAACATCCGCCGGACTCGCGGCAAGGATCACCGCTCTGGTTGATAGATACGATCGGCTGTGTTCGCCGGAGTCGCCCGATCAGGAGGCATTGCTGCCTTCGGAGGCGCTCGCCCGCCTATTCAAGATCGAGTCGGCAAAATTCGATCAACGTCTGCTCAAGATTCTTATTCGATTGCTCGGTGTGTATCCCCCTGGCACATTGGTCAAACTCAGTGACGATTCGTTGGGGCTGGTCGTCGCGCCGGGCAAGGAAAGTCTGCGGCCGACGGTGCTGATCTACAGCCCGGACATGGAAAAGCGGGAAGCGCCGACAATCGATTTGTCTCAGTTCGACGATTTGAAAATCGAAGAGGCGCTGCGTCCCGCCAGTCTTCCTTCCGACGTGTTGCGTTGGATGAATCCTCGCCAACGCTTATCCTATTTTTTCTCGACCGAGCAAACGAATTGACCGTCCTGCCCGCTCGGCCGATGGTTGTATTTATTGAAACGCAAGTTGTTTGCCAGTCAGGCGGGATGTTGTCGCCAAGCAATAGCCAGTCGTGACCCGGATGCCGTCATGTCACAAAAAAACAACAACGTAATCAGCCTGTTCGCCGACCTGCAGGAAGGGCAGGTCGCTTTGCCATCGTTTGTCGTGCAGCGCGGGCAAGGTTTGTGTGTCGATTTGTCGCAACTTTTATCGACGACCGATTTCCTCGATTTCGTCAATCGCGTGTTCAGTCTGGGCCTATATTTCCAGGGGCTCAATTACCTGAAATTCCATGCGCTGCTTTACGACGATCCGGCGGCGTCCCCACCGCTCGCGGAGGGCGATGATTTTCTCGCTTGCGGTATCGCCGTGTTCCGCCCTGAAAGGCAGGCGCTTTACAACGCCTTGCGGGTCAGGGGGGCGGAGGCCGACTACGTGTTTCAGCCGCTATTCCGCGATGCCGACGATGGCCGCGAGGACACCGGCGAGGTCGATGAAACGTTTCCCGAGGTGCGGGAAGAAGTGCGCGTTCTTCTGGACGTCGATGAATTCATCGCCAGTGCCTGGACGAATGACGTCCGTTTCGGCCTCGATCTGGCGGCGATTCACGAGGGAATCGCCGCCGAGAAAGCCGTTCGTCTGGTGGTGGCACGCCCGAAGCCGTTTGTTGTCGGCAAGGACGCGGAACTCCAGGAACTCGCCCCTGGCTTGCGCCGCAACAACGCACCGCGCCATTTGTTGGGTAATCGCGTCGATTTGCGTACCTTCGAGACTCGTTATCCGCAGGTGGCCGCCGGATTGCGATTGGTGAAAAAAATCCATCGCGCGCTGGGGATCGACGGGCGCGACATCGCCGGTGCGCCACTGCTCGCGCCATTACCGAAGGATTTCGATTTGGCGGGCATGGCCGGTCCGGGCACCTCGATCATCCATCAGCAAGACGGCGATTATCTGGTGGCGTCCGCGTCGGGTTTTCTCAATATCGATACGCGTACCAATCAGTTTTCGGTTTCCGAAAAAATTGTCAGCCACGAAGGCGTCAGCGTCAAAACCACTGGCGACCTGTCGCTGAGTGGGGAGATTTACGAACAACACGGCGAAATTCAGGAAAAACGCCTCGTCAATTGCCGGAGCATTACCGCGCATGGCGCCGTTTTCGGCCGTATCGTGTCGGCTGGCGGTCTGGTGTGCCTGAAAAACAATCTGGTGGGTGGCAGCGCCACCAACGAGGATGGCGATATCGTCATCGAAGGTCTGGCTTCAGGGGCGACCGTGGTCGCGCATGAGGGACGGGTCACGCTGCGGCGGGCCGACAATTGCTTGATTCTCGCCCGCGAGGTCGTCGTCGAACACGCGCTGAATTGCGACATTGTCGGCGACGAGGTCCGCGTGGAACTTTCGGAAGGCTGTGCGCTGGCCGGTAAATCAATCAGCGTGCGGATCGCGAAGTCGCGTCGCGAGGTGGAAAATGTCTTTTTGCTGCGTTTGCCGGATTTGTCGCGATACGAGGCGCAGCTCGCCGCCATGACGACGAAACAGGACAAGCTGCGCGTTTCGATCAAGGATTTACGCGCCCGGAGCAGTGTCTTGCGCAATGAAAAAAACGTCGCCAATTATCTGACGCTGGCCGGAAAGTTGCGGCGGCGTGAAATGGAGTTGAAGCCGGAGCAGGATGTTGGCTGGCGTCGTCTTTCGGCACAGGTCGCGCCGACCTTGCGCGTGCTATCCGCGCTGCGCGATAGCGTCAAGCAGGCGGAGGACGAATTGACGGAACTGGCGCTTAGGATCGCCGAGGTCGATGCCGCCAGGGCGGCGGCATGCAACGGTATTTTCTGCACGGTCGATACGATCACGGACGACTTGCGCATCAGCACGGTGCGGGTTACTCATGCGGACACACAATTGGCGGCTTTGTCGCCAAAGGAGCTGAAAGCCCGCTTGCGCCGAACAGATTCGTCAACCGAACTGCTGTTCGCCGGCTCGGGACAGGGTTTCGTCTGGACGTATCGACCGTCCTCGTCCTAGGCGCGCCCCGGAATCAGTCTTCTCGGCCTTCCGCCAGCCGTGTGGCGATATGCGCCAGCGCTTCTTCGATTTGATCGATCAAAATCAGGCACAGGTCGCCAGGCCGCAGGCCGTCCAGAGCAGTGTCGATGGCCAGGAATTCCCCACGGATTTCCTGCACCGCTGTGGTGCGCCGCGCCAGTTTCAATCCGTCTTGCAGCAAGGCCAAGACTTCGCCGTCGGCTCGGCCACGCTGACACTGGTCCTGGTACAGCACGACACTGTCGAAGGCGTTGCCGAGAATTTCCGTCTGCTGGCGGATGTCTTCGTCGCGCCGGTCGCCGGCGCCGCTGATCACCACCGTGCGCTTGCCGCCGGCGGGCTGGTTTAGATTCTCGATGGCATCGACCAGCGCCTGAATGGCGTCGGGGTTGTGGCCGTAGTCGGCAATCAGCGTGGCTCCGCGGTAGTCGAAGAGGTTGAAACGGCCTGGCGCGGTTTGCGCATCGTTGATGAAGGTTTTCAAGCCGCGGCCGATCGTTTCCCAATCAACGTTCAAGGCCCATGCGGCGGCGACGGCGGCCATCGCGTTTTCCACCTGGAAACCGATGGCGCCGGCGCGGGTGATCGGGATGTCGGTCAGTGGAATTCGCCGTTCGATGCCGGTGCCGGAGGCGACGATGGCGTCGCCGTCACGATAAACCACAGGCTTTTTCCGCGCCCGGTGCATGGCCATGACCGGGTGATTACGATCGGTGGCGAAGAAAATGACGCTGCCGGGACAGGTATCCGCCATGCGGGCCACCATTGGATCGGCGGCGTTGAGCACGGCGACGCCGGTCTTTGGTCTGACATTTTGCACGATCACTCTTTTGACCACCGACAGGTCCTCGACGGTGCTGATGTAAGACAGACCGAGGTGATCGCCAAGCCCGATATTGGTGATCACGGCCACGTCGCAACGATCGAAGCCCAAGCCTTCGCGCAATACTCCGCCGCGCGCCGTTTCGAGCACCGCGGCGTCCACGTCGGGGTGGAGAAGGACGTTGCGGGCGCTCTTTGGGCCGCTGCAATCGCCGGTGTCGACGCGTCGTCCGGCGATATAGACGCCGTCGGTGCTGGTCATGCCGACGCGGAGACCTTGTTGGGCGAGAATGTTGGCGATCAGCCGCACGGTGGTGGTTTTGCCGTTGGTGCCGGCGACGGCGACCAGCGGGATGCGGCCGTCGTCGCCAGGAGCGAACATGTTGGCGATGATCGCTTCGCCGACGGGGCGGCCCTTGCCGAACGATGGTTGCAGATGCATGCGCAGTCCGGGGGCGGCGTTGACTTCGACAATGCCGCCTCCCTGGTCTTCGAGCGGACGGAGAACGCTGTCGCAGACGACGTCGACGCCCGCGATATCGAGACCGATGGTTTGCGCCGCCGCAACGGCCTGCGCGGCGAATTCCGGATGAACGTCGTCGGTGACGTCGGTGGCGGTGCCGCCGGTCGACAGGTTGGCGTTGTTGCGCAGGACCACGCGTTTGCCGCGCGGGGGAATCGAGTCCGGCGTCAGGCCGGCACTGGCCAGGCGGGTCAGGGCGAGGTCGTCGAGGCGAATCCGGGTCAGCGAGGTGGCATGTCCCTCGCCACGGCGCGGGTCGCTGTTGACCCGTTCCACCAGTTGGCGAATGCTGTCCTTGCCGTTGCCGATAACCAGTGGCGGGTCGCGCCGGGCGGCGGCGACCAATTTGTCGCCGACGACCAGCAAGCGGTAATCGTGGCCCGGGATGTAACGTTCGACGAGTACTTCGTCGCTGATTTCATAGGCGATGGCATAAGCGGCTTCGATTTGTTCCCGGGTGCCCAGGTTGACCGCCACGCCCTTGCCCTGATTGCCGTCCTGCGGCTTGACGACCACCGGGCCATTGATTTCGCAGGCCGCCGCCCAGGCATCCTCGGCGCTTAGCACCGGTCGGCCGGTCGGCACCGGCACGCCGGCGGCGTGCAACAGGATCTTGCTCAGTTCCTTGTCCTGAGCGATCGATTCGGCGACCGCACTGGTGCGGTCGGTTTCCGCAGCCTGGATGCGTCGTTGCCGGCTTCCCCAACCGAACTGCACCATGCTACCTTCGGTCAGACGCCGATAGGGGATGTTGCGCGCGGCGGCGGCGTACACAATCGCGCCAGTGCTTGGACCGAGGCGAACGTCTTCATCGAGTTCACGCAAACGGTCGAGCGCTTCGACCAGATCGAAGGTCACGTCGGCCACCGCCGCGTGGCAGAGATCCAGCGCCAGTTCAAAGGCCAGCCGGCCGACTTCCTCCTCGCTGTATTCGACCACCACTTGATACGTCCCGGCCTCCACCGTTTGCGAGGTGCGGCTGAAAGTCACCGGGCAACCGGCTTGCGCCTGCAAGCCGAGCGCTGCGAATTCCAGCGCCTGGGCGATCGATACCGCTTCGTCGTGGCCGGCCGGCCGCAACATGGCCAGCTCCGGAAAACGCTCGCGCAGGCGGGTTTCAAAGCCCGGCATGTCGCCGATATTGCGCTCCGATTCGTCGCAAACGACGATGGCCTCGATTGCCGTGTGCCGGCTCCAGAGATTGGGACCGCGCAGGGCGCGGAGACGTGAGACTTGCATGAACAGTGTCCTCTTTCGTGTTCAACCCGGTGGCCGGCGATAGGTGTGTGACCAACAGTACGACGTTGCGACAATACGGCGATTCAAGACTCAGGGCGTGCTGAAGGTTTCCAGGACGGTGCGGATAATCTCGGGGGCGATTCCGAGTGCCAGGGCTGCGGCGGTGGCGGCGAGAACGTTTTCGATTTGGAAATCGAGACGTCCGCCGTCGGTCAGCGGAATTTTCCGTAATTTGACAAGGCTCGTTTCGTCGGTACCGTTGGTGACCGCGACTTCATCGCCACGGACCAGTACGGCACGCCGGCCTTGCGCCACATGATCGGCGATCGCCGGTAGATTCGGGTCCACGGCGAAGAAAATGACCTCGCCGTCGCACAGCGCCGCCATTTCGACCAGCATCGGCTGGCTGGCGTTGAGCACCGCCGCGCCGCTTGGCAGCACCACGTCAACCTGGGTACGCAGAACGGTGAATACCTGTTCGGGGGTCTGGATGTCGTGGCGACCGTAGTGGCGTTCCGGTTCGACATTGGTGATCACGCCGACCTGACAGCGATCATAGGCCAGGCCGTCATTGAGGATGGCGTCGGTATCGTTTTCAAAAACGGCCGCTTCGACGGCGCGGTTCATCAGCAGGCGATGCGCGGCGCCCCAGTTGGCGCTGTCGGCCTTGTCGATGCAGCGCCGATCGACGAACAGGCCACCGCTGCACGCCAGACCGGTGTGCTTGCCGGACAAGGCCAGCAACCGGGCGATCAGGCGAGCGACCGTGGTTTTGCCGACGCTGCCGCTGACGCCGACCACCGGGATGCGGCCGTCGCCGCCGTTGGGGAACAATTGATCGACGATGGCCCGGCCGACCGGCCGCGGTTGTCCGCTTTCGGGTTTCAGATGCATCAGCAGGCCGGGGCCGGCATTGACTTCGACGATCGCGCCGCGTTGGCCGTCCAGCGGTTGGGCGATGTTCTCGCAGACCAGATCGACACCGGCGATGTCCAGGCCGACGATGCGCGCGGCCAGCGAGGCGGTGGCCGCGGTATCCGGATGCACGAGATCGGTGACATCGTCGGTATGGTTGCCGCTGCGCACGATCAGCACCTCGCGACCGGCCGGCGGCACCGATTCTCCCGTGAAACCTTGCCGCGATACTTCGAGACTGGCGACCGGGTTGTCGGCGAGATCGATCACATCGAGCGGAAATTCCTCGGCCGCGCCGCGCCGCGGGTCGGAGTTGATCTGGGCGTCGATCAGGGCGTTGATCGTCGAGTGACCGTCGCCGACCACCTTGGCCGTTTCCCCGCGCGCGGCGGCGACCAGCGTGCCGCCGACGACCAGCAGCCGGTGTTCCGAGCCACGGATGTAGCGTTCGACGATGACGCCGCTGCCTTCCTCGACCGCCGCGGCGTAGGCGGATTCGATTTCCTCGCGCGCCATCAGATTGGTGAATACGCCGCGGGCGTGGTTGCCGTCGGACGGTTTCACCACCACCGGCAGGCCAATTTCCTCGGCGGCTTCCCAGGCATCCTCGGCGCTATCGACCAGACGCCCGTCGGGAACCGGTACGCCGCAGGCTTTGAGCAGCGTCTTGGTCAAATCCTTGTCGCGCGAAATGCCTTCGGCGATGGCGCTGGTGCGGTCGGTTTCGGCGGTCCAGATCCGGCGACTACGGGCGCCGTAACCGAGTTGCACCAGATTGCCGGTGGGCAGGAGGCGGATCGCCGGTATGCGTCTGTCCTTGGCGGTCGCCGCGTCGACGATGCAGCCGGTGCTCGGCCCGAGCAGCTTGCGTTCGGCCATGTCGGCGAGATGGGCGACGGTGCCGGCGACATCGAAAGCCTCGTCCTTGATCGCCGCCAGCAGCAATTCGCGGCCGGCGAACAGGCAGGCGCGGGTGACGTCGTCGTGCCAGGCGCGGACGACGACCTTGTACACGCCACGCGTCGATGTCTCGCGGGCCTTGCCGAAACCGCCCGGCATGCCGGCGAGGTTCTGGATTTCCAGCGTGACGTGTTCGAGGATGTGCGCCGGCCAGGTGCCTTCGCGAACGCGCCGCAAAAAGCCGCCACGCTCGCCGTAGCTGCAACGATGGTCGATCAGCGAGGGTAAAAAACCGCTGAGGCGTTCGTGGAAACCGGGGATGAGGTTCGAGGGAAAGTCTTCCAGTTCGCCGATGTCCACCACCGCTTCGATGACCGGGCGGTAGGTCCAGATATTCGGACCGCGCAGATAGCGGATCTCGAGGAACTTGATGTCTTTGTTTTTCATGGGCGTCGGCTCGGGGACGGGAAGGTTGGCTGGTGGCGGCACGGCGGGCTGGTGTCTGGCGGTGGATTCGCCGCGATTCTCGTGGGGATAACGTGGCGTCGGTCAATCGGCTGACCGCCAATGGCCCGAATGGAATTAACGATGGCCGAGGCGCGCACGGGATTCACAGAAAGCGGTCCAGGAAGCGTCGGCTTTGTTGATCGAGCGCTTGCCGGTCGCGGATCAGGAAGTGGATGCCGTGACTGTCGGCGATCAGCAACGCCGGCGGCGTCAGCCGGCGAATGTCTTCCTCGCCTTTGAGAATCAGCGTCGCCAGACCGCGTTCGGTGTCCACTTCCCAGGTGCTCGGCGTGGCGAAGCTGGAAACGCTGACGATGCGCTTGATTTCGGGCATGAACTCGCGACCGGCGAGTTCGCTTTCCACCAGTGCGCGGACCTCCGCCGGCAGATCGGCGAGGCGGTCTATCCAGGCCAGTTCATGCCCGTAGGGGTCGACCAGGGCGATACCGTCGTCGGGGGCGGTGATCGGAAAGGCGCGTACCGGCACCGCTCCTTCGCTGATTTCGCCGTCGGCGCCGATGAATTCCAGCCGTCCGAAGGCGTTGCGTCGCAATTGATAGTCGATGGGGGTACTCATTCGCGGTCGTCCTCGTCCTTGCCGGCCAGGTCCGGAGCGCGCAGAGGGTCCTCGGTGTCCACGTTGCGCGCCTGCGCCTGATAAAGGCGGTAATAGTGACCTTCGTGGGCCATCAACGCCTCATGGCTGCCGACCTCGACGACGCTGCCGCGATCGAGCACCACTAGCCGATTGGCGTCACGGAGCGTGGACAGGCGGTGGGCGATGGCGATGGTCGTGCGGCCGCGAACCAGATTGTCGAGGGCTTTCTGGATTTCCTTTTCGGTGGTGGTATCCACCGACGACGTGGCTTCGTCGAGAATCAGGATGCGCGGGTCGATCAGCAGCGCGCGGGCAATCGAGATCCGCTGCCGTTCGCCGCCGGAGAGCGCCTGCCCGCGCTCGCCGACCAGTGAGTCGTAGCCATGCGGCAGGCGGAGAATGAATTCGTGAGCGTGCGCGGCGCGCGCGGCGGCGATGATCTCGGCGCGTGTCGCCTCCGGCTTGCCGTAGGCGATGTTCTCGGCGATCGTGCCGAAGAACAGGAAGGGTTCCTGTAGCACCAGGCCGATGTGGCGGCGGTACTCGGCCACTGGCAGCGAACGGATGTCCACTCCGTCGATCAGGATCGCGCCTTCGGTGACATCGTAAAAGCGGCAAATCAGATTGACCATGGTGCTTTTGCCGGAGCCGCTGTGGCCGACCAGACCGACCATTTCGCCGGGTTCGATGACCAGGCTGATGTCACGGGTGACGCTGCGGGTGCCATAGCGGAAGCCGACGCCGCGCAGTTCGATGCGGCCGGACACCGTCGGCAGATGCATCGGGTTTGCCGGTTCGGGCACGCTGGAGACGTGGTCGAGAATATCGAAAATCCGCTTGGCGCCGGCGGCGGCCTTTTGCGTCACCGAGACAATGCGGCTCATCGAATCGAGCCGCAAATAAAAGCGGCTGATGTAGGCCAGGAAGGCGGTCAGCACCCCGACGGTGATTCGGTCCTGGGCGATCTGCCAGATGCCGAAAGCCCAGACGATCAGCAAGCCGATTTCGGTCAGCAGCGTGACGGTTGGCGAGAACAGCGACCAGACCCGGTTGACCCGGTCGTTGACGTCCAGGTTATGCACGTTGGCGGCGCGGAAGCGTGTTGCCTCGCGCGCTTCCTGCGCGAAAGCCTTGACCACCCGAATGCCGGGAATGGTGTCGGCGAGTACATTGGTCACTTCGGCCCAGACCCGGTCGACGCGCTCGAAGCCGGTGCGCAGTTTTTCGCGCACCACGTGGATCAGCCAGGCGATGATCGGTAGCGGCAGCAGGGTGACCATCGCCAGCCAGGGATCGATCGACACCAGAATCGCCGTGGTCATCAGGATCATCAGCACGTCGGTGGCAAAGTCGAGCAGATGCAGCGAAATGAAGATGTTGATCCGGTCGGTTTCCGAGCCGATGCGCGCCATCAGGTCGCCGGTGCGCTTGCCGCCGAAATATTCCTGCGACAGCTTCAGCAAATGTTCGTAAGTCGTGGTGCGCAGGTCGGCGCCAATGCGTTCGGAAACCAGCGCCAGAATATACGTCCGCGCCCAGCCGAGCACCCAGGCCACCAGCGAGGCGCCAAGCAGACCGGAGAGGTAGAGTCCCACCAGAGCGGGGTCGATCGACTGGCCGTTCTGGTATGGAATCAATACCTTGTCCATCAATGGCATGGTCAGGTATGGCGCGACCAGCGTCGCGGCGGTGGTCAGCAATGAAAGCACGAAACCGGCCAGCAGGCGCCCCTTGTACGGCTTGGCGAAACGCGCCAGACGGAGCAGGGTCCAGGTCGACGGCGGTTCGTGGATTTCCTTGCTGCACGCCGGGCATTCCTCTTGGCCGGCGATCAAGGGCGTTTCGCATTGCGGGCACAGCGGCAGCGACGAAGGCGGCGGTTCCCGGCCGGTGACGCGTAGCGACAGTTGCCGGGTAAAGCGTTCGATCAGGCGACCGGCGGCGATGTCGCAACCCAGGGTGTAGCGCCAACCGCCGAGCAGACCGTTGGCATCGGCCAGTTCCAGGGTGCCCACGCCGGAGTGATCGCGGCGCGACAGCGTCAAGCCCTCGCGGTAGCTCCAGCTTTCCCAGTCGCCATCGGCGTTCGAACTGGCCAGCAAGCGTTCTCCGGTCAGCACGACCATGCCGGGCGCGAAGCGCAGTCTGGCGTCGAGATCGATTGCCAGCCAGGCCAGAACGTTTTCATCGCCCCGCAGTTGCGGCTGTAGGCCGCTCGCCCAGGCAGCCGGCAGCGGTGTCGACGACGGTGCGGACAATACGGCGCCAGAATCCGTCGAGGAAGAAAGGGCTTGCGTCATCGGGGAAAATGTCTCGGACGAGGCGGAGGGTGGCAAAAGAAGCTCGCCAGTATACTCGTCTGCAAGCGCCATGGCGGTTGCCGCGAGGAGTTGTCGATGAGCGGGCGACGGCTCCCCGGTTCGTGGTCAGGAAAAACCGGGGAGCCAGCCGCTCAGGTGACCGTTTGGCACCGCTACCAGCGACCCCTGGAATAGCGCTTCGATCACCGGCGCTTCGCGCCAGTGTTCCTCCATGAAGGTTAACCCGATCTCCTCGACCAAGGTGCCTGTCCAGTAGTGGTTGGCGATTTCATCCAGCGTGGACAGGCTCAGGCTGTGCGGCAGGCGCAGATAGTCCAGCCAGCTGGCGTCGTGAAACGAGCAAACGTAAGTGCCTTTGCTGCGGGCGCGGACGAGGGTCTTGCCGAAAACGCGTTGTGGGTGCTTGGCGCGGAAGGTTTCCGCGTCGATACGGGTGGCGAACAGCAGGAGGGCATGCAGGCGGCTCGGGAAGTGCTGAAATTCGCGTTGCCGGAAATACTCCAGGTGATACTCGGCGAAATAGTTCTGCACCGTGGTGAACTGATCTTCCGGCAGCGCCTTGCCGAAGGGATTGCCGACCAGAATGTCCCAGCCCGGCAACTCGGCGCCGTCGTCTAGCCAAGCGTACAGTTCGAGCGGCGTGTTGTCCTTGAGCAAGTGGTCCATGGCGAGGGTTCCTAGCGCGGACAAGCGGTCTGGCAATGCGACTCGTTGTTTGCCATCGGTTCTGTCGGGCTTGCCATGCGCGATAAGACGGTCGTTCAGCGGTTGCGGCCGAATTTTTCGACCAGTTGGCCGAGTTTTTCCGTTCGCTGCCGGGCCAGTGTTTCGGCTTCGCGCTGCGCCTTGCGCAATTCCGCTTGCTTTTTCAGGCGCTCGCGGATGATTTCCGAGGCGTACTCGCGATGCGCGGGCGGGATCGCGTCGGCGACCTCTCCGTCCAGGTTCAAGCGCACCGTCGCTTTTTCCATCGACTTCAGATAACGCAGCGAGTGAGTGTGCATGCCCAGGGCGACGCGCAGTTCCTTGCGGTTCAACTCGGGCAGCCGGCTGAGTAGCTGCTTGTCGATGCCGATGGCCAGTGGCAGGCAGTCGCGAAAAACCGGGAACCGAGTCTGCAATTCCTTCAGAAGCTGGCGTGCGTTCTGGCTGGTCGCGGAAGGTGGCGTGGGTGTGGTGGTCGTCATGAGTGTCGGGGCGGAAAAAATAGTCGATCAGGCCCTGCATGGCCGTGAAACGCGAGCAGGTGCGATGGCGGGAGTCGTGGCGAACGTGTCTGGTCCAAGATTATTGTTCCGTCGGCGAGACCGGAAACGGCCACGGGTTGGCGTTCAAAAATGAATCCCGCGCATGATCTGGGAAAAGGCGATCTGGTCGGCGGTCTGGTGCGGGGAGTCCTGCTTTTTGGCGGCGCTGGAGTCGGGGAACATCCGGAACGAGGTGTTCATGACGATTTGCGCGACCTTGGGCGTCAAGGAATGCAGCAAGGCGCCGAAAATGCCGAGACGGGTGGCGATGCGAACCGGTTTGTGGATGATCGCCTGGACGATCATCTCGGCCGCTTCTTCAGGCGAGAGGGTCGGGACCTGATCGTAGAGCTTGGTCGGGGCGATCATCGGCGTTTTGACCAGCGGCATGTTGATGGTCGTGAAATCGATACCCCGGTCGACGAATTCCGACGCCGCGCAACGGGTCCAGGCATCCATCGCCGCCTTGGAGGCGACGTAGGCGGAAAATCGCGGCGCATTGGTCAGCACGCCGATCGATGAAATGTTGATGATCTGTCCCTTGCGCTTGGCGATCATTCCCGGCAGAAAGCCCATGGTCAGGCGCAGCGATCCGAAGTAATTGACTTCCATGGTGCGTTCGAAATCGTGGAAGCGGTCGAAAGAGTTCTCGATGCCGCGACGGATCGAGCGGCCGGCGTTGTTGACCAAGATGTCGACGCCGCCATGCTCCTCGGTCATGTACTTCACGAAGGCTTCGCATTGCCCGGGATCGGCGACATCCACCGCGCGCGTGATCAGGCGCAGGCCGGCGGCTTCGAATTCCAGCCGGGTGTCTTCGAGCGCCTGCGCGTCGCGGGCGATGGTGACGGCGATCGCGCCGGCTTCGGCCAGCTTGCGCACGGCGGCCTTGCCGATTCCGGACGATCCGCCGGTGACCAGGACGACCTTGCCGCCGACCTTGCCGCGCAAGGTCAGATCGATGAACAGATCGGGGTCGAGGTGGCGTTCCCAGTAATCCCACAGGCGCCAGGCATAGCTGTCGAGCGGCGGTACCGCGATGCCGCTGCCCTTGAGCGCGCGCTGGGTCTCGCGGCAATCGAAACGGGTGGGATAGTTGATGAAATCCAGGACATCGTCCGGCAGGCCGAGATCCTTCATCACCGCGTTGCGGATGCGGCGCACCGGCGTCAGCGCGAACATCGCCTTGCGTACCGAGCGCGGAATGAAACCCAGCAGCGCGGCATTGACGCGCATCGCCATCTCGGGCGCGTGCGCGGCGCGGGCGAAAGTGTTCAGCAAATCGCCGACGCGCATCGGCGTCGGGTCGGTGAGGTGGAAGCAATTGCCGTCCTGCCCCTCCTGATGGGCAATGTGGTCCAACGCGGCGACGACGAAGTCTACCGGCACGACATTGATGCGGCCGCCTTCGATGCCGATGGTCGGCATCCATGACGGGAACATCTTGCGCATCTTCTGGATCAGCTTGAAGAAGTAATAGGGGCCGTCGATTTTGTCCATTTCGCCGGTTTGCGAGTCGCCCACGACGATCGCCGGCCGGAAAATGCGCCACGGCACCTTGCACTCCCGGCGAACGATTGCTTCGGAGTCGTGCTTGGTGCGGAAATAGGGGTTGTCGAGATTTTCCGCCTCGTCGAACATGTCCTCGCGAAACAGCCCCTCGAAGAGGCCGGCGGCGGCAATCGAGCTGACCAGATGGAAATGCTTGCTGCCGATCTGTTCAGCCAGACGCACGGTATTGCGCGTGCCATCGACATTGACGCGCTGCTGATCTTCCGCGCTGGCTTTGAGGTCGTAGAGCGCGGCGAGATGGAAAAAGTGATCGATCTTGCCCTTGAGTTTGCGTGAATCCGGCTTGGCGATGCCCAGTTCATCTTCCGTCAGATCGCCGACTATCGGGATGACGCGTTTTTCGTCGCAGTCCCAGTACGCGTACAGATCCTGGAGCCGGGGTTCCTCGATGGCTCGCGTCAGGAAATACACCACGGCGTCGGGGCGGGCCAGCAGTTTCGCGACCAGTCTCTTGCCAATAAAACCGGTGGCACCCGTGACAAAGTAATTCATTGCTGTGTCTCCCGAAGTCGATGTGGTACGTTGCGCGTGAGCCGGACGGCACATTTTGACAAACCGTTCCCGTGGCCTTTAGTGTGCGTCCTCTAGATATTGTCACTACACTGGCTTTCTAGGGCAAGCAAAACGCATCTCGACCCTGATATCCACTACCTTCAAGGAGAAAAAAATGGGCAAGAAACTCAAGGAACTGGCTGGCGACGTCTCTGGAAGTCAACTGGCATCGACGGTGAAGGAGTCGGCACAACAAATCTGGCTGGCGGGTCTGGGCGCGTTCGCCAAGGCACAGGAAGAAGGCGGCAAAGTGTTCGAGGCGCTGGTCCAGGAGGGCGAGAACATTCAGACCAAGACCCGGAAAGTCACTGGAGAGAAAATCGCTCAAGTCGCCGGCAAGGCATCCGGGACCTGGGATCGTCTGGAGCAGGTATTCGAGGATCGCGTGGCGCGCGCGCTGGGTAGCCTCGGTGTACCAAGCAGACAGGATATCGACCAGTTGTCGAAACGCGTGGTGGAATTGAGCGCGGCCGTGCAGGCGCTGACCGAGAGTAAACCCGCGGCGGCTGAATCGACCGCCGCCGAACCGGCGGTCGCCAAGCCCGCCAAGCCACGCGCACCTCGTAAACCCGCCGCCAAGCCGGCGGCTGTCAAACCGGTGACTCCAGCGGACGTATTGAATACGCTGCCGCAAAATCAAGAATAGGTGTGCTTATTGCGCCGGCTTGTACGCGAGGCGTGAGGCCGTGCCGCGCGGGTGTCGACTGCCCGACGGTTGGGGGCTGGCGCGTGTTGGCGTGACATCTTTCCAGACCAGGAGCCAGCAATCATGGTCGTTTCGAACAGGACCGCCAAGATCGCTCTAGCGCTTGCTGGAGGTGGGCCGGTGGGTGGAATTTACGAGGTCGGGGCCATGGCGGCGCTGGCCGAGGCGCTCGAAGGCATCGATTTCAACGCCTTCGACATTTATGTCGGCGTCAGTTCGGGGGCGTTCATCGCCGCCAATGTGGCTAACGGCCTGTCCCCGGCGTTGTTGGCGCAGATGCTGGTCGAGAACAGCGCCGACGAGGTGTTCGATTCCGACATGTTGTTGCGTCCGGCTTTCGGCGAATATATCCATCGGCTGCTGACGGTGCCGGTGTTGTTCTGGTCCTCTTTGCGCCAATATCTTTCCGATCCATGGCATCTCGGCCTGGTCGAATCTTTTCAGGGTCTTAGCCACGCCATTCCGACGGGTTTATTCAACGGCTCGGGTATCGATCAATTGTTGACGAAGTTGTTTTCGACGGGTGGCCGGAGCAACGATTTTCGACGCCTGCGGCATCGGCTGTTCATCGTCGCCACCGATCTCGATACCGGTGAATCGGTGGCTTTCGGCTCCGCCGGGTACGACGATGTGCCGATTTCCGTCGCCGTGCAAGCCAGTGCCGCCCTGCCTGGCTTGTTCCCACCCGTCCGCATCGCCGATCGCTATTTCGTCGACGGGGCCTTGATCAAGACGTTGCATGCGTCGGTCGCCCTGCATGAAGGCGCGGATCTGGTGATTTGCATCAATCCGCTGGTTCCCTTCGACTCGCGCCTGGCGGCCCAGCAGCCGCTGGAAGCGAAGAATCCGTCTTCGGCGCCGGATCATTTGGTGGAAGGAGGATTGCCGGTGGTGCTCGCGCAAACGTTCCGCGCGATCATCCATTCACGAATGCGCACGGGGATGGATCGCTATCGATTGGAGTTCGATGGCAAGGATGTGGTGCTGTTCGAGCCGACGCGCGACGACGCGGCGATGTTTTTTACCAATGTGTTCAGCTATCGAGGCCGTCGCCGCCTTTGCGAACACGCGTATCAACGGACGCGCCGCGATTTGTATCGACGCCGCCACGAACTACAACCGGTGCTCGAGCGGCACGGTATTCGCCTCAATCTCGGCGTGCTCAAGGACCACAGCCGTTCGCTGCTATCGCATAAGCGGCGACCCGATCTGGCGAGCAGCGCCAGCGCCCTCGACGCCTCCTTGCGCGATCTCGAAACCTGGTTGCGGTCTCGGCCACACGTTGCTCCCTGAGTTGCCGGTGCAAGAAAGACCAGCCGCTTTTCCTGGTCCGCCGGTAAAGCGGCGTCGTGGCGTATCGATGTGGCGGAGATGAACATGGACAGGAAACCCCCGCGCCGTACGCGTGAACGCATCGTCGAAACCAGCCTGCGTTTGTTCAACGATTTCGGTGAACCGAATGTGACCACCGCGTTCATTGCCGATGAAATGAACATCAGCCCCGGAAATCTCTACTATCACTTTCATAAGAAAGACGAAATCGTCGAGGCGATCTTTTCGATGTTCAGGCAGGAAATGGAAAATCTGCTGGCGGCGCCGTCGGCGCGGGCGGCGAACGTGGAAGACATCTGGCTGTTTTTGCATCTGTTGTTTGAACAAATCTGGAAATACCGGTTTTTTTACCGGGATCTCAACGATTTGCTGACTCGCAATCGCGTTCTCGAAATCAATTTCCGGCGAATTCTTGAACAAAAAATACACACCGCGCTGGCCTTGTGCGAAGGTCTGGTGTTCACTGGCGCCATGCGTGCCGATGGCGAGGAGTTGCGTGCGCTGGCGACCAACATGGCGGTGATCGCGACCTATTGGTTATCCTTTGAATACGCCCGCGATCCACGCGGCAATCAGGAAGATGGTCGCATCGGTCGCGGTGTCCATCAGGTGATGTCGCTTGCCGCGCCGTTTCTGGTCGGCGAGTCGCGCGCGCTGTTCGAACGGCTGTCGCTTGAATACCTTAAACCGCCGAAAGAGGCGCGCAGTTAACAATCAGGAGAAAAAGACATGGCGTGGACGACATTTCCCTATCGCGAGACAAGTTATGCCTATCCCGGTAAGGCGCTGGAAAAAAATTGGCAACGGCTGCACGGTGGCGATTGCGAGCCTTTCCCCGCTGACACCCAGGTACAGGAGGCGTGGCGTCACTACCACGCCGGCGATTTCGCGTTGGCGGTCGAGGCAGGCTTGGCTTGTGGTTTGAGCGGTTACAATGTCGCCAACAAGGCCGCCGTGGTTTACGCCAGCTATCTCGAGACCGACGATGCCGTCAAGCGGCGCCTATTGCTGGAGGCGGCGCAGCGTGGCGAGGAACAACAGCACCGGACACCTGAAGACGTTAACGGCTGGTATTTGCATGCGTTCGCACTCGGCCGCTATAGCCAAAGCATTTCAGTGGCCAAGGCGCTCGCCGAAGGTCTCGGCGGCAAGATCAAGCACAGCCTCAATAAGACGCTGGAACTTGCGCCTCGCCACGCCGATGCCCGCGTCGCCTTGGGGGCGTATCACGCGGAAGTGATCGACAAGGTCGGCGCGTTGGTCGGGGGGCTTACCTACGGCGCCAAAAAAGACACTGGCAAGGATCTGCTCGAATCGGCGCTGCAACTCAATCCCGAGTCGGCCATCGCACGCATCGAGTACGCCAACGCCTTGGTGATGATGTTTGGCCGGTCGAAAATGAAAGAGGCCGAGCGGCTGTACCAGGAGGCTGCGGCATGCCAACCGATGGACGCCATGGAGCGCCTGGATGTCGAGGCGGCGAAAGCGGAATTGGCGGAGTGACGCGATGGCTGGTCAAGGCCAGCCGTACATTGCGTGTTTACCCGCGCCGGGCAGTTTCAGGTTGTGGTGGGAAAATTTTCGTCGAAGTACTTGTGCGCTTCGCGTTCGATGGTCGGCTTGAGCGCGAGAAACAAGAAGCTGAGACGAATACGGATTTCGACGTTCCGGTCGTCGAGCGACAGCATGCCGGAGACACCGGGGCGGCTGAAGTGCGCGACATCGGTGGCTTCGCTGTCCCACGTGCAAGTTAAATCGAATTTCTCGGCGAGTTCGGTCGTCAGATGCTCGGCGGCGGCGCGGGCGGCGGCGCGGCTCTTGCCGTGCTGGCGGAGGAGGATGATATCGCTCATGCGTAAAGTCCTGTGGTGTTAAGCGGTTTCGGCACAGAGTAAACGGTACGCCGCAAAACGGCGCGCGTCGATGCGGCCGTGGGTGACGGCGGCTTGCAGCTCGCAGCCGGGTTCGCGATCATGCCGGCAATCGCGGAAACGGCAGTGGCCGAGCAAGGGCCGCAATTCGACGAATCCTTGCCCAATCTCGTCCGTGGAGAGATGTCGCAAGCCGAACTCGGTCAGCCCCGGCGAGTCGATCAGCGCCGAGGCGGCGTTCAACCGATAAAGGCTGGTGTGGGTGGTGGTGTGTTTGCCGGTGTTCAGCGCCTGGGAAATTTCACGGGTTGGCGCGCGGGCGTCGGGAACCAGGGCATTGGTCAGCGTCGACTTGCCCATGCCGGATTGACCGATCAACAGACTGGTCTGGCCTTCTAGAAACGACCGTAGCGGGTTACCGTCACCGCGCGCGGACAGCGGTAGCACGCGATAACCCAGTTGCTCGAACGGCGCCAGCGTCGCCTTTGCTCCAGGCAAGCGATCATGCAGATCGCACTTGTTGAGCACGATCAAAGTCGCGATTCCTTGCGTCTCCGCCGCGACGATGCAGCGGGTGATCAGTTGTTCGGAAAAAGCCGGTTCGGTGGCGACGACGACGATCACTTGCGTGACATTGGCGGCAATTAGTCGTTGCTTGTACGTATCCGAGCGGTAAAACAGCGTTTTTCGCGATGTCAGCGCATGTATCACGCCCAAGGTGTCGCTTGTTTCCTCAACCAGGACTTCGTCGCCGCAGACCAATTCGCTTTTTTTACCACGTGGAAAGCAGAGCAGGGTCTTGCCGTCGGGCAATGCGATCCGGTATTGCCGCCCATGCGCGGCAACCACCGTGCCGATGATGTTCAAATGTCGCGCAGGCGGGCGATGCGTATCGCCGCCGGGGGGTGCGAATCGTAAAACAGCGAATGCAGCGGGTCTGGCGTCAAGGTCGCCGCGTTGTCCTCATAGAGCTTGACCAAGGCAGCGATCAGATCCTCGGATGCGGCGTGCGCGGCGGCATAGCGATCGGCTTCGAATTCATCGCGGCGCGACAGCAGGCTGAACAGCGGGGTCATCAGGAATGTATACACCGGTCCGGCCAGAAGGAAGAGCGTCAATCCCAGCGCGGTGTTTTGACCATGCACGCCCAGCCCGTTGAAAAACCAGCGCGAATCGATCAGTTGACCGAGCACGGCGAGAAAAAAAAGCGACATGGCGAACAGCAGGACAATGCGCTTGATGACGTGTCGATGTGCGAAATGGCCCAGTTCATGGGCCAGGACGGCTTCGATTTCGGCGGTTTGCAGGCGGTCGAGCAGGGTGTCGAAAAAAACGATGCGTTTATTCTTGCCAAAGCCGGTGAAATAGGCGTTGCCATGACTGGAGCGTCTGGAACCGTCCATCACGAACAGTCCGGAACTGGTGAACCCGCAGCGGTTCAACAACGCTTCGACACGCGTTTTCAATGACGCGTCCGCCAATGGCGCGAACTTGTTGAACAGCGGCGCGACCCAGGTCGGATAGATGAACAGAATCAGCAGATTGAAAGCGCACCAGAACAGCCACACGTCAAACCACCACCGTTCTCCCATCCGCGCCATCAGCGAGAGAACGGCCAGCAGAACCGGCACCCCGACGACGACTCCCAGCGCAGCGTGCTTGACGAGATCGATGGCGAAGAGTTTGCCGCTCATGCGGTTGAAGCCGAAGCGCTCCTCGATGATGAACTGACGATAGATGGCCAGCGGCAGATCGATGAGAGAGGTCAACGCGAAGACGCTGAAAATCAGGACGACGCCGTAAAACAGGCCATCGAAATGCGCCGACCAGAACTCGTGCAGCCATTGCAGGCCGCCACCCAATGTCAGTGCGAGTAGAACCACGACATCGACCGCGAGCGCGAAGTGACCGAAGCGGGTACGTGCAAGGGTGTAATCGGCGGCTTTTTGATGCGCTGGCAGCGCGACCTGGTCGACGAAACTGCTTGGAACAGCGCCACGATGGGCTGCGACATGTGCGATTTGGCGCCGTGCGAGCCAGGTCCGCAAGACGACCATGACGGTGACGGCGGCGAGAAAAGCGAGGGAAAAGGAATTCAGCATACGGCTGTGACAAAATACGTCATTTCACGGAACCACGCGGATTATATGACACAGGATGCAAATCACCTTGTCTGGTTGGACATGGAAATGTCCGGTCTCGAACCGGAGCGCGACCGTATCATCGAACTGGCGATCATCGTCACCGATGGGCGATTGGACACTGTTGCCGAATCGCCGGTTTGGGTGGTGCACCAAGAGGCCGCTTGTCTGGAAGCGATGGACGACTGGAACCGCAAGACACACGGCCGTTCGGGATTGATCGAGCGGGTAAAGGCGTCGACGCTGGACGAGGCGGCTGTCGAAGCGGCGGCGCTGTCCTTCGTGCAAACCTATGTTCCGCGAGGTGTCAGCCCGCTGTGCGGGAATTCGGTTGGTCAGGATCGTCGCTTCATGGTCAGGTATTTGCCGCGATTCGAAGCCTGGTTCCATTATCGTAACCTCGATGTCAGCACCTTGAAGGAGTTGTGCCGGCGTTGGAAGCCCGAGGTCGCCAAGGGGTTCGTGAAAAAATCCGACCATACGGCGGCGGCGGATATTCGCGAGTCGATCGAGGAACTGAAATATTACCGCGAGCACTTCATCAAACCGTGAAGGAAACGCCGGCCGCCGAGTTGGCGCGGCGTTAGTCTCGCGCGCCGCCCGACACGTTTTTTTTCGCGCTTCGCTGATAAAGGCGCAGTTTTTCGTTATCGCGCCGATCGACCGGTCGGCCACCTTCCCAAATCTTACGCCAGCCGCTGGTTGTCGTGAGGCCCGCCTCCTTGGGCGTGCCGTGGATTAGCAGCAAATCACAATTCCTGTCCGGCGCCGATCGCGCCGGCACGATTTGGAGACCTTGAAAATAGCTTAGCGAAGCCAGCATCGCGTCGGTCAAATTCATGCCGGCAATGCAGTCGCGCTTCTCCGGCAAGGCCTTGACCAGCGATGTGGCGACCGCGCGGTAGGTCTTTCCATAGTCGAACCACGGCATCCAGAGCAAGGTCATCAACAGCCAGAACAGCGTCACGCCGGCCATCCAGTGCATGATGCCGCGCATCGGTGAACGCGGTGTGGTGGCGATCAGCCAGCACCACGCCAGGGTGGCGAGCAGCGCTGCCACGGTGGCGGCAATAGCCGGCTGGCCGACAAAACCAGGTTCCATGCGGGTGAGCTGCTTCGCCAGACGTGCCGGCCAGCCGAAAACCATCGCCATCCAGCCCAGCCAGATCAGCAGCGAAAAAACGCTGAAGGTGATCATTCCGAACCAGTCGAAGGCGTTAGCCGCGCCACGGCGTAGGGATTGGATTCCCGGTGCCGCCAGCAGCACCAGTGGCGGCAGCAGGAGCAAGGTCGAGGCACTGCGCGCTCCCAGGCACAGGCTGACCACCAGCAGTGTCAGGACAAAGGAAAAAATCGGCAGCAACATCGGCGTGCCGCTTAACTGGCGACGTTTTGCCCATAGTGTCCAACCAGCGAGAGGGAGCGCCGGCCACGCATACCACGGCAACATTAGCAGCAACCGCTGCATGCTGAGCAGGGGTTGTGGGCTGCTGCTGAGCTGGTTGAGTTCAGCGAGCCATAGATCGCTCAGATAGCCGGGAGAGGTGAGTAGCAAGGGAAGCAGCCAAAGGCTGGCGATCGCGCCGGCCAGCAGCAGGGCGCCGAGTGACAAAAGCGCGGTGTGCTGTCGGTTCTTTGCTCGCCAGACAACGAAGGCCGCCACCGGTAACAACGGCAGCATCGGAGCCAAGCCATTGGCGAGATAGCCGAGGCCGAGGGCCGCGCCGAAATAACATGCGCCACGTCGCGGTCGCCGGTCGATCTGCACCAATCCCCAATAAGCCGCCGTGTGCGCGGCTAACGCCGCCAGCATCGGCTGTGCTTCATGGGCGTGGAAAAGAAAGCCAACACTGCCTGCCAGGAGCAACGGTGCGGCCGGTGCGGGTTCTCGGCCGTGCAGTTCTCTCGCGGCCAGAAGAATGAATGTCAATGCGAGCAGGGTGAATACGCTGCTGGCCAATCGCGTTGCTTCATGTACCGGTAAAAGCCAGGACAATAAATGGCTGCTGACGGTTGCCAGCCAGTAGTACAAGGGGGCGTCGGGAAACGGACGGCCCGCGAGGCTGGATCGCAACCAGTCGCCGTTGTTGACCATTTCGTTGACCACGCCAATGGTCACGGCGTCATCGTTTTTCCAGGGATCGTGACCGATCAGACCGGAGAAAATATACAGGGCGAGCAAGATCGCCAACGTCCAGCCGTTGGGCGGCAACTGGATTCCCTTCAAGCACGCGGGCACTTGCTGATCTCGCATGAGGGTGGCGACCATGGTTGAAAACAACGAAGGCAGCCGTGTGGCTGCCTTCGTTGTTTACTGTGACGAACCTCGCGTTCGCGGCTAGACCGACTTGCGCATGGCGCCGTATTTTTGATTGAACTTCTCGACACGGCCAGCGGTATCGATGATTTTCTGCTTGCCGGTGTAAAACGGATGGCAGGCCGCGCACACTTCAACGTGCAGCGCTTTCTTCATCGTCGACTTGGTGGTGAAGCTGTTCCCACAGGAACAACTCACGTTGATTTCGTTGTACGCAGGGTGGATGTTGTCTTTCATCTCGTGCTATTCCTGTCTGTTGGTTCGGTCATTTCGGCGCCATCCGACGGCGAGCCGAGCATGCTGAATTCTTCAAAACCGGAATTATCGATCATTTTGCGATCTGTCGCAATTGGCAGCCCGTTGTTTCACTCAATGGGACGCAGGGCGGCAGTGGCGCCGGCGACCAGTGCACGGGTCAGGCTGCCGATCAGCGCCGAATCGAGTGGCCAGCAATGCCAGTACAGCGGAATCGCCACCGCCACGTCGGGCGTGACATCGATCAGCGAGCCGGCGGCAAGTTCGTTGCCGCACTGCGCCAGGGGCAGCATGCCATAACCATAGCCGAGAAGCGTTGCTTGCAAATAGGCTTCGAATGCCGGGACGAAATGATGCGGGAAACGCGGTTCGTCGATATCGAGACAGCGACGCAGGTGCTCGGCCAGCAAGGCGTCACGACGATTGAACACCAACGCCGGTGCGCGGCTGGCGGCCGCGCGGTCGAGGCCGTTGGGAAAATGGCAGCGGGCGAATTCCGGCGAGGCCACGCAAACGTACGGCATCTCGCCGAGCGGCACAACGCAGCAGCCGGTGGCCGGAGCGCTTACCGAACCGATACATCCAATCACTTCGCCGTTGCGCAGCCAGATGGGAGTTTGTGTTTGGTCGTCGACAACGAATTCAAGCATCACCGCGTGTTCGCGCATCCATGGCGCGAGTGCCGGCAACACCCAGGTACCCAGACTGTCGGCATTTACCGCCAATCGCAGTTGGCCGCGACTCACGGTTTGAAGCGCTTCGGGGAACGCTTCCATCGCGAGCAAACGTGTCTGTCGGGCGAAACGCAGCAGCGGTTGAGCCGCTGGCGTTGGCCGCACCGGCCGGACGCGAAACAGTAGAGGCAACCCGATTTGTTGTTCAAGTTGACGAATGCGCTGCGACACCGCCGACTGGGTGATCGACAGCATGGTCGCCGCTTTTTCGAAACTGCCCTCTGTCACTACCGCTTCGAGGCATTCAAGCAGTGCGAATTCGATTTTCATTAGAAAATTTAATAAATAATGAAATTTTTTACTGATACTAATACATAAGCCGCTTGCTCGCTACATTGCCGATAAACGGCGTTTGCCGTGCGCTATCGGGAGTTACGGCGATGGACTTACATTTCGTGTTACAGGGTTACGCACTCAGCGCCGGCTTGATCGTGGCGATCGGCGCGCAGAACGCACACGTGTTGCGCATGGGTCTGCTGCGTAGGCATGTGGCGCTCACCGTTATCTTGTGTGCGGCCTCCGACGCGCTGCTGATCGGACTGGGCATCGTCGGCATGGGTGCGTTCATGGCGCAATGGCCGCGGACGCTGCAAGTGGCGACCTGGGCCGCTGCGGCATTCTTGCTCGCCTATGGCTGGCGCGCCTTGCGTTCGGCAACCACGGGTCAAGGTGCGCGGATTGTCGAAGGCGCTGTTGCCGTCTCCAGGCGGACCGCCGTATTAACGGTGCTGGCTTTTACGTACCTCAATCCCCATACCTATCTGGACACCGTCGTTTTGATCGGATCCATCGGCGGACGCCTGACGGTTTCGGAGCGTTTCCTGTTTTATATTGGCTGCGTGCTTGCGTCGGTCAGTTGGTTCTTGATGCTTGGCTACGGTGCGCGCTGGTTGGCGCCGTTGTTCGCCAAACCGTTGTCGTGGCGCATTCTCGACGCCGTCATTGGCGTCACCATGACGGCTTTGGCTGTCGGGTTGTTGCACGGTCAACGCGCTTTCGGCGTGGTGTGACATCGCCTCCGTGGCGCCAGTCTGCGACAATGGCGGTATGAAAACCGCGCATTTTCTGCAATTGATTGTTCTCGGGGCGTTATGGGGCGCTTCCTTTTTGTTCACCCGGATCGCCGTTCCAGTGCTTGGCCCGGTGTGGCTGGTTAGCGCGCGAGTGCTGGCCGGAGCCTTGTTTTTGCTCGCCGCCGGTGCATTTCTGCGGCGAGCGGTCGAGGTGAAAGGCAATCTGGGCCATTTCTTTTGCCTGGGTTTGCTCAATACCGCGTTGCCGTTCCTGCTTTTTTCGTATGCCGCGACAGCATTGACCGCTTCATTGCTGTCGATCATCAACTCGACGGCTCCGCTATGGGGCATGCTGGTGGGGATCGTGCTGACACGCCAGGCGCCGTCCTGGCGTGTCCTTGGCGGACTTGCGGCGGGTTTGGTCGGAGTGGCGGTGTTGGTCTTGCGCGATCCCGCGGCGCTTGCCGCAAAATCGGCCTTGCCCGTCGTCGCGGCCTTGGTGGCCCCCGTTTGCTACGGTATCGCCAGCCATTACGCACGGCTGCAAACGACGCATGTTTCTCCGATGGCCGTGGCGCACGGCAGTATGTGGGGCGCGTTTCTGTGTCTGTTGCCGGTCGTGCTGGTCACGCCGCTGCCGGTGCCGGCGGCGGCACTCGATGTCGGGATACTGGCTTCCGCACTGGCTCTTGGCGTGTTGTGTACCGGTGTTGCCTATCAGATTTACTTTCGGCTGGTGCGCGACATAGGCGCCGCCTCGGCGCTGACGGTCACTTTTCTGATTCCGCTTTTCGGTATTTTGTGGGGGGCTGTCTTTTTGAATGAGGCGATCAATGGCAGTACTTTTGTCGGCGCGGCCTTTGTCTTGCTCGGCACGGCGCTGGTTACTGGCTTCAATCCTCTGGCGCTGAGTCGCCAGGGATGAATTCAATCATTCGTTCTTCGTCGGCGACGATTTCCCACGCATACATCAGGCTGCTTTCGGAAAAACCGCGGCCATTTTCCTCGTCTCGCCACCATGTCGTGCCATGCGTGTCCTTGCCGTCAAAACGCCAGCGCCGCAGTTCGCCACTGCACAAACGGACGTAATAAACCTTACCTTCGCTCATTTCCACGGCAATCGGCCTTGTTGGGAAAACGGTAGTCGTCGATTCAACGATATTCATGAAGCCAACTCCGCAACCGCCACCATGATTGACGCCATCGCTGGCGACGGTCGGCTCATGCGTCTGGTGGACGTGGCGTTTTACCGTAATAAGGCGCCGCTTCCACAAGGCCAGACGGGAAATCCCGAGCAACCGAGCGGGTGGCTCGTGGATGCGGGTCGGCGTAGGCAAACTTGGCGGTTCTGTCGATCGCCACAAACAGGTAGCGCCTGCCC